>Ga0129308_1002302_pt1 | contig 16578 bp, 10 predicted proteins | sample L827metagenome_FD_94440 | JGI IMG/M metagenome (GOLD analysis project Ga0129308, IMG submission 94440) | Ring-tailed lemur group fecal microbial communities from Wisconsin, USA - L827 metagenome | ecosystem: Host-associated > Mammals > Digestive system > Large intestine > Fecal | place: USA...
ACATACTAAAAAAATACTTATTGCTGCCATTCTCCTTCGCTTGACCATTTTGATCCCTCCCTGTTTTATTAAATTGGATTAAAACTATTTCCCGCCCATGAAGTTGCGTTCTCCCTTACAGACAGTATACAACAAATTCAGTTAAATTGCCCCATGGCAGCACATTTTCTTTCCTATTTGTGCTGAGATATCATGGATAAGAGATCGGCGGTCTGTTACTCATTCAATAAAGAGCAATATGCGAAAAGCCGGTCCTGCGGCGGCAGATGGAAATTGAAGGGACGACAAAACCCCGCGGTCACGGCAGGCCGCGGGGTTTTTAACGGGTCGGTCAAAAGTCAGGCTCATACAGCGCGCTGTTATCTGGGTATACAGATGATCGTGCCCGCTCTTGTGAAATCGGCGGTGGTCATATCGGGATTGGCCATGAGCAGAGTGTCCGCCACAATGCCGTATTTCCGACTGATGGAATCCAGCGTGTCGCCGGCCTGGATGGTGTAAGTGCACATTTCCCCATCGTCTTCAGTCTCGCCGTCCTTATAGGGAATGCAGAGCGTCAGCGTTTCCAGGGAACCTTCAAAATCGATATCCGGATTGGCTGCTAAAAGCTGACCGTAAGTAATGTCGAAGCGGTCCAGAATTCTCGTCAGCGTGTCGCCTCTCTGGGTCATGTAGGGTCTGCCGTATTTGCAGGAGGGCAGAGAGGGCGTGGGAAGGATGGGATTGCCGTTTCCGGGCGGGGTGGCCGGGGGAGCCACAGGCGCGTCGGCCGGCGGGAAGTTGGGAATGCACAGCTGCTGTCCGATCTTCAGATTGTACGGATCGATATTGGGATTGGCTCTCATGATGACAGCCAGCGGGACCTGGTACTTTTTGGCGATCATGTAGAGCGTGTCGCCCTTGGCGATGGTGTGCATTTTTCCGTCGCACACGGGAGCCGGCGTTCCGCTGCCATTGTTATTCCCGCTGTTGTTGCCGTTGTTGTTTCCGCTGTTTCCGCCGCCGGCGCTGTCGCGGCCGGGGATGCAGATCTTCTGACCGATCTTCAGATTGTACGGATTCAGGATACGGTTGACCTGCATGAGTACGGCCACAGGTACGCCGTAAGCCTGAGAGATGGCGTATAGGGTGTCTCCGGCTTTCACGGTGTAAACTTCCACACACGAATAATTCGGGGGAAGCGAAGGGCTCTGCGGAAAGTCAGGACACTTGTAAGTATCATATGCCATGACGGTATCACCTCAATTCTTAATGTTGGCCTGACGTTTCGGGCATACGGGCATAGCGTTTCCGAAACGTATGACTTTATCGCTATATATTATTTGAAAGCGGCCGTTTTTGTGATAGAATAGATTAATTATTTTTTTGTTTTCGGACGGCGGCAAAGTGCCGGACTGATCCGGGGCAAAACAGACACAAATTAAGAAGAGAGGGAAATTGGTTTGAGAAGGTTTTTCAATAATCCGTTTATCATCGTACTGTTCGTCATTTTGGCTGTGGATCCCATCATGACGCTTCTGACCGGCGGACCTGCGGCGTTCATGAACTGGTTCATGGATGAACTGCTGTTTCTCCCGGCCATCATCATCGGGCTTTCTTTTCACGAGTACGCCCACGCCCAGGCCGCGGATCTGTGCGGGGATGATACGCCCAGACTGCAGGGCCGGGTGACCATCAATCCGGCGGCGCATATCGATCCCATGGGGTTTCTGGCGCTGATCTTTATCCACTTTGGCTGGGGGAGGCCGGTGGAGATCAATCCGCGGAACTTCAAACATACGAAAAGAGACGAGATCATCGTGGGTCTGGCCGGCGTCACCATGAATCTCTTCCTTGCGGTGGTCTTCGGCGGTATCATCAAGCTCATCACCGTGCTGATGCCGGGATTTCTGTTCGCAAGCGGATTCGGCGGCCGGGTGGGCTACATGCTGATGCAGATCGTCTGGGTGAACGTCATGCTCATGCTCTTCAACCTGCTGCCCATACCGCCTCTGGATGGATTCAACGTGGCGGCCCAGATCTTCAACTTCCGCTACAAAAGCATTTACTACACCTTGTATGAGCACAGCATGCTGATCCTCATGGTGGTAGTCGTGTTCAACATTCCCGGCAAGATACTGATCCGTCCGCTGATCCTCATCTGCGAGCTGATCATGAACGTTCTGTTCGGGGTGCCGCAGTGGATGTGGCTGATGTAAAGAAAAGATTGAAGCAGGCTTCCTCATTTGAGGGGGCCTGCTTGCATGTTATGGAAGATTTCTGTTTTTGATCCGCTCCTTATAGGTGGAATAGTTGCTTCATTCCAATGTTTAGTAAAAGACTTTTCGGGTATATTAGAGGTATGAACGCGGTGATATGCCCAAATGGGTAAAATGATGGAAGGACGAACGTCAAGCAGTTTTAAGTGTTAACAACGGCTTGTCGTTTTCAATTTCGGACACAGTTTTGTCCGGCTGCCGGCGTGGAACCGATCCGCCGGCGCCAGGGGCTGGAGCGCCGCTGCTCTTTCTGCGGGCGGGCGGCCGGGAAAGGGCATGCCGGGCAGAACAGGCGGAAAACGGGATGGTCCGCGGTCAGAAAGGTATTGGAAAAGAGAAAACAGTAAAGGAGTGAGCACTATGAATTTTGAAAAATGGACGGAAAAAGCACAGGGAGCTGTGGTGGAATGCCAGAATATCGGCGTGCAGGACGGCCACCAGCAGCTGGACGGCGAACATCTTCATATGGCGCTGCTGCAGCAGCAGAACGGCTTGATCCCGAAGCTCCTGGGATATATGGGGATCGGCGTGGGGGACGTGGAACGGGATCTGCAGGAGGCGCTGGACAAGCTACCGAAGGTGCAGGGCGGCGGCGATTCCATGTATTCCTCCAGGAGACTGAATCAGCTGCTGCTGAACGCGGAAAAGATCGCGGAGGATTTCAAGGACGAGTACGTCAGCGTGGAGCATCTCTATCTGGCACTGCTGGACGAGAAGAACACGCCTTCCGCGCGGATCTTTGCAAAGTACGGCATGACCAGGGACGGCTTTTTAAAGGCTCTGGAAAAGGTGAGAGGAAATCAGAGAGTGACCAGTCAGAACCCGGAGGACAACTACGAGGCGCTGGAGAAATACGGAAGGGATCTGGTAGATCTGGCCCGAAAGGGGAAGCTGGATCCGGTCATCGGCAGAGACGCGGAGATCCGCCATACGATCCAGATCCTGTCGAGAAGAACGAAGAACAATCCGGTGCTCATCGGAGAGCCGGGCGTGGGCAAGACTGCAGTGGTCGAAGGTCTTGCTCAGCGGATCCTTAACGGGGATGTTCCTGAAGGACTTAAGGATAAGACGATCTATGCGCTGGATATGGGCGCGCTGATCGCGGGGGCGAAATTCCGGGGCGAGTTCGAGGAGCGGTTAAAGGCGGTGCTCAACGAGATCGAGAAGTCCGACGGCCGGATCATCCTCTTTATCGACGAGATCCACAACATCGTGGGGGCCGGAAAGACGGAGGGGTCCATGGATGCGGGCAATCTGCTGAAGCCGAAACTGGCCAGAGGCGAGCTGCACTGTATCGGCGCCACCACCCTGGACGAGTACAGAAAATATATCGAGAAGGACGCCGCTCTGGAGCGCCGGTTCCAGAAGGTACTGGTGGATCAGCCCACGGTGGAGGATACGATTTCCATTCTCCGCGGACTGAAGGAGCGTTTTGAGATACACCACGGCGTGCGGATCACCGACAACGCGCTGATCGCCTGCGCCACATTGTCCGACCGCTATATCAGCGACCGCTTCCTTCCCGATAAGGCCATCGACCTGATGGACGAGGCGGCGGCCATGATCCGGACGGAGATCGACAGCATGCCGGCGGAACTGGACGAGAGCGCCAGAAAGATCATGCAGCTGGAGATCGAGAAGCAGGCTCTGGGCAAGGAGAGCGACGGGGCTTCCAAAGCGCGGCTGGCCAACATCGAAAAGGAGCTGTCCGAGCTGAAGGAACAGAACGCCGGCATGCGGGCCCAGTGGGAGCAGGAGAAGATGGCCATCACGGACCAGAAGGCCACGAAGCAGAAAATAGAAGAGATCCGCCACGAGATGGAAGAGGCGGAACGCAATTACGATCTGGAACGGCTGGCCCAGCTGAAGTACGGGACGCTGCCCGAGCTGGAAAAGAAGCTGGAAGAAGAGAAGGAGAAGGCCTCCGAAGCGAAAGAGGGACGTCTGCTGAAGGAAGAGGTGGGCGAGGAAGAGATCGCCGAGATCGTTTCCAAGTGGACAGGGATCCCCGTGAGCAAACTGGTGGAAAGCGAGAGAGAGAAGCTGCTGCGTCTGGGAGCGATCCTGCACAGGCGCGTGATCGGTCAGGAAGAAGCGGTGGAAGCCGTGTCGGAGGCGGTCCTGCGCTCTAGAGCCGGACTGAAGGACGCCAATCGTCCCATCGGATCCTTCATCTTTCTCGGCCCCACAGGCGTGGGCAAAACGGAGCTGGCGAAGGCGCTTTCGGAAGCCCTGTTTGACAGCGAGAAAAATATGATCCGTATCGACATGTCGGAATACATGGAGAAGCATTCTGTCTCCAGACTGGTAGGAGCGCCTCCGGGGTATGTGGGCTACGATGAGGGCGGACAGCTGACCGAAGCTGTCAGACGCAGGCCGTACAGCGTCATCCTCTTTGACGAGATCGAGAAGGCCCACCCGGACGTGTTCAACATTCTGCTGCAGCTGCTTGACGACGGCCGGCTGACGGACAATCAGGGCAGAACGGTGGATTTCAAGAATACCATCGTCATCATGACCTCCAATATCGGAAGCGCGTACCTGACGGATAATATCAGACAGGACGGGACCATCGACGAGGAGATCAAGACCCAGGTGGAGGAAGAAATGAAACGCCACTTCCGTCCGGAGTTTATCAACCGGATCGACGACATCGTGGTGTTCTCACCGCTGACGGAAGGTCAGATCGCGGAGATCATCGATATCGCCATGAAGCCGCTGATCAGAAAGCTGGAGGAGCGGAATATCGCGCTGACGCTGACTGCGGAGGCCAGGACGCTGATCGCTTCGGAGAGTTACACGCCCGCTTACGGCGCAAGACCGGTGAAGAGATATCTGCAGAAATATGTGGAGACCGAGCTGGCGGAAAAACTCATCCGCGGAGATATCAAAGACGGCGATTCTGTGGTGATCGGAGCGGAGAACGGCAGCCTTACGTTTCGCTGATAAAAGAACAAGATACACCCCGGCAGTCTAAACTGCCGGGATATTTTTTGCGGCGCCCATTTATTCCTGTATCATTTCTTGCAATTATTACGCCAAAATGGTATCGTAACAGGTAGTGGGAAACGAGGAGGGAAGATGGGTGTGGGAACAAACAATCCGCTGTGTGATACAGCATTTTTAAAAGAGATACTGGACAAGACAAATACACATATTTATATAACGGATACGGAGAACGATCAGATCGTCTATATGAACCAGGCGATGAAGGAATCATTTTCTCTGGAACATCCGGAAGGCCGCATCTGCTGGGAAGTCCTTCAGGAGGGGATGGAACGGCGATGCGAATTCTGTATGATAGACGAGCTGCTGCGAAAGGACGGAGACGACACCTGTGTGTGGAAGGAGCAGAATACGCGCAATGGCCGCAGCTACAGAAATTACGACTGTATCATCCGATGGAACGGCAGGCATTACCACGTGCAGAGTTCTGTGGATGTAACGGATTATGAGACCATTACCCAGAACGCCATCACAGATGATCTGACGGGGGCGCTTTCCAGGCGAGCGGGGATCGAATGCCTGAGCGAGCTGGTGACGAAGGCCCGGAGGGAAGAGAAGGATCTGGCTGTGGCTCTGCTGGACGTCAATGATCTGAAGCTGGTAAACGACCGTTTCGGCCATACGGAGGGCGACCGGCTCCTCACTTATATTACGGACGTGGTGAAGCAGAATATGGGACCGCAGGATATCTTGTTCCGGCTGAGCGGAGACGAGTTTGTAGTGGTGTTTTACGATCGGGATATCACCTATGGGGAAGAGCGCATGGAATGGATCCTGAAACAGCTGCGGGAGGAGCGGATCGAGCGCTCTGTTTTTTACGATGTATCGTTCAGCTACGGGCTTCTGGAAGTTCTTCCGGGGGACCGCTGCGCGGCTTCAGACGTTCTATCCAAAGCGGATGAGAAAATGTACGTGCAGAAGCGCAATTACCATATCGCGAAAGCCAGGGAAAGACTGGCCGTACCGCCGGAAAAGAGCGGAATCGAACGTTTTGACTACGATAAAGAACATCTGTTCGAAGCGCTGACCTGCGGCACGGATGACTATATGTTTGTGGGAAATATGCAGACGGGAGCCTTCCGCTATTCGCCTTTGATGGTGAATGAGTTCGGACTGCCGGGAGAAGTGGTGGAAAACGCGGCGGCCTTCTGGAGCGATCTGATCCATCCCGACGATGAACAGGGATTTATGGAGAGCAATCAGGAGATCGCCGACGGCAGGACGGATTATCACTGTATCGAATACCGGGCGAAAAATAAGGACGGCGAATGGATCTGGCTGCGGTGCAGAGGAAAGATGGTCCGCGATGAGAATGGGAATCCGGGGCTGTTTGCGGGCATGATCACCAACCTGGGCGGGAAGAATCAGCTGGATCACATGACCGGGCTGTACAATCGTTTTGAATTTGAGGGCGCCGTTAAAAAGAATCTGGCAGACTGCGGGTCCTCGGGGAAGATGGGGATCATCATCCTTGATATGGACAGTTTTAAGAATATCAATGACCTCTACAACCGTTCCTTCGGCGACGAGGTGCTGCGGGTGACTGCCAGGAAGATATCAGAGCTGCTGCCGCCGGAGGCTGAGATCTACCGTCTGGACGGAGACGAATTCGGCATCGTTATACAGAGCGGCGATGTAAAGCTTTGTTTTGACATTTTCTACAGGATCCAGCAGTCCCTGCGGGGCCAGCAGGAACTGGGAGGAAAGAAATATTACTGTACGATCTCCGGGGGCTATGCGGCCTATCCCCAGGATGCGGAAAGTTATCAGGAACTGCTGCAGTACGCCAATTATTCTCTGGAGCACTCCAAGCTCATGGGAAAAAACAAGATCACCGTTTTTTCAACGGAGATCCTCCGCAAAAAGAAACGCCGTCTTGAGCTTGTGGAGCTGCTGCGTGAAAGTGTGGAACGCGGATTTTCCGGCTTTTTCGTCCATTACCAGCCGCAGATCGAGATGAAGACCGGAAAACTTTACGGAGCGGAGGCACTGGCCAGATGGCGCTGCGGGAAGCTGGGAGATATCTCCCCGGTGGAGTTTATTCCGCTTTTGGAACAGAGTGGCATGATCATTCAGATGGGGATGTGGATATTCCGTCAGGCTGTGGCCCAGTGCGCCCGGTGGAGCCAAAAGATGCCGGATTTTCACATGAGCGTCAATCTGTCTTATCTTCAGCTGCTTGAGGGCGATATGGCCGGGCAGGTGGAGAAGAGTCTGAAAGAATTCAACGTCGATCCGGCCAACATCACGCTGGAACTGACGGAAACGTATCTGATCAAAGAGGACGAAGCGATCCACCACGTGCTGCAGAGACTGAGAGCCATAGGCGTGCGCATCGCAATGGACGATTTCGGCGTGGGCTATTCGTCGCTGTTTTCTCTGAAAAACACGCCGGTAGATATCGTGAAGATCGACCGGGGATTCGTGAAGGGCCTGACCTCCGATCGGTTCAACGTTACGTTCATACGGGCCATCGCGGAGCTCTGTCACAACGCGGGCAAGATGGTCTGCCTTGAGGGCGTGGAAACAGGCGAGGAATTCAACGTGATAAAAAGCGCGGGTCTGGAACTGATCCAGGGATTTTATTTCGGGCGGCCGGTGTCCCCGGAAGAATTCGAGAATAAATTTTTGCAGGGCGGCGGGGCGAAATAAAATGACCAGCCGACTCACTGAGAAAAGAGGGGTAGATCGATGATGAACAAAATGATTGTGACGGAACCCAGCGCCGACATAAGAAAGCTGTCGCGCCAATCGCTTTCCGGCTGCTGGAAGACGGCGATCCTGACCGTGCTGCTGGTCCAGTTGGTGCTGCGGGTGCCGGAACTGCTGCTGACCGCGCTGTTCCCGTCGGGAGCTCTGAGCGCGGTGCTGAATCTCTATATGCTGCTGGTGGGCGCTCCGCTTACGCTGGGACTCACCATGGCGTTTTTGAACATTGTGCGGAAGAAGCCCACGGGGCCTGTGGAAGTATTCTATGGCTTTGAATATCTGTTCAAAGCCATCGGCCTGCAGTTTATGGTGGGGCTGTTTACGTTTCTCTGGACGCTGCTGCTGGTCGTACCGGGCCTTGTGGCGATCTACCGGTACCGGCTCGCGTTTTATATTCTGGCGGACGATCCCGGCAAAGGGATCATGCAGTGCATCAGCGAGAGCAAGTACCTGATGGACGGAAATAAGGCGAAGATGTTCTGGCTGGAATTTTCCTTCATCGGCTGGGGCATTCTGTGCGCCCTGCCTCCGGCGATCTTCGGCGGCATCTTTGCCGTGGCCTATCTGCCGGATTCGGCGCTGATCGGCCTGACGCAGCAGGAACTGATGTTCCATCTCCAGCAGATGCCGGAGTTCGTCCTGGGCGTAACGCTGACCGGCGTGGGATATGTGTTCCTCGAACCGTATATCTCCGCTTCCGTATCCAATCTATATGATCTGATCAACGGCAACCTGACTATCTGCCGTGTGAGCGGAAGTCAAAACGGCATGGGAAAAGAACCGCTTTACAGCACGACGGCTCCGCCTGCCGGAGGACAGGGCGGATGGGATCGGCCGAATGATCCTCAGGTCCCGGGGGCAATGCAGGGTCAGGATATGCCGCCGGCGGCTCAGGGATGGGACCGGCAGCCGCAGCAGGATCTGCAGGAAGGCGGATCGCAGCCGGGGGACCTTCAGGAAGAGCCGCCGGCTGACGTGGGGCAGCCGGACCATACGCAGGAAGCGCGGGAGACGGACCACCTTCAGGAAGCGGCCGGAGACACAGGGGAGGACGAGGGCGCGGACCGCGGCGGACATTAAACAGAAAAGCTGAACGCGCCTCATACTAAATGAGAGATCTGAGAGATCAGAGCAATCTGCAGGAGGAAAAGATGAAGCATTTTGCAGGGCATCATTCGGGAGACCGGATCAAAGAGGAGATCAGAGATAAAATAAAGTCCGAACTGGACGATGTGTTTGAAATAACGCGGTATTTATATGAAAACCCTGAAACAGGCTACGGGGAAGTAAAGGCCTGCGCGCGGCTGTGCGAGGCGTTTGAGGGCTACGGATTTGAGGTGGAGCGGAATTTCTGCGATCTGTCCACCGCATTTCGGGCGGTATACGACAGCGGAAAAAAAGGGCCGGTCATCGGATTCTGCGCGGAGTACGACGCTCTGCCGGAGATCGGCCACGGCTGCGGCCACAATCTCATCTGCACCATAGCGCTTTTGGGCGCGGCGGGGCTGAGAGCGGTCCTGCCGGAGATCGGAGGAAAGATCGTGGTCTACGGGACTCCGGCGGAGGAGACCAGCGGGGCGAAAGTGCCGATGGCGGAGCGCGGTGTATTCCGGGAGGCGGATATCATTCTCATGGCCCATCCCGCGTCCCTGTCGGAGGAGAGCGGGGAGTCCTACGCCATGACGGCTCTGCAGTTTCAGTATTTTGGCAAGGCGGCCCACGCAGCCGCAGCGCCGGAGAAGGGCATCAACGCGCTGGACAGCGTGATCCATCTGTTTAACGGCATCAACGCCATGCGGCAGCATACGCCCGGCGTGCTCTACCACGGCATCATATCCAGCGGAGGGGCGGCGCCCAACATCGTGCCCGATTTTGCGGAGGCCAGGTTTTACATCCGTGCCAGGAAAAAATCCATCGTAGCGGCGGCCGAGCAGCGGGTGAGAGAGATCGCCAAAGGAGCTGCGATGATGACGGGCGCCCGGCTGGAGATCTCGAATTTTGAACTGTCCTATGACGATCTGCTGACCAATCAGACATTGAATCGGGTGGTGATCGCCAATCAGACCGCCCTGGGGGACATCGTCCAGAAGGCCTCCGACGGCCACGGTTCTCTGGATCTGGGCAACGTGAGCTACCAGGCGCCCTGCGTGCACGCGTGGATCGGCTTCGGCGATCCTTCTCTGGTGGTGCATACCAGGGAGTTTGCAGACCGCACTGTCTGCGCCCAGGGAAAAGCCCTGCTGCTGACCGGAGCCTGTACGCTGGCGCACAGCGCCTGCGACGTCATCCTGCAGCCGGATCTGCTGGACGCCATTAAGAAGGAGTTCAGAGAGGCGGTAAAGTCTTAATACCGGTATTTTCCGGGGCAGAAAAAAGAAGACGTGCACCGGAGCTCCCCTTTCCGCATACACTGGAAAAGTAGTGTGAACAGGAAAGGGGAGAAGTCAATGTCTGGAATCGCAAGACACATGTTCCCGGGAGACAATACGCCGGGAGGATTTTTTTCGTATTATCAGTACATATTGAGCCAGCAGGAGGCAGAAAAAATATACTGTCTTAAAGGAGGACCCGGCGTGGGGAAATCCACCTTTATCAGAAAGATCGGGGAGGAAATGCTGGCGGAAGGCCACGACGTGGATTTTATGCATTGTTCTTCAGACAGCAATTCGCTGGACGGGATCGTGCTTCGGGATAAGAAGATCGCGCTGGTGGACGCAACCAGTCCTCATGTGGTGGATCCGATCAACCCAGGCGCGGTGGACACCATCGTTCATCTGGGAGAGTACTGGGACGAGGCGGGCATCCGCAGGAACAGAGACGCCATCGTCGGCAAAAACGCCGAACTGAAAACCATATTCGCCAGATCCTACAACTATTTCGGAGCGGCGGGAAAGATGTACGACAATCTGACCGCTATCTACGAGATGGGTCTGAAAAAAGAAGAAATGTATAAACTGGCGGCCAATATCATCAATCAGGAACTGACGCACAAGGAATTGTCCGCAGAGATCGGGAAGATGAAAAAATATTTTGGCAGCGGCATTACACCGGCAGGGTTTGTACATTTTCTGGAGACGCTGGTTCAGGGATACAAGAAGATCTATCTGATCAAGGCTCCGGTGGGTGTGAGCGGGACCAAGATCCTGTCTCTGTTTGCGGAGAGCGCCCTCTACCGAGGATTTGATGTCGAGGCGTATTACTGTCCGCTGAAGCCGGAAGAAAAGATCGAGCATCTGCTGGTGCCGGAGCTGGGCGTGGCGTTTCTGACCCACAATCGCTTCCACATTGTGGATGAAAGCAAGCTGACGGGAGAGGTCGTTCCCGTGGATCTCAGCCGCCTGGTGGACAGCGGCAGGATCGACAAGCAGCGCCATATTGCGGAAGACAGCTATATGAAGATGGAAGAGCTGTTTAAGAAAGGCATCGACTGCCTGAAGGAAGCGAAAGCAGAACACGATCATCTGGAGGAAAATTATATCCCCAACATGGATTTTGCGAAGATCGAGAATCTGAGAAAAGAGATAGCGGCGGCCATTCGCAGGGCATGACGCGGATCATCGCAGCGGATGAGAGCGAATGGACCAGCATAAATAACGTATTTTTTTGAGACAGACAGAAAACGGAAATGAAAAGGCGGGACACCGCTCGTCAGGCGAGCGGCAGGCTTCGCCTTTTTCTGTTTTTTCTGCGGCAGTCCGGGCGCGTGAATCCTTCACTTGATAGGATGGTGTAAAAAGGGTATAATAAACCTTGTTTCAGTGTAAAAATGGAAGAAGAGGCGAATAAGATGGAAGAGATCAGATTTATTCCGCTGCTCTTTGCGGGGGATATTAATGTATACAGCGTGGCCAGGGCGTTTCACGAAGCGTATGGAATCAAGAGTTTCGCCTATGGGAAGTACCCTACCGGTCCCTGCTGGCAGAGCGCGATCCTGAACTACCAGGCCAACGAAAAGGCGGACGAGCAGGAGACTTTTTTGAAGCTGGTGGAGGATTTCGCGGCGGCGCATCACGGGGAAAAGGTGCTGCTTCTGGGCTGCGGGGACAGCTATGTTCAGCTCATCAGCGAAAACAGAGAGCGTTTTGCGGAGAATGTGACAGCGCCGTACATCGGCGCGGATATGATGAATGATCTGATCCACAAGGAAAAATTCTACGCTATGTGCGAAAAAGCGGGGGTGGATTATCCGGATACCTTTGTGCATCATCCAGAAGATCCCATGGAATTTGAACTGCCTTTTGACGGCCCGTTCATTGTCAAACCCTCCAATGGGATCGAATACTGGAGACATCCGTACGCGACGCAGAAAAAGGTGTACAAGGCGGACACCAGAGCGGAAGTGGACCGTATCCTCGAAGATATTTACGGGTCGGGGTACCGGGATTCGGTGATCATTCAGAATTTTATTCCCGGGGACGACACCTATATGCGGGTACTGACCAGCTACTCCGACAAGGAGGGCCGCGTAAAGCTCATGTGTCTGGGACACGTGCTGCTGGAAGAACACACGCCTCACGGCATCGGCAACCACGCGGTGATCGTGACGGAGTACGACGAAGACCTGTGCATGAGGTTCAAAAAGCTCCTGGAGGATATGAACTACGTGGGATTTTCCAATTTTGATATTAAGTACGATGAGAGGGACGGAAAGTACAAGGTATTTGAGATCAACACCCGGCAGGGAAGGAGCAATTTTTATGTGACTGCGGCTGGCGCCAACATTGCGCAGTACGTGGTGGAGGACTGGATCTATGATCATCCTATCGATTTTCGCATCGTAAAAGAGGAGTCTCTGTGGCAGGTGGTGCCCAGAGGAGTGGCGTTCCGGTACATTCGTCCGGAAAAATATCGGGCGAAGATGCGGGAGCTCGCCAGCGCCGGCAAGGCGGTCAATCCGCTGTTTTACAAGGCGGACGGCGGGTTTTCCCGCTGGCTGAAGCTGCAGAAGAATCAATTGGGACACTACGTGAAATTCAGGAAATATCTGGGGAAGTAGAAACGGGAGGCGGGTGCGTCCATGGAGAAGAATTATACGTTGGGGGAGTATCTGGACAGGCTGCGTGAGGAGATGCTGCTTCTGGATTACCAGATCGGCCCGGCGGATCTGAAACGGGAAGTCTGCTGGCTTTCCTATGATTCAAAAGATATCAGGGAAAATACGCTTTTCGTGTGCAAAGGCGCCCATTTCTCTGAGAAATACCTGTGGGAGGCGGTGGAGGCGGGAGCCTTCTGCTATGTCAGTGAACAGAGATACGAGACGGCGGCGTCCGCTGTCATCGTGAAGGATATCCGTCTGGCTATGGCGATCCTGGCCAACATGTTTTACCATGAGCCCTGGAAGAATCTGAATCTGGTGGGGATCACCGGAACGAAGGGGAAATCCACCACCGCATATATGGTGAGAGCTGTGCTGGATCATTACCTGCAGCGGATGGGCAGACCCCTCTCTGCGGTCATATCCAGCATCGACACCTACGACGGCGTCTTGAATTTTGAATCTCACCTGACCACACCGGAAGCCATGATGCTTCAGCGTCATTTCGCCAACGCGGTGGAGAGCGGCATCGGCTATGCCGTCATGGAGGTTTCCAGCCAGGCTCTGAAATATCACAGAGTCAAGGATGTGTTGTTCGATGTGGGATGTTTTTTAAATATCGGTGAGGATCATATCAGCGCTGTTGAGCATCCTGATTTTGACGATTACTTCGAGTCGAAACTCATGCTGTTTTCCCAGTGCGCGGCAGCCTGTGTGAATTTGGATTCCAGCCATCTGGAGGAGATCCTGCTCTCGGCGGAAAGCTGCGGGAGGATCATCACCTTTGGAAAGCGGGAAGAAGCGGAGATCTACGGCCATCACATCGTGAAAAAAGACGGATGTACATGCTTTACGGTGAGGACGCCGGAGTTTGAGCAGGAATTCCGCCTGACCATACCGGGACTCTTTAACGTGGACAACGCGCTGGGGGCCATCGCCATCTGTTCTGCGCTGGGGATCCCGGCGGAAGATATGCGGGAAGGACTGCTGAACGCCAGAGTCAGCGGGCGTATGGAAGTTTTCGAAAATACCCGGCGGAAGGTGACTGTGATCGTGGACTACGCCCACAATCGCATGAGCTTTGACACGCTCTTTGATTCTACTATGCGGGAATATCCCCAGTGCGGGATCTATGCCGTCTTCGGCTGCCCCGGGGGGAAAGCCTTTGACCGGAGACAGGAGCTGGGGGAGATCGCCGGCCGCTATGCAAAAAAGGTATTTCTGACAGAGGAGGACGCGGGGGAGGAGCCCGTGGGGGAGATCTCACGTCAGATCGCAGGTTATGTGAAGGCGCAGGGCTGTCCGTGCGAGCTCATCGACGACAGGGAAGAGGCCATCCGTGCGGCGATCGCCCAGGCGCCGGAAAACACGGTGATCCTGCTCACGGGAAAGGGAAGAGAGACCAGACAGAAACGGGGAACAGCGTATGTGGACTGCCCCTCCGACGTGGATCTCGTGGAGAAATATTTACTGTAGAATTTACGATCCGACACCGGGCGCCGATCTGACCGATGGGACAGCGAACGGCGCGCCGGCCCGGTGGTCCGCCGCGGCGATCCTCCGGCGAACGTGCTCCTGCAGGGGAGTCGAATTTTGTTTAGTAAAAATTTCTGTAAAAGTATTGACTTTTTGACTGCTTGTCAATATAATTTATTCAACGATATGGAATTTGAGATTCCGTATTGTGGAACGAAATGCTGCGCGACCGAAATAGTTGCGTAGCGAAGACGGCGAAAAAACGGAGTCCCATACGGACGCCGCGGCAAGACAGGGGAAATTTGCATCGCCGAGCAAGCTAATATCTCAATTCTTACTTACAGTCTCATGAAAAACAGACTGCGGCAATCCGCAGTCTGTTTTTCATTTTTGTTCTGTCACCTTCAGATCATACTTGAAATACCGTTATAAATCAAGGATCTTTCCCGTGTGCCGCAGGGAGCGGTCTATGCAGCTTGGCATTGATTATGTAAAATTGCATGTTAAAAGATTGACAAATAAAAGGCGGCGGTGATATAGTATTGAAAAATAAATTGTATTGAAATATGAATGGCATTATCTTTTTCGTTGAACTGGCATACTTGGGAGCGGACATGAAAAGAGAGAAAACTGCGGTAAAGATGATAATGGAAAAGCCTATGGCGGTACTGCATCCGGAAGACACGGTATATGACGCGGTATCCGCTTTTTCCTGCAGGGAGCTGCGGGAGATCCCCGTCACCGACAGGGAGGGCCGTTTTATGGGGGTAGTGACCTCCGCTAGATTGTTTGAATGGATCTATCGGGAGGGCGGCATGGAGGAGCCTGTGACCCGGCTCATAAAGAAAAACGTAAAGATACTGGATACGTCCGACGTCATCACCATCGATGAGACGGAGGGCATTTTCCGCTTTATGTATGTCTGTGAGCAGGGAAGGCTGCGGGGCGTCATCACGGCCTCGGGACTGATCAATTTCTGCCGGTGGAGCGCCCGGCTGTACCAGAAATTTGAGAAGAAATGTCTGGAATACGAGATGATCTTCAACCATTGTTACGATTCCATCTACGAGATCGACGCCGAGGGAGTGGTCCTTATGGCCAACGCAGCCACTAAGCGTATCACCGGCAGGGAGCCCTCCGAGGTGGAGGGCAAGAATATCCGGGAGATCGAGGACCGCAGGATCTATTTCCCCTCCGTTGTCAATGCGGTGCTGAAGCAGAAGAAGACGGTGACCATCCTGCAGAATGTGAAGGACAACAATCAGGCGGTGGTCACGGGCGTGCCGGTGTTCGATGAAAAAGGGAATCTTCACCGCATCATATCCATTACAAGAGACGCGGAGCTTCTCATCGATCAGATCGAGGATTTTGTGAATTCGGGAGAACTTCTGGAGCTGTACGAGCGCCTTCGCAGTAATGAAAGGCGGATCTGTACTTCGCGGAGCTGCGGCAGCTGCGTACAGAGCAGATAGAGGAAAAAAAGATCAACACCCACAACAGAGAGATGCAGGAGGTACTGGACGTTATCAAAAAAGTGGGGCCGGTGGACAGCAATGTGCTCATTCTTGGAGAATCGGGGGTGGGCAAGGATCTGGCGGCGGGGATGATCCACAATATCAGCCACAGGAGGAAGAACCCCTTTGTAAAGATCAACTGCGGCGCTATTCCGGAAAAAATACTGGAATCAGAGCTGTTCGGATATGAGGAGGGGGCGTTTACCGGGGCCCAGAAGAACGGAAAGCGGGGACTTCTGGAGATTGCCGACGGAGGCACCGTATTTCTCAATGAGATCGGAGAAATGCCCATGAACCTGCAGGTCAAGCTGCTGCAGGCGATCCAGGACAGAAGCTTCATGAGGATCGGCGGCCTGAGACCGGTGAAAGTGGATATCCGCATCATTTCCGCAACCAACAAGGATCTGGAGGAGATGGTGAAAAAGAACCTTTTCCGGGAGGATCTCTATTACAGACTGAACGTCATTCCGATCCTCATCCCGCCTCTGCGGGAACGGAAAGAGGATATCCCGGAGCTTGTGATGACATTTCTGGATGCCTTCAACAAAAAGCACGGCCGAAACAAACAGATCTCCTCCAT
>Ga0129308_1002304_pt1 | contig 16548 bp, 16 predicted proteins | sample L827metagenome_FD_94440 | JGI IMG/M metagenome (GOLD analysis project Ga0129308, IMG submission 94440) | Ring-tailed lemur group fecal microbial communities from Wisconsin, USA - L827 metagenome | ecosystem: Host-associated > Mammals > Digestive system > Large intestine > Fecal | place: USA...
CGAAAAAACACGCCATACTCAGCCTTTGAAGCTGAATATGGCGTGTTTTCGTTGACCAATCCTGTCTGACAGATGCTCATTTTGTGTTATTGGGCTAACACTGTTTTACGAACACCTGCCATTGGGCAGCCGTTTTTTATGGCCACAGATTCTTCCTATCTTATTTTTTCCCCTTGAGCACCACATTTTCCGCTCCCAGCCGCTCCTTCAGGTCCTCCAAAAGGACGGGGTGGAGCTGGCAGCGGGTACCCACCCGTTTTTTGCAGTCCTCGAAATAAAGGATGGCCTGGCTGTCCCCCGGGAAGAAGGACAGGGCCAGCCGCACCTTCCGCAGCCGTGGGTCCTCCCGGTTGGGGAAACGGAGATAGAGCTTCTCCGCCGCGGCGGCCGCCTCCCCGTCCAGATCCCCCAAGGGGCGGATGGAGTCCACCATCAGCTGGGGCTCTTTTTCGTCCCGGACGGAGATCTTTCCCTGGGCCAGGACGGCGGCGTTCTCCCGGATATAGCCGCCGCTCTCCTCCAGCACCCGGGAGAAGCACAGCAGCTCCATGCCCCCGGTGTCATCCTCCAGGTTCACATAGGCCATGAGGGTGTTGTTCCGGGTGGTCCGGGTCTTGTAGGTGGCGATGACCCCCGCGATGGACACCCGCTGACCGTCCCGGTAGTCCTTGGGGCCGTCCTCCCGGTCGAAGTCCGCCAGGATGGAGCCGATGGTCACCGCCCCCTTCCATCTGGCGATCTCCCGGTACTGGTCCATGGGGTGGCCGGAGAGGTAGAGGCCGGTGGTCTCCTTCTCCATGCTCATCAGCTCCTGGGGGCTGTACTCCGGCAGGTCGGGCAGATGGAGGGCCGGCAGGGGCGCGGGAGCGCTGTCCCCGCCCCCGCCGCCGAAGCCGAACAGGTCCAGCTGGCCCTCCACGTTCCGCTTCCGGCTGGCGGCGATGCCGTCCAGCACCTGCCCGAATACCTGCATCAGCTGAGAGCGGCGGTAGCCCATCCGGTCGAAGGCGCCGGATTTGATGAGACTCTCCAGCACCCGCCGGTTCAGGTCGTGGTCAAACATCCGGTCACAGAAGTCCATGAAGTCCGTAAACTCCCCGCCCTTTTCCCGCTCGGCCAGCAGGGCGTTGATCACGTTCCGGCCCACTCCTTTCAGGGCCACCAGGCCGAACCGGATGCCCTCCCCCACCACGGTAAAGTCGGCGTGGGACTGGTTTACGTCGGGGGGCAGGAGCTGGATACCCATGTCCCGGCACTCGGAGATATACTCGGCCACCTTCTCCGTGGAGTCCAGCACCGAGGTGAGCAGGGCGGCCATGTACTCCTTGGGATGGTGGTATTTGAACCAGGCGGTCTGGTAGGCCACCACGGCGTAGCAGACCGCGTGGGCCTTGTTGAAGGCGTAGTGGGCGAAATCGGTGATCTCATCGTAGATGCTCTGGGCCACATCCTCGGAAATGCCCTTGGCCCGGCATCCGGCGATGTTCCGGGCGGGGTCTCCGCGCAGAAAGGTCTCCCGCTCCCGTTCAATGTCCTTTACCTTCTTCTTGGACATGGCCCGGCGCACCATGTCAGCCTGACCCAGAGAGTAGCCCGCCAGCTGCTGAAAAATCTGAATGACCTGCTCCTGGTAGACGATGCAGCCGTAGGTATTGGACAGAATGGGCACCAGCAGGGGATGCTTGTAGGTGATCTTGTCCGGATTCTGCTTGCAGGCGATGAACCGGGGGATGGAGTCCATGGGGCCCGGACGGTAGAGGGCGATGATGGCGGTGATGTCCTCGATATTCTGGGGCTTCAGCCCCACGCACACCCCCGTCATGCCGGTGGACTCCATTTGGAACACCCCGGAGGTCTTGCCCTCGCTGAGCATGTTCATCACATCGGGGTCGTTCTCCGGGATGTGGGCCGGGTCGAAGGTGGGATCCGATTCCTTGACCATCTTGGCGGCGTCGTCCAGGATGGTCAGGTTCCGCAGGCCGAGGAAGTCCATTTTCAGCAGGCCCAGTTCCTCCAGGGTAGTCATGATATACTGGGTCACAGGCAGGCCGTCGTTGGTGGCCAGGGGGACGTAGTCGCACACCGGACGGCTGGTAATGACCACGCCGGCGGCATGGGTGGAGGTATTCCGGGGCATCCCCTCGATGGCCATGGCGGTATCGATGAGCTTCTTCACCCGGGGGTCCCCGTCGTAGGTGTCCTTCAGCTGTTTGGACAGCTTCAGGGCCTCCTCCAGGGTGATGTGGAGGGCCCCCGGGCCGCTGGGGATGAGCTTGGCGATGGCGTCCACCTCGGCGTAGGGGAAATTGAGCACCCGGCCCACATCCCGGACCGCCGCCCGGGCGGCCATGGTGCCGAAGGTGACGATCTGGGCCACATGGTCGGCCCCGTATTTCCGGTTGACGTAGTCAATGACCTCCTGCCGGCGGCGGATGCAGAAGTCAATGTCAATATCCGGCATGGACACCCGCTCCGGATTGAGGAAGCGCTCGAAATACAGGTTATACTTCATGGGGTCCAGGTCGGTGATGTTCAAGCAGTAGGACACCATGGAGCCCGCGGCGGAGCCGCGGCCCGGTCCCACGGGGATGCCGTTCCCCTTGGCGAAGGCGATGAAGTCGGAGACGATGAGGAAGTAGTCCACAAAGCCCATCTTCCGGATCATATCCATCTCGTAGCGCAGCTGCTTCTGATAGTTCTCCGGCCGGCCGGGGTAGCGGCGGGCAAAGCCGTCCCAGCACAGCTTTTCAAAATACTCCTCTCCTGTGGCGTAGCCCTCGGGGAGCTGGAAGTGGGGCAGGTGGTACTTGCCGAACTCAAACTCCACGTTGCACAGCGCCGCGATCTTAGCGGTGTTCTCCAGAGCCTCCGGGCAGTCGGGGAACAGGGCGGCCATCTCCTCCTCCGACTTGACATAAAACTCCTGGGTCTCAAATTTCATCCGCCCGGGGTCATCCAGGGTCTTGCCCATCTGGATGCACATGAGGATGTCCTGCATCTCCGCGTCCTCCCGGCGGAGGTAGTGGGCGTCGTTGGTGGCGATGAGCGGGATGCCCGTCTCCTCGTGGAGGCGCATCAGCCCGGCGTTCACCTGTTTCTGAGCGGGGATGCCGTGGTCCTGGAGCTCCAGGTAGTAGCCGTCCTCCCCGAACAGCTCCCGCATCTCCAGGGCCACCGCCTTCGCCTGTTCATACTCCCCCGCCAGCAGCAGCTTGGGCAGCTCGCCCCCCAGGCAGGCGGAGCAGGCGATGAGGCCCCTGCAGTGCTCCCGCAGCAGGTCCATATCGATCCGGGGCTTGATGTAAAAGCCCTCCAGAAAGGCCTGGGACACCATGTAGGACAGGTTGCGGTAGCCCTCCTCGTTCCGGCACAGCAGGACCAGGTGGCGGGAGTCGGCGTCGTACTCATGGACCTTCTGGAACCGGGTGCGCCCCCGGGGCGCCACATAGACCTCGCAGCCGATGATGGGCTTGATCCCGGCAGCCTTACAGGCCCGGTAGAAGTCGATGACGCCATACATCACCCCGTGGTCGGTGATGGCCACCGCCTCCTGGCCCAGGTCCTTCACCCGCTCCACCAGCTTTTTGATGCGGCAGGCCCCGTCCAGCAGGGAGAATTCCGTATGGAGATGTAAGTGGACAAAGGACATGTCAGACCTCCGCCTTTCTATTTTTATCGCTTACGTTTGTCCAGCAGCCAGAGGATCAGAGAAAAAACCGCAAAAGTAACAGCAAAACACAAGATCCAGTTTGCAAAGAAGGACGGGATATCCAAAAGCTCCTCAGGATGCCGGAGCAGTCCCGCCGCGATGCAGACGCCGGTCGCGCTGCCCACAGCGCCCGGTGCCGCCCGTTTCCAATACTTTTTCATACGGAAGCCGCCTTTCTCTGACTCATCAGTAAATTTTCGTTTCGCTGCCCATGGAAGCGGAAACCGATGTGACGTAGGGCAAGGGCTCTGCCCTTGCCTGCAATGGTCGTATCGGCATGTGGGGACAGTTTGCGAGGCAGGGGCTGCGATCGTGATGACTGTTGTTCGGAGTATTGTAGGGCGGCCCCTTGGGGCCGCCGCGGCAAGGAAACACGGACACTGGAGCATCGCCTGCGGGCGGGACGGGGGAGTGGGGAAGTTTCGCCCCCCGGGCGAGGTACTTTTGTAGAGATACAAAAGTACCCCAAAAATCTCCGGGGCGTCGGCCCCGGTCCCCGAGGGGCGTCCTACAAAAAAGCCTTCCTCACGGCCGGCGCACATTCCCTGGTTTTGCTGCCCCTCCTTCCGGGCCTTCGGCCCTGAGTTGAGGGAACTTGGATCGAAACAGCCGCTGAATCCTGCGCCTTGGTTTCACAACTGTGCGGTGTGGTCCCTGTCCGCGATGGCCCGTCCATTGCTTACAGTTTGATTCATCGACAACCACTCTTACAGCGTGTAAAATTGTTGCCCCATAAACTTAGGGTTTACCGTTTCAAATCAAATGTACTTATTCCTCCCTGGACAGCTCCACCAGCTTCCGCAGCCGGTGGTTCAGGGCGGATTTGGTGACAGGCGGGTCGCACAGTTGGGCCAGCTGTGCCAACGTATCCTCCGGGTGCTCCAGGCGCAGGCGGGCCGTCTCCTTCAGCTTGTCCGGCAGGGCGGCCAGCCGCCCGCTCTCCTCCAGGCGGGTGATGGCCTCCACCTGAGCCATGGCCGCCTCCACCACCTTGTCCATATTGGCGGCGTCGCAGTTGACCCGGCGGTTGACGCTGCCCCGCAGGTTCTTTTCCAGCTTGGCGTTCATCACCTCCATGGCGGACAAGGGGGCGCCGATGGTGGTGAGAAAGTCCTCGATCCGGTCGCTCTGCTTGAAGTAGATCACCGCGTTGCCCTTGCGTCTGGCGTCTTTGGGTTCCAAATTCATATCCCTCATCAAGGCCAGCATCTCCCGGCTGACGCTGAGGTGGGAGGTGGACAGCTCCAGATGGTACCCCTTTTGGGGGTCTGTCACCGAACCTCCGGCCAGAAAAGCCCCCCGCAGGAAGGCGGCGCGGCAGCAGCTCTCCTCCAGCACCCCGAAATTGATGTGGAGAGCCAGGGCGCCAGGATCTCCGCCGAAGGTCTGCTGGACGATTCCCAACTTGTGGGGGTCGGTAATGGCAAAAATATGTTTCCCCTCCCCGTCGGGCAGGCGGTCAAAGGTCAGCTTAAAGGCCTTTTTGAACAGCAGCGGCAGCCGCTGGGCCAAAGCATCGCTCTCCGTGATGATCCGCACCTCGGCGGACGAGAAGGTATTGCAGTAAAGCAGGATCCCATAGCACTCCGCCTGGGCGCAGCATTTCCGGTTCAAGGCCCCGCGGCACAGCTCGTTTTTCGCATCTCCGGCAAAGGACATGGTCACTCCTCCAAAATGTAGCGCCGGGCCCCATGGAAGATGCGCACCGCCCGCCGGCGGTAGATCTCCAGAATGGCCTCGGCCAGCTTGTCAGGGTCGTGCCGGGCATAGTTGCCCCCGGTGGAGGCCAAGGCCCGTTCCTCCAGTTCCAGACCCATAGCGGCGATCCGCTCCCGGTCAATGACCAGAGGCGCGGCGTCCTCCTCCCGGTACTTCTCCACCAGTCCGGGATGGACCGGGGCGCAGTTGGCCAGGCACAGGTCCAGCAGCCCAGGAACGCCGTGGGCCAGCAGGGCCTCCAGGTGGTCGGCGGCGGTGTACCCCTCCGTCTCCCCCTCCTGGGTCATGATGTTGCAGACGTAAATTTTCGGCGCGTCAGACTGGGCCACCGCCTGGCTCACCCCGTCCACCAACAGGTTGGGGATCACGCTGGTGTACAGGCTCCCGGGCCCCAGCAGGATCAGGTCGGCCTCTCTGATGGCCTCCAGGGCCGCGGGCAGGGGGGCGGGCCGCTCCGGGAGCAGGGCCACATGGGCGATGCGGCAGTCCTGTTCCTTTTTAAAGTTATAGATCTTGGACTCCCCCACCACCCGGGTGCCGTTTTCAAAGACGGCCTCCAGCTGTACGTCGGCGCTGGTCACCGGGATCACCCGGCCGGTAATGGCCAAAACGTGGCTCATTTGGCTCACCGCCTCCTCAAAGGAGCCGGTGACCCCGTTGAGAGCGGCCAGGATCAGGTTTCCAAAGGACTGGCCCGCCAAGGAGCCCTCGGTGAAGCGGTAGGTCAGCAGCCGCTCCATAATGGGCTCGGTATTGGCAAGGGCCTCCATGCAGTGGCGGATGTCTCCGGGCGGGGGCATCCCGATGTCCCGGCGCAGCATGCCGGACCCTCCCCCGTCATCAGCCACGGTGACGATGGCGGTCAGGTTCTTGGTATACTTTTTCAGCCCCCGGAGCATGGTGGACAGGCCGGTCCCGCCGCCGATGGCGACGATCTTGGGTCCCCGCTCCCACTGCTGCACGTTGGGGATATGTTCACTCATAGCGCGCTCCTTATACTGATGTCTCAGTTTCTTCCCAGGTCCCGGTGGCTCTCCGACACGGGACAGCCGCTCTTTCTCAGCCCGTCTGCCAGGGCGTGGGCGATGGCAACCGAGCGGTGGTGGCCGCCGGTGCAGCCCACGGCAATGACCAGGGAGGTCTTGCCCTCCTCCTCGTACCGGGGCAGCAGCCAGCCCACAAAATCGGTGAGGCGGGCCAGAAACTCCCCCGTCTGGGGACTGGAGAACACATAGTCCCGTACCCCGGCGTCCAGGCCGGTGAGGGGCCGCAATTCCGCCACATAGTAGGGGTTGGGCAGGAAGCGGACGTCAAAGACCAGGTCGGCTTCCATGGGCACTCCATGCTTGAAGCCGAAGGAGGCCACCCGGACCTCCATCCGCCCCTGGGAGGAGCCGCTCTTGGCAAACAGCCGCCGCAGTTCGCCTTTCAGCTTGGCGGTGGAGAGATTGGAGGTGTCGATGATGTACTCCGCCCGCTCCCGGAGAGGGGCCAGCATCTTCCGTTCCAGTTCGATGGCCTCCTCCAGACTGTCACAGGCCTCCCCCAGGGGATGGCCGCGCCGTGTCTCCTTATACCGCTTGATGATGACCTCGTCCGAGGCCTCCATAAACAGGATGCGGTAGGAGCATTTCATAGCCTTCAGGTCGGCCAGCGCCCGGAACAGGGCATCGAAGTTTGTGCCGCCCCGGACGTCGGTGACCAGCACCACCCGGTCATACTCCCCGGAGCCCGCCATGCCCAGCTCGGCGAACTTCGGGATCAGCGGAGCGGGCAAATTGTCCACACAGAAGAAGTCCATGTCCTCCATGATGGAGGCCGCCTTGCTCTTTCCCGCTCCGGACAAGCCGGAAATAATGACAAATTCCATTGGTATCACACCTTTTTTTCTGGGAATCAACGTAAAATTTTCACTTCCATCTCCAGCTCCACGCCGGTCTGTGCCAGCACCCGTTCCTTCACCCGGGACACCAGCTCCAGCACATCCGCGCAGGTGGCGTTCCCCCGGTTGATCACGAAACCCGCGTGCTTCTCCGACACCTGGGCACCCCCCACGGAGAAGCCCTTCAGCCCGCACTGGTCAATGAGGGCGGCGGCGTAGTGGCCGGTTGGGCGCTTGAACATGGAGCCCGCGCTGGGGTACTCCAGAGGCTGCTTGGCCTGGCGCTGGGCGGACAGCTCCTCCATCCTCCGGCGAATGGCCGCCCGGTCCCCTTCTTCCAGCTGAAAACGCGCCTCCAAAATCAGACGTTTTCCGTCAGAGAAAGCGCTGTGCCGGTAGGAAAAATCAAACTCTGTGACCCGTTCCAACTCTCCGGCAGCGGTCAGACAGGTGACTTCCCGGACAACCTGCGCCATCTCTCCGCCGTAGGCTCCGGCGTTCATGGTCACCGCGCCCCCCACTGTCCCGGGGATGCCGCCGGCAAATTCCAGGCCGGTTCGTCCCCGCTCCAACGCGGCGGCGGCCAGACGGGCCAGGGTCACCGCGCCCCCCGCCGCCAAAAAGCCTCCCGCTTCCCGCACCTGGTTCAGCTCCCCGGCCAGCTTTACCACGAAACCCTCATAGCCCTCGTCAGGGACCAGCAGGTTGGAGCCGTTGCCCATAAAAAAGGGCTCGATGCCCAACTCCGCCGCGCACCGCACAGCGGCGGCAGCCTCCTCCCCGGTCTTGGGCAGGGCCATCAGAGCGGCGGGCCCGCCGATCCGGAAGGAGGTGTGCCGGGACATGGGCTCGCCGGCCCGCAATTCCAGCGTGGGGCAGCAGCCGGACAGCGCCCCGCGCAAACGATCAATCCGATCCATATGGACCTCCAAACACGATCAGAATACAGACCTGTTTCAGTCTATTTTTTAATTATAGCAAATTTCCCGAGAAATTAGAATAGGCAACATCAGAAATCCCGCGTCCAACGCCCGGTGTTTTTAGCCAACACGAATCATTCCTGTTTTCATTGATATGTCACAATTAAATTTTAGTTGATAGGTGCAAAGGGATTTCGCCCTGGGGGGCGCGTTCCTTTTGCAGCGATGCAAAAGGAACCAACGGCCCAGGCCGCAAAATTTGAATGGACTCACACCGCCTTTTTGCTCCGCAAAATCCAGAGTTTTTACGGGGGATCAGCAATACAGCCCGCCTCGATACGGACAAAAGCTGCTTTCGCTGCGCCTTACTCCCGTGGCCAGCCGGGGCCGCCCGGTGGGGAGTGCCTCTGAATCAAGTTTTGCATAACGGGACGGAGCATTGCGGCCAAGCACCACGCCGCACAGTTCGGGAACTCAGGCGCCGGTATTCGGCGGCTGTCTGTATTCAAGTTTGATCCACCCAGGGCCGAAGGCCCGGAAGGAGGGGCGGCAAAACCAGGGGATAAGCGCCGGACGCAAGGAAGGCTTTTTTGCAGGACGCCCCTTGGGGGCCGAGGCCGAAGCCCCGGAGATTTTTGGGTACTTTTGTATCTCTACAAAAGCACCTCGCCGGGGGCGAAACTTCCCCACTCCCCCGTCCCGCCCGCAGGCGAGACGTTCAAGTCCGTACTGCTCTGAGGCGGCGGCCCCAAGGGGCCACCCTATCTGAACGCAGAATAACGTCCGTCAAAGGCAAGGGCAGAACCCTTGCCCTACATCACATGGGTTTCCGCTTCCATGGGCAGCTAAACAAAAATTTAGAATTCATTCCAACCACAATAGTAAAAGGCTCCGCGAACCAGCCGCGGAGCCTTTTCCATATCGTTTAGCCGCCCTTACACCATGTTGCACAGCAGAGCGGCGCCCACCACGCCGGCGTCGTTGCCCAGTGACGCCTTCTCCAAGCGGGTAGGGGCACTCTTGTCGAAGGAGCCCTGCCGGACCAGCTCCCGCAGGGGGTCCAGGAGCAGGTCATCCTCCGCGTTGCTGATGCCGCCGCCCAGACAGATGATCTCTGGCTGGAGGACGTTGATCAGGTTGATCAGGCCGATGGACAAACCCTGGAGGTAGGTGGCCAGCACCCGCTTGGCCGCCGGATCACCCAGACGCGCGCCCTGGAAGGCGGTACGGCCCTGGACCTTGAAGCGGTCTCCCTCGCACAGCTCCCACAACACGCTGTCCTTACTGCGCTCCATCTCCAACTGAGTCAGGCGGATCAGGGCGGTGGCGGAGCCGTACTGTTCCCAGCAGCCCCGGTTTCCGCAGCCGCACAGGACGCCATTAGGCTTGATGATCATGTGGCCCACCTCCATGCCGGAGTTGGCGTAGCCGGTGAACAGCTTGCCCCCGGCCACCAGGCCGCCGCCGATGCCGGTACCCAAAGTGACCACCACCGCCGGGTCGCATCCCTTGGCCGCGCCTGCCCAATACTCGCCAATGGCAGCGCAGTTGGCGTCGTTGCCCAGAAACACCGGGACGTCCCACACCTGCTGGAACAGCGCCCGGAAAGGGGTGTTCTCAAAGGCCATGTTGGGGGTCCGGATCACCACGCCTGTCTCATTATCCACCAGTCCGGGCAGGCCAACGCCCACCGCCTCGATCTGGCTGTACTCCATGGCCCCCATCTCGCAGACCTTCTGGGCCAAGCGGGCCAGCTCCGCGCAGAGCTCCTCCGCCGTCATATTCTTATCCACAGGATGGCTTACCTTGTCCAAAATGTGGCCCTTTTCATCCACCACTCCGGCCACCAGATTGGTCCCGCCCACGTCGATACCAATATAATACATACTCACTTCTCTCCCTCGTTCTCCTTGATTTTTTCAAAGTGCTGATCCATCCGCTGGGTCAGCTCCAGTGCCGCGTTATGGCCCATCTTCCGGTTGCGGTTATTCATGGCCGCCACCTCCACGATGCTGGCCAGGTTCCGCCCCGGCTTTACCGGGATGGTGATGGCCGGGACCTTGACCCCCAGGATCTCTGTCTGGACCGAGTCCAGCCCCAGGCGGTCATAGACCGCATGGTCGTCCCAGGGCTCCAGGTTGATGACCAGGTCGATCTGCTGTTTGTCCTTGATGGCCCCCATACCGAACAGGCGGCGCACATCAATGACCCCGATGCCCCGCAGCTCCATATAGTGGCGGATCAGTTCCGGAGCGGTGGCCTCCAGAGCGCCGTGGTTGGTCTGGCGGATCTCCACCGCGTCGTCGGCGATGATGCGGTGGCCGCGCTTGATCAGCTCAATGGCCACCTCGCTCTTGCCCACGCCGGACTCGCCCTGGAACAGCACGCCCTCGCCGTAGATCTCCATCATGACTCCGGACCGGGTGATACAGGGGGCCAGGCGGTTGAACAGGCTGCCGATAAGGGCGCTCATAAAGGCCGAGGTGTGGGCCTCGGTGCGCAGAATGGTGCGTCCGTGCTTCTCCGCCATCTCCAGACACTCCGGGAACGGCTCCAGCCCCCGGGTGATAATCAGCCCGGGCACCGGATAGGACAGCAGGTGGTCAAAGCTCTCCCGGCGGCGGGCCGAGCTCATCCCGGCCACAAAGGTATGCTCCGTCAGTCCCATCAGAAGCAGCCGCTTGGTGTCGAAATGCTCAAAAAATCCCGCCAGCGGCAGACCGGGGCGGTTCACGTCCACGGTACGCAGGGGGACATTCTCATAATCAGGGGCGGCGCACAGGACCTCCAGTTCAAATTCCCGGATGATCTCGCCCAACTTCACACTGTATTGGCTCTCCGGCATAGGTTTCCCTCCCTTTCCGCCCTCCGGGCCTGTCCGGCCCCGGGCGGTCTTTTCCTTAAGTATAGACGAATCCCCGGCGTTTCGCAAGATTGGGCTTCCCCTTTGGTAAATTTTTTCTTGCATTTCTTTTTAAAAAAAGTTCTTGCAATCTGTCACAATATCTGTTATCATATCAGTCGAGGCTTTTTTGAAAGCGATTCTCATAGCGAGGAGGTAAGCAACATGGCCAAATGCGAATTCTGCGACAAGGGCGTCACCTTCGGCATTCAGGTGTCCCACTCCCATCGCCGTTCCAACCGCACCTGGAAGCCCAACGTGAAGCGCGTGAAGGCGATCGTGAAGGGCACTCCCACTCACGTGTACGTCTGCACCAGATGCCTCCGTTCCGGTAAGGTCACCCGCGCTGTGTAATGGAATATGGCAAATAAAAGCCTGTGTCTGTTGGACACAGGCTTTTTATTATGCAGGAAGCAGCAGCCGGCGCGCCACGCGCCGGCTGTTATCACATCCCGGCCGGTCCTCTCCAGGGCACATCCTTGAACCGCTCCCCGTCCTCCAGCACCTCCACGGTACCGGCGGTAACGTCCAGGATATGGGCCGAAAAGTCCGCCGCCCGCTCCTCGGGCAGCAGGGCGGACAACACCACATCCGCCCCGTAATCCACATTCTCCACCACGCCGCCGAAGGCGTCTACCTCCCGGCGCATGCTCTCAAACTGTCCGTACGTACAGGGCACCTCCATGGCCACCCAGCGGCGGACCACCGAGATCCCGGCGGCGTCCAGGGCGTCCTTGGCGCCCTGGGTGTAGGCCCGGACCAGGCCCCCCGCTCCCAGCAAAATCCCCCCGAAATACCGGGTGACCACACAGCAGACGTTGACCACGCCCTCCCGCTGGAACACGTTGAGCATGGGCTGGCCCGCCGTCCCCTGGGGCTCCCCATCGTCGGAGTAGCGGACGGGGCCGTCCTTGATGATGTAGCACCAGCAGTTGTGCCGGGCGTCGTAGTACCGCTTTTTCATGGCCTCGATCTGCGCCCGGGCCTCCTCCTCCGTCTCCACCCGCCAGACGTGGCCGATGAAGCGGGAGCGCTTCTCCACAAATTCCGTCTCACTGGATTGGGTGGGGATGTAATACTCGGTCATGGGGTCACCTCGTTTCAAATTGGGGCGTTGCTTGACGTGCGGCCCACATTATTCCTCGTCGGGAAATACCCGGATGTCCAGAGCCTCGCAGATGCGGAAAAACACCTCAATAGATGGACTCTTTTTTCCGCTTTCAATCTCATTCATAAAAGATTGCGTTATCCCAACCATTTGGGCCAGCTTGTACTGGCTCAATCCGGCTTTCTCACGATTTTTTCTGATCACTTCTCGATAATCATTCATTTTCATCACCATTTATATTATAGCTCACAGCTATCACCCAGAAAATATATAGCTTTCAGCGATTGACTTCTGGTTTGTTCTCTGCTATAATCGCTTTCAGCGATATATTGCATAAAACGGACCGCTGAGGGCAGCGGGCCCTACGGGTGTGCGGCTCTGTACCCGGACCGCCCCTATCTCCCTCCAGGCTTCGCCGCCCACTAAAATCGTTCATTTGTTCTTCCTAAGATATAATCAGCTGAGGTTCGGTAAAAATCCGCCAACACAATTAAAAAGCGGGCCGGCAGCTCGCGTTTTCCCGTTTCATAATTACTGTATGTCCTCTGATCGATCCCCAGCAAAGCGGCAATTTCTTTCTGACTTTTATCGGCGTCCTGCCGCAGATCCAGCAATCTGGGAAAATGCATAAAAATCACCTCTTGTCCATTATATTTACTATCAAATGATAGTGTTGATTTTACTATCAAACGTTAGTAAAATAGCGGTGAGGTGGTAACTGATGAAATACTTGAACGAATCTCCCGACGATTTTCAGGAGACTCTGGAGGAATTGTTCCAGGACGTAGTCCTTCTGGAGGCCATTGACCTGCTGGAAAAACAGCGGGACGCCTCCACAGCAGGCGTCCCAACGGAACTATTGGTGCAGACCCGGCGGCGGGTCCTGGACTATCTGTCCCAGCACGCCGGGGACCTGTACATTTTAAATAAAAGACTGACCTGGGCATAGGGCGGGCGGCTGATAGCCGCCCCTACCTTATTATATTATGATTATTCCTCCCAAGGCTCCTTATGGGGCTTCCACCCCTCCACCAGGGGACCCAGCTGGCCAATGATCTTCTGCGGGCAGACGGCCACCACGTCGATGGTCTCCGAATAGTCCACCTTCTCCACTTTGGCGTCCTGGTACAGCTTGTCCAGCAGACCGCCCCTGTCATAGGGCAGGTGGATGGTCACCCGTCTAGCGCCGTTGTCCAGCTTGGCGCCGATGGCGGCCAGCAGGTTGGGCAAACCCTCCCCCGTCTTGGCGGAGATGGACACGATATTCTCCCCGTGGGGCCGGATGTCCCCGTCCCAGCAGTCGCACTTGTTGAACACCTCGATCCGGGGCGTGCGGTCCGCCCCCAGCTCATGGATAAGCTGGTCCACCACCTCGGCCTGCTCCCGCCACTCCTGGTTTGAAGTGTCGATCACATGGAGCAGCAGGTCCGCGAAGGACAGTTCCTCCAGGGTGGCCTTGAATGCCTCCACCAGGTGGTGGGGCAGCTTGCGGATGAAGCCCACGGTGTCGGACAGCAGGACGGTGCAGGTGTCGGAGATCTCCAGGGTGCGGGTGGTGGTGTCCAGGGTGTCGAACAGCCGGTTGTTGGCCGGGATGTCCGCCCCGGTGAGTTTATTCAGCAGGGTGGATTTGCCCGCGTTGGTGTAGCCCACAATGGCCACCACCGGCACCTCGTTTTTCTCCCGGCGCACCCGCTGGGTGGCACGGACCCGCCGCACCTGCTCCAGTTCCTCCTTCAGTTTGGCGATCTTCCGGTGGATGTGCCGCCGGTCGCTCTCCAGCTGGGTCTCGCCGGGGCCGCGGGTGCCGATGGCGCCCTCCTGCCGCTCCAGGTGCTTCCACATGCCGATCAGCCGGGGCAGCAGGTACTGGTATTGGGCCAGCTCCACCTGGAGGCGGCCCTCCCGGGTCCGGGCGCGCTGGGCAAAAATGTCCAGGATCAGGGCGGAGCGGTCCAGGACAGATACCCCCAGGTCCTCAGACAGGGCCCGCTGCTGGGAGGGAGACAGGGCGTTGTCAAAAATCACCATGTCCGCCCCCATGGCCTGGACCAGCTCCTTCACCTCGGCCACCTTGCCCTCGCCGATGAAGGTGCGGGGATCGGGACTGTCCTTGGACTGGAGCACCATCCCCACCGTCTCGCCTCCCGCCGTCTCCAGCAGGGCGGACAGTTCCTCCATGGACGCGTCGGTGGCGTTCTCCTCCTTGGACAGGCTGAAGGCGTTCAGGCCTACCAGCACCGCCCGGTTGATCTTTTCTTGTGTATTGTTGTCGGTCATAGTTCCTCCGAAGTTGTGTTGAACTTGTGACATTGAATGGGTAAATTTTAGTTTTCTGAGGATTTCGCCTGGGGGCGGGACGGGGATGGGGATGTTTCGCCCTCGGGCGAGCTACTTTCCAGGGAAGGAAAGTAGCCAAAGTTCCCCGGGCCTGCGGGCCCGGACCCGATGAGAGGTCGATTGGGAAAGTGTTCCTCACGTCCGGCGCACATTCCCTGGTTTTGCTGCCCCGCCTTCCGGGCCTTCGGCCCTGGGTCAAGGGAACTTGGATTGGAACAGCCGCTGAATCCTGCGCCTGGGTTTCACAATTGTGCGGCGTGGTCCTTGACCGCGCTGGTCCGTCCATTGCATGCAGCTTGATTCAGCAGAAACCTGCACCGGTTGGTCCCACAGAGCATAGACTTACTGATCTATCAACTAAAATTTACTTTTGCAGGGCCTCGACGATCTCGCCGATATACATGGTGTGGTAGTCCTGATCAGGATACCACTTCTCCTTCACATCCTGGGGAATATTGGCGGGGTCCATCGCCTGGGCGCAACGCTTGCGGCAGACCAAGACCAGGTCAGCCTCCTCAAAATAGGGCGCGCCGCAGGCGGCGGTCTTCACCGTGAAGCCGCACTCCTTCACCTTGTCCACGTCCCGGCCGCTCTTGGAGCCGCAGAGGGCCAGCGCCTTGCGCCACTCCTCGCCGAAAAAGGTCAGAGTAAAATACTCCTCCCGGTCCACAAACTCCTTGGTGTACCGCTGGGGGCGGATATAGCAGGTGGCGGTGGGCGCGCCCCAGATCACGCCCAGGCCGCCCCAGGAGGCGGTCATAGTGTTGCACCGCTCCGCCGTGCCGGCGGTAATAAGCATCCACTTGTCACCGATAAGGGAAAATACGTTTTCACTGAGGGTCTTGGGATCGACGGAATGAAGCATAATGATACCTCCTGTGATGATAATTCAGTTTATGCCGGGTCGCCGGCTTTGATACCGGGCCTGAAATTTGCAAAAAGCCGCACCGAATACTCGGCGCGGCTTTTGAAAGCAGGATCTTACTTGTCCAGACCAAACTTCTTGTTGAAGCGGCTGACACGGCCACCGGTGTCCACCATCTTCTGCTTGCCAGTGTAGAAGGGGTGACACTTGGAGCACACTTCAACACGGATGTCCTTCTTGGTAGAGCCGGTCTCGATCACATTGCCGCAGGCGCACCGGATGGTGGTCTGCTGATAGTTGGGGTGGAGGCCTTCCTTCATTTATATTCACCTCTTTCTCCGATGGGAGGATGGTTTCGTAAACGCATCTGATATAATAGCATAGTTTTCCCGGAAAAGCAACCTCTTTTTTCAAAAAACTTCTCGGGATTTTCCCTCCCCCCTCCGCTTCCGGATCCCGCCTGTTTTTCCACGCTTTTTCCGGTCCCAGCGGCAAAATCAGGAATTTTTCTTCTTGGAACCGGAAAAAACTATTGCAATCCCATGGAAACTATGGTAAGATACCAAAGCATTATGCGTGGGAGTGCGGATTTTTCGCCCGGTGCCGGACATGCGCCCGGTTGGCGGAGGACATGATGCCCCCAGAAGAATCAACTGAAATAACAGGAGGAAACAACCATGGCAGTCGTATCTATGAAGCAGCTGCTGGAGGCCGGCGTTCACTTCGGCCACCAGACCCGTCGGTGGAACCCCAAGATGGCCACCTACATCTACACCGAGCGCAACGGCATCTATATCATCGACCTGCAGAAGACCGTGAAGAAGCTGGAAGAGGCCTACAACTTCGTCCGTGAGCTGGGCGAGAAGGGCGAGACCATCCTCTTCGTGGGCACCAAGAAGCAGGCTCAGGAGGCCATCAAGGAAGAGGCTTCCCGCGTCGGCATGTACTGGGTCAACGCCCGCTGGCTGGGCGGCATGCTCACCAACTTCAAGACCATGCGCGGCCGCGTGGACCGTCTGAACCAGCTGAAGAAGATGCAGGAGGACGGCACCTTCGACATGCTGCCCAAGAAGGAAGTCATGAAGCACATGGGCGAGATCGCC
>Ga0129308_1002305_pt1 | contig 16539 bp, 19 predicted proteins | sample L827metagenome_FD_94440 | JGI IMG/M metagenome (GOLD analysis project Ga0129308, IMG submission 94440) | Ring-tailed lemur group fecal microbial communities from Wisconsin, USA - L827 metagenome | ecosystem: Host-associated > Mammals > Digestive system > Large intestine > Fecal | place: USA...
CAAGATCATGGACTGGGCGGATAAATTCTCCAATGGAGAGTTTGCATCCCAGCGCAAAGCCATCCGGGAAGCCATCGAAAACCCGGATCATCCCTACCACTCCTTTATTCTCCACGTTGTCAATGACATCGACCCGGAAGTCATGAAGACGGCGGCGGTGAATTTGTTCATCAACGCCAGCCTGATTGGTTGGGACAAGCAGGAGTTCTACCGGAAAAAATATAACTGCAACATCCCCTGGGCCATTCTGCTGGACCCCACCTCCGCCTGCAATCTCCACTGCACCGGCTGCTGGGCTGCTGAGTACGGCAACAAACTGAACCTGACCTTTGAGGAAATCGACAGCATCATCCAGCAGGGCAAAGAGCTGGGTGTCTATATGTACATCTATACCGGCGGCGAGCCTCTGGTGCGGAAGAAGGACCTGATCCGGATCTGCGAGAAGCATGAGGATTGCATTTTCCTCTGCTTTACCAACGCCACCCTCATCGACGAGGCTTTTGCTGACGAGATGCTGCGGGTGAAGAACTTTGTCCCCGCCATCTCTCTGGAAGGCGACGAGGCCTCCACCGACAGCCGCCGCGGCAAGGGGACCTATCAGAAGGTCCGCAAGGCCATGGAGCTGCTGCACCGGAAGAAGCTGCTGTACGGCATCTCCTCCTGCTACACCAGCGCCAACTATGAGGCCATCACTTCCGAGGAATACTACGACAGCCTCATTGAGATGGGCGCCTACTTCATCTGGTATTTCCATTACATGCCTGTTGGCAACGACGCCGCGCCGGAGCTGCTGCCCAATCCGGAGCAGCGGGAGGCGGTGTACCACCGCATCCGGCATCTGCGGGCCACAAAGCCCCTGTTCGCCATGGACTTCCAGAACGACGCCGAATATGTTGGCGGATGTATTGCCGGCGGCAAACGCTATCTCCACATCAACGCTAACGGCGATGTGGACCCCTGCGTGTTCATCCACTACTCCAACGCCAATATCCGGGACTGCACGCTGCTGGAGGCCCTGCAAAGCCCCATCTTCATGGCCTACCACGACAACATGCCCTTCAACGACAATATGCTGCGCCCCTGCCCCATGCTGGAGAATCCGGAGCGTCTGCGGAAAATGGTGGCCGACTGCGGCGCCCACTCCACAGATCCCATGTCGCCTGAAACAGCGGAGCACCTGTGCAGCAAGTGCGACCAGTATGCCGCACACTGGGCACCTGAAGCGGAGAGATTGTGGGCTGAGCGTCAGGCGGAAAAGGGCAAAAAGGAGTAACAGCCATACAGCCGCCGCAGGTATTGTCTGCGGCGGCTCCCCATAAGCCCGGGATGTATGGCTGCGCATCGCAGCTGCCGCTTTCGTGAGGCAGACATTGTATGGAAGAAAAAGGAGAACTGCATGAGGACTGCGATTGTGACGGACAGCAATAGCGGTATATTCGAAGCGGAAGGCAGCAAGCTGGGCGTGTTTGTCCTCCCTATGCCGGTCATAATTGATGACAAAGAATATTTTGAGGGAGTGGATCTGTTCCACGAAGGCTTTTATCAAAGCCTACTGGAGAATAAGAAGGTCTCCACCTCACAGCCCACGCCGGGGAATGTTCTCGCCTTGTGGGACAGTGTTTTTGATGAAGGCTTTGATGAACTCGTCTACATCCCCATGTCCAGCGGATTGAGCAATTCCTGCCAGACTGCACTGATGCTGGCAGAAGATTATAACGGGAAGGTACAGGTGGTGGATAACCACCGAATCTCCGTGACCCAGCGCAGCTCCGTGATGGACGCGCTGATGCTGGCGCAGGCAGGGGCTGCCGCGGCGGAGATCAAGGCCAAGCTGGAGCAAGCTGCCTATGACTCCATCATTTATGTGGGTGTGGAAACACTGGAGTTTTTGAAAAGAGGCGGACGGGTCACGGCTGCCGGAGCCGCCATGAGTACCGTCCTGAATATCAAGCCCCTGCTCACCATTCAGGGGGAGCGGCTGGATGCCTATGCCAAAGTACGCGGCACGAAAAACTGCAAAAAACGGGAAATTGAGGCTATGCAGAAAAGTGCCGAAGAATTCCGTCAAAAGGGGCAGGAGATCCGTGTTGGCGTGGCGGGAAGTTTTTTTCATGAGGAAGAGGACCGGGAATGGCTGGAAATGGTCAAGGCGGCTTTCCCAGGGGAGGAAGTCTATTATGACCGTCTGACTTTCAGCATCGGCTGTCATGTGGGTCCCGGCGCCTTTGGCATGGGGATTAGCGCGAAACTATGAAACGGGCATGGTTTCGGGAACTGCTGCGCAGGCGGATCGCCGTGATTCTGCTTCTGGTCTTGCAGGCGCTTTTTATCGCCTATGTCGTCAGCAGTGACAGTCCTGTGGCCGAACTCGTCCGTATTCTGCTCCGTGTCCTCAGTGTCGTGATCGTGCTTCATGTGATCTCCCATAAGGATAAGGGCGCGAATAAAGTAGCATGGGTATTTTTGATCCTTTTGTTCCCGGTGTTTGGCGGAGCGTTTTACCTCCTTTACCACTTCCAGTCCTCAACAAAGCGGTTCAGCAAGGCAATTGCCGAAATTGAACGTGAAAGCAGAGAACTCTATCATCTGCCTGGAGACGCTTATGAGCAGGCCGGACAAACCATCCCGCAGCACTTCCCGCAGATTCGATATTTACAGGAATTTGCCGGATTCCCGATCTTCGACGCCACGGACACCCGTTATTTTTCGCCCGGGGAGCAATTTTTGGAGCCGTTTTTGGCTGAGCTGAGAAAAGCCCAAAGATATATTTTTCTGGAGTATTTCATTATTGAGGAAGGCGTTGTCTGGAACAGCGTGCTGGAGGTCCTGAAGGAAAAAGCCGCCCAGGGCGTTGAGGTGCGGCTGATTTACGATGACATCGGCTGTTTTCTCACTTTGCCGAAGGATTACGCGGAACAGCTGGCAGAGTATGGGATCAAATGCAGGACCTTCAACCCCTTCCGGCCGGTCCTCTCCGTCATGCAGAACAACCGGGACCATCGGAAGATCACATCTATTGACGGCAAGGTGGCGTTTACCGGGGGGATCAATCTGGCCGACGAATATGCCAACATCATTGAGAAGCACGGATACTGGAAGGATTCGGCCATTATGGTAGAGGGCAAGGCCACCTGGAGCATGACACTGATGTTTTTGGAAATGTGGCAGCTTTGCACCAAGCAGAAAGAGTGTTTTGAAGAGTTCTATCCCTGGAGAAATGAGGCCTGCCCCATCACTGCCAATGGATTTGTTCAACCCTATGCGGACAGTCCTATGGACGATGAAAACGTGGGTGAGCATGTCTATATGCAGATCTTGAACCATGCCAGGGACTACGTTTACATCACCACGCCTTATTTGATCGTGGATGACAGCATGGTATCCGCCCTGTGTCTGGCAGCCAAAAGTGGTGTAGATGTCCGTATCATCACACCGCACATATGGGATAAGGTGCTGATCCACATGACGACCCGCTCCTACTATCGGGAACTGATTCGCGGCGGCGTCAAAATTTACGAGTATTCCAAAGGCTTTATTCACTCCAAAACCTTTGTCTCCGATGACCAGACCGCCACGGTGGGAACGACCAATCTGGATTTTCGGAGCCTGTATCTCCACTTTGAGTGCGGCGTTTGGATGAGCGGCAGCAGCGCAGTGTTGCAGGTCAAGGAGGATTTTCTGCATACACTGAAAGACTGCCAGCGGATTTCTCTGGAGGAATGCAGGGGAAATCCCATCACAAGGCTCTTTCAAGACCTTCTGCGGCTGGTGGCTCCGCTGCTGTGAGTGCTTTCGTTCCGAATATCGGCAAAAAAGGAGTACTGCGTCCGCAGTACTCCTTCAGGATTCATCTTATTTCATTTCCAGGCATTTCAAAAACGCCTGCTTCCCGGAGCCGGCCAACAGCTCACAAATGCTCCCCGCTGCTGCCAGCAGATCGTATCCCATCCCCGCGTCCAGCCAGTCCAAAAGGCCGCCGACGAGGGTGCATTTATAATACCGGATCAAAAGATTTTTCTCTTTTGTATGGCTTTCGGAGGTAAACAAGCCTGCGGTCGTGGCCTCGACATATTGGCTGACAATGTACATGGCCGAGCGGTCCTGGTAGGTCAGGAACACTTCCCGCTGAACAGAACGGTAAATATGCAGAATGGCTTTCTTATTGCCGGTACAGTATTGAACGAAGGGAGCAATACAGTCCATGGGCGAACCGAATTTGGAGTGGGCCTGAATGATCTGATCTGTCATGTACTGTACGGTCTCCTCCAAAAGCGATGGAATACCCTCAAAATGATAGTAAAACGTGTTGCGGTTGATACCACATCGGTCAACGATGTCTTTAACGGTGATCTTGCTCAACGGGCGCTCTGTTAAAAGTTCGAAGAAAGCATCCGCTATGGCGTCTTTTGTGCGGTTCAGGCTGTTCACCCCCTTGATCTTCATTTGAGGACAACTCTAATTTATCATAAAATGTCGATTTTTGCAATTGGCGAAAATCATTCCCGGAGATGGAGGAACCGTGATGATCCAGACGATCCAGAACGTGATCTGTTATCTCTTTCCAATCATCGGCGTTGTCTGTATTCTGATTCCCGTTTATGTGACAGCCGTGCTGCCTTATCTGCTGGGTGGAGCCATGGTTCTTGCCGGAATGGTTAGGGTCGTGAAGGATATACGAAACAAGGAGTTGCTTAGCCGTAGCTCCTATGAACTCGCGCATGGACTGATACTGTTGATTATGGGGTCAGCATTCATTGCACAGGGAACAAACGCTCTTGGCCCTATGGGTACGACCTGGGCGATCCTCGGTATCCGTAAAGCGTCCAAATCCCTGGGACGGGCCATCCGGCAGATCCATGCGAAAGAGCATTTTATCGCCCCTATTGTGGAGTTTTTGCTGCGGATTACGCTGGCGCTGATTCTGCTCTTTGATCCGTTTGAGAAATTCTCCACCCATGTTGCGATTTTGGGGCTGGAGCTGATCGTAACCAGCACCCGGTTCTCCAAAAACTTTCTTCCTGCCTTGGAAGATTAGAGCACGTGTATCTCTGTTTTGGCGTTTAAGAGGGTTTCTATGAGTAAGAAACAATGGAAAACGGTTGCAATCAGCGTGGCTACGCTCTTGCTTTTATCCCTACTGGTATTCTGGGTCTTTCGGGATCATTTCCAGGAGATTTTACAGAACATTCGGGCTGTCAGCATTCCGGAGCTTCTGTTCCTGCTGGGCATGGGCGTGGCGTATCAAATGCTGGAATCAGCAGTCTGTGTGACGTTAGTTCGCCGCTGCCTTCCGATATTTTCCTTCCGACAGGCAACAGAAGTGGTTTTCCTCGGCGTCTTTGGAAATGTATCGACGCTCTCTGCCGGCACCATTCCCATGCAGAGCTACTATCTGCACCGATGCGGCCTGATGGCGGGCAGCGGCGTCGGCACGATGACCTTGGAATATGTGTTTCACAAGAGCTCCGTCCTGGCCTATACCACTGTCATGCTGCTCCTGCAGGGCAGGTGGCTCGGCGACACAGGCCGCGGCCTCTCCCGCTATATGTTCATGGGATATGTCATCTGTGCGCTGATTATCGCGGCGCTGCTCCTGCTGTGTACCTGGGATAAAGTGCAGCGGCTTGCATCCTGGGTGATCGACCATTTGCCAAATACAGAAAAATGGGAAAGCCGCAAGCAGCTGTGGAACGCAAATCTGACCGCGCTTTATACAGAGTCCCAGCAGCTGCTGCGGGATGGCCGCTGCCTGATCAAAGTGCTGGCGTGGAATGCCCTGAAGCTATGCTGCCTTTACAGTATCCCGTTTCTCGCCGCGGAGATGTTGGGGATCTCCGGCCCGGCTTTCTGGCAGGTGCAGCTGCTGACCGCGCTGATGCATCTGATCTCCAACGCCCTGCCCAATGTGGCGGGGGTGGGGCCGGTGGAGTTTGCTTTTGTCATGATATTTTCCCACTATATGGAATACGCCCAGGCGTCCTCCACGCTGATCCTGTACCGGGTCGCAACTTTCTTTTTTCCGTTTATCCTCAGTATTTTTGTATTCCTGCGCGTACAAAATCGCGTGTTGAACGATTCCCAGAAAAACTGATTCATCGCAGCAAAAAGTGAGAACCCTCTGCCAGAGAAAAAATACAACAGGAGATGGAAACTATGAGAAAATTTTTGACTTCCGAATCGGTTACCGAAGGCCACCCCGACAAAATCTGCGATTTTGTCGCAGACAGTATCCTTGACGAGCTGCTGCGAGTCGATCCCAAATCCCGCAGCGCCGTGGAAGTGACGGCAGAACCGGGCGCCATGCACATCATGGGGGAGATCACCAGCAAGGCATCCCCGGATTATGTGAGAATCGCCCGCCGCTGTATCGCAAAGATCGGCTACACAAAGGCCAAATATGGATTCGATGCCATCAGTGCGCAGATCACTTGTTCCATTCACGAGCAGTCCCCAGACATCGCGATGGGCGTGGATGCGGCCGTTGACGGCTCCAAGGATGTGGGCGCCGGCGATCAGGGTATGATGTTCGGCTACGCGTGTCGTGAGACCCCCGAGTTGATGCCGCTGCCGATCACGCTGGCCCACGCCCTGACCTGCCGTCTGACAGAAGTGCGAAAGTCTGGTATGCTGGCTTACCTGCGCCCGGATGGAAAGGCACAGGTTACCGTAGAGTATGAGGACGGCGTGCCGGTCCGGGTGGATACGGTGGTAGTCTCCGCCCAGCACGAGCCGGATGTTGATATGAAGGTGCTGCGTAAAGATATTCTGGAGCAGGTTGTGTCCCCAGTCATTGACGCCAAACTGTTGGACGAAAATACGAAATACTACATCAATCCAACGGGGCGCTTTGTACTGGGAGGGCCCGCTGCGGATACGGGCCTGACCGGAAGAAAAATCATCTGCGATACATACGGAGGTATCGGCCATCACGGCGGCGGAGCGTTTTCCGGCAAGGATGCCACAAAGGTTGACCGGAGCGCCGCCTACATGGCCCGCCATATTGCCAAGACTGCGGTGGCGGCTGGTGCGGCTGAAAAACTGGAGATCCAGCTGGGCTATGCCATTGGCGTCTCCGAGCCGGTCTCCATTTCTGTGGATACTTTTGGGACAGGCAGGCTGCCGGATGATGTGCTGTGCGACTGGGTGCGTCATTGCTTTGACCTGCGTCCCGGTGCCATCATCCAATGCCTGAAACTGGACAGTCCTGTTTTCGCTGCAACCACGAATTATGGACATTTTGGGCGGAGCGGATTCCCTTGGGAACAGGTGAATGAAATCGCGATGGATGCTCTGAAAATGCAGCTTGCATAAAGGCAAAAGAGAAGTGGGATTTGAAAACGGGGGAAAGCTATGAGGGAATTTGTCGCATATCTCATGAAAGTATTCATTGTGTTTGCGCTCATCGTCGGAGTGCTTCTGTTGGGAATCGCGGCATGGCTCTTTCTGCGTCCTGCTGTTCTCTGCGAAGGTGTACGCTTTGGCGTGGCCCTGTTGTGTCTGATTAGCGGTGTTTGGATCATAGGAGCGTTGGTGATTGGTATATGCTTATCCAAAAGCAGGCAAAACCGATAGGCATATCGAATACCGATTGACCAACATTTTCACTGTCTAAACTGCACATTCGTATATAAAACAAAATGGGGTTGGTGATCCGCGATTCTGAAGGTGCGGATCACCAACCCTGTGCGCTTCCATCGGTTTTGCGGGATACTATGTCTGCTCCCTGCTTTCTGTGTGCTCCCGCTCCAAGACATCCCTTCTCAGAAATTGATAAAGGATCGTCGTGATGGGAACAGCGAGCAGCATTCCCCAGATGCCAAAGAGTTTTCCGCCCACCGTGATCCCAAGCAGCACCCACATACCAGGCAGCCCGATTTTCCGCCCGACCACTTTCGGGTAGATAACATTGCCTTCCACCTGCTGCAGCACGACTAAGAAGATCAAAAATACGATCGCTTTGGCAGGGGACACAAACAGAAGCAGCAGCACACCGATGGCGCCGCCAAGAAACGCTCCTAAAATTGGGATCAACGCGGTGATTGCAATGCTCACACTGACCAAACCCGCATAATCGAGACGCAGGATCATCATTCCTACAAAACACAGGGAACCTAAAATAACGGCTTCCTTACACTGTCCGGCCACATAATCGCCGAACACCTGCGAGATCGTCTGGAACAGCTCCTTCAGCCCGTGGTGGACACGTTTTGGCAGGTAGACGCGCAGTGTACGCTTGATCTGCATCATGAGCTTTTCTTTTCCGCTCATGAGATATACGGACAGAGCGATGGCGATCAAAGCATTTGCAACCCCAGAGGCAAAGTTGACTGTGACCTCGATGATCTGCGGCAGCATTCCGTTGACGGTATCCGCAAGGGTACTCACATATTTCCCCAGCGCCGCGTTCAGATCGGATAAGTCTATGGGCTGAACGCCCAGCAGATCCGTCACATGGTTCAGTGTCATTTGGATCTCCATCAGATATTGTCCCGAACTCTCGGCAAACATTTTTACATTCTGGATCAGTTCCGGAACGACCATGCAGAGAATGAGCGTCACGATGCCAAATGCCAGCACATACACCGTCAGGATGGCTGCCGCTTTTGCGGGCTTGGGCTTGAGCTTTAGTTTCCGGATATACCACGCCCTGAACCATTCGTATGGCCGGTTTAAAACAAATGCGATCGCAATTGCCGCAAAGAGCGGGGTCAAGAGCCGAAAGAGAATGCCGATACCATGGAGAATGTCTCCAAAATAGACAACCACCAGGACCAAGCCGACAGTGAATGAAATCAACAGCAGGTATGTTTTCAACGCTTTTTTATCCATGTATCACCCTGGCACGCAATGCCTATCCTGTGCCCTTTTCCGTTGTTTATCCGTTCAGGAGAACCACTCGCAGATTTCCGACAACGCCAGATCTTCCCCGGGGCCTTTTGTGGAGATACAGAGTTTCATCCCGGGTTCCATTTGAAGTGCGATCACGCCCAACAGACTTTTCGCGTTCACCTGGAAATTCCCCGACCGAATCAGGATCGTACATTGGAATTCACAAGCGGTCTGAACAAGGCTCACAATATCGCTGCGTGTCATTTGTTCCGCTGTCCTTTGGATGATGAGCTCTCTTTGTTTCATATTCCAACCTCCTCTGTGTAATCCTGGTTTATGTTGTATTTCGTATTATAAGGAGTGAAGAGTTGTCGTCTCAATGGATAAACATCTGCTCGCTGCCCATAATTTGCGCAGATTGCTGAAAATGTACTAATTTTGAGTAAATCCGCCGGAGTGTCATAAATTCAAACACCGCTCTTCCTTTGACCATGGCATACCTTTGCCGGCTTTTCTATACTGATCATCAATCAGAGCTTCTCTACCAAAAAGCCCATAAAGGAAAGGAATGCAGAGTATGGCTATTAAAGAGAGCATTCAGATCGCGGCGATCAAGCAGGCCTACGCATATCTGGACAAGGACCCGGACGCCAATCTCCCCAAGCTGATGGACCTGGCGGACAAGATGGATACCGCCAACGCCTACGCCCCGCAGCGGGACGCGATCCGGGAGGCGATCTCCGACCCCAGCAATAACTGGTACAAGTTGGTGCGCAGCCTTTGGGACGATGTGGATGACAATGTCCGCAAGAAGCTGTTCGAGAATTTTGTCATCAACGCCAACTTCCTGTGGGCACCCCGCAGGGAAGCCGCAATGCAGCAGTACAACTGCAATATTCCCTGGGCTATCCTGATGGACCCCACCAGCGCCTGCAACCTTCACTGCACCGGCTGCTGGGCGGCTGAATACGGCAATAAGCTGAACATGGACCTGGATACTCTGGACTCCATCATCTGGCAGGCCAAGGAGCTGGGCATCCATATGTTTATCTACTCCGGCGGCGAGCCGCTGATGCGGAAGAAGGACATCATCGCCCTTTGCGAGCGGCATAATGACTGCGTGTTCCTCTCCTTTACCAACGGTACCCTCATCGACGAGGCCTTTGCCGACGAGATGCTGCGGGTGGGCAACTTCGTGCCCGCCATCTCCGTGGAGGGCTTTGAGGCGGGCACCGATTTCCGCCGGGGACAGGGCACCTTTGCCCGTGTGAAGGCTGCTATGGAACTGCTGCACCGGAAGAAGCTGCCCTTCGGTCTCTCCTGCTGCTACACCTCCCAGAATGTGGACATGATCGGCAGCGAGGAATACTTCGACTGGATGGTGGAGATGGGCGCCAAGTTCTGCTGGATCTTCACCTATATGCCTGTGGGCAACGGTGCTCCAACCGACTTGATGGCTACCGCCGAGCAGCGGGAGTTCATGTACCGTCAGGTGCGGGCCTTCCGGAAGACCAAGCCGTTGTTTACTATGGACTTCTGGAACGACGGTGAGTTTGTCGGCGGCTGTATCGCCGCCGGGCGCAACTACTTACACATCAACGCCAACGGAGACATCGAGCCCTGCGCCTTCATCCACTATTCTGATTCCAACATCAAGGACAAAACGCTGATTGAGGCCTTCCAGTCTCCGCTGTTTATGGCCTACCGGGCCGGGCAGCCTTTCAGCAACAATCTGCTGCGGCCCTGCCCACTGCTGGACAATCCCGGCGCCCTGGCAGCCATGGTGGAGAAGTCCGGCGCCCACTCCACGGATATGCAGTTCCCTGAAGATGTCCACGACCTGTCTGAGAAGTGCCGCGAGAAGGCTGAGAAGTGGAAGCCTGCTGCAGACCACCTGTGGGCCTGCAGCCATGGATGCACCGGCTGCGCCGGTCACGAAGCGGAATAACGGATTGCTGTTATGTGAGGTGAAGTTCGTCCGATTGGGCCGTTACAATCATCAAGCCGCCGCAGAACCCCTCTGCGGCGGCCTGGATTAACGTCCTGCGTGTAAAGGAGCATTTCATGCACAACTATGTTTTGAGCTGTGGTTCCACCGCAGACCTGACACCTCAGCATTTCGCGGAGCGTGATATTTCCTATATCTGCTACTCCTTTGAGTTGGACGGGAAGCCGTACAGGGACGATTTGGGCCAGACCATCCCATATGAACAGTTTTATATGGCGATGGCTTCTGGAATGGAGGCCAAGACATCTCAAATCAATTCATATGAGTTTGAGGAATACTTTGAACCGTTTTTGAAAGACGGAAAAGATGTTCTGCATCTCTGCCTGTCCTCCGGCATCACCGGCGTCATCAACTCTGCATACATGGCAAAAGAAAATCTGGAGGAAAGGTATCCGGGGCGAAAAATCTATCTGGTGGACTCCCTGGCGGCGTCCTCCGGCTGCGGGCTGCTGATGGACAAGCTGGCGGACCTGCGGGACAGCGGGATGGAAATTGAGGCGCTCTACGAATGGACGGAACAGAACAAACTGCGTGTACACCACTGGTTCTTTTCTACCGATCTGTCCTTCTATATCAAAGGCGGCCGCATCTCCAAGACCGCCGGGACAGTCGGCAGTATGCTGGGCATTTGTCCTCTTTTGAATGTAAGTGCAGATGGAAAACTGATTCCACGGGAAAAAATCCGCTCAAAGAACCGAGCTATTCTGGCCATCGTAGATAAAATGGAACGATATGCGGATGACGGTCTGGATTACAGTGGGAAATGCTATATCTCTCACTCCGGATGCTATGATGCTGCACGACAGGTTGCTGATTTGGTGGAGGCAAGGTTCCCAAGCCTAAACGGTTCCGTGGAGATTAACAGCATCGGCACAACGATAGGCAGCCACACCGGCCCGGGTACTGTTGCCCTGTTTTTCTGGGGAACCGCCAGAACGGACTGATATTTGTGAGGTACATATGAAAGTTGCGATCATGACTGATACCAACAGCGGTATCACCGTAGAAGAAGGGAAAAAACTGGGCATTTATGTGATTCCAATGCCGGTTTTGATTGATGGAAGCACCTATTATGAAGGGGTCGACCTGTCCCATGAGGAATTCTACCGCTTTATGCTGGAGGGTAGGAGTGTTTCCACATCACAGCCTTCTCCCGGCGATGTATTGGAGATGTGGGACAAGATTTTAGAGCAGTATGAAGAGCTTGTTTATATTCCGATGTCCAGTGGATTAAGTGCTTCCTGCCAGACAGCGATTTCTCTGTCAGCGGACTATAACGGAAGGGTCCAGGTGGCAGATCATCATTCTGTCTCAGTCCCTCAGAGATATGCTGTTCTGGACGCACTGGAGTTGGCGGCAAACGGTTGGACTGCCGAAAAGATCAAACTTGCGCTAGAAAAAAGGGCTTCCGACACAATCATCTATATTGGCGTGGATACGCTGGAATTTCTTAAAAAAGGTGGGCGGATCACCCCTACCGTGGCGAAGATGGGAACGCTGCTCCACATCAAACCACTGCTGCAGATCCGGGGAGAACTTCTGGAGGCATGCGCGAAGGTGCGGGGGACGAAGGGCTGCAAACGCCGTGTGATCGAGGAACTCAAGGTGTGGGTGGAAAAGTACGAAAAGAGCGGCGAGCCGTTTGTCATCGGCGCGGCCGGCAGCTTCATCAGCAAGGATGAGGAAGAAGAATGGATCGACATGGCCCGCAGCGCATTCCCAGGCAGAGACATCCGCTATGATCCGCTGGCATTCAGCATTGGGAGCCATGTGGGGCCGGGGGCCTTTGGCATGGCTGTCAGCAAGCGGGTGAAAATGTGGTAGAAAGTGCTTACATTGACTGCGAATCTATAAAGAGCACCTCGGTTGTCACAGCTGCATTTGAAAGGAAAACTTGTCATTTTATCTGGATTCCTCTATACTTGCGTTAAATGTGTAGAGAGAGGTGAACAATATGGCACAGTTTACTGAGAAAGCCATCATGGACACTTTTGTGCGGCTTTTGGATCAAATGCCACTGGATAAGATTTCTGTCAGAGATATTATTGTGGAATGCGGGATCAGCCGCAACACATTTTATTATCACTACGGCGACATATACGCATTGCTGGAAGCATTATTCAAACAGGAAATACAGACACTCCAGGCAAAGCACCGTCCCGGGGATACCTGGTACGATGATCTGCGGGCGATCTTTGCTCATGTCTCCAGAAACCGCAAGCGGGTCTACCATATTTACCACTCCATCAACCACGCCATCCTGACGCAGTATATGTTTCAGGTAACAGAAGGCTTGTTTCTGGAATATGTCCGTGAGGCAGCGGAAGGACTGGATGCTTCCGAAGAAGATCTGCGGTTTATTTGCTTTTCCTATCAATCCATGTTTGTTGGAATGCTGTTGGATTGGCTTCGTCGGGGAATGAAGGGTGAGCCTATGGACTTTTTGGAACGCGCACAGCGGCTGCTGCTGGGTAATACTCGCCGGATGCTGGAAGCCAATGCCGGGAATAAGGCCGCCAACCAAGTTGAAGCGGAAGAAAACTGAATACTGGTCAACGGAGGACACATCATCGCAATGATGCTGTCGAATGGGAAGATGTCGGGTGCGCCCGGTTCAGGTCATGGAAGGAGAGGGATCCGTCGGCCTGACCGGGCGCTTTTTAAGGCAAAGAATACGAAAAATGGGGGCAGAGAATGAAAGTTGGAGTTATAGATGTGGGCGGCGGCCTGCGGGGCGTGTATGCGGCAGGAATATTTGATTATTGTCTGGACAATCATATCCAGTTCGATCTCTGCATCGGTGTCTCCGCCGGCAGCGCAAATATATCTGCCTATATTGGTGGGCAGAACAAGCGAAATTATCCGTTTTATACAGAGTATCCGTTTCGGAAAGAGTACATGAGCCTCTGGAATTTCATCTGCAAGCATTCCTATCTGGACTTGGATTATGTGTATGGAACTTTAAGCAATTCTGACGGTGAAAATCCGCTGGATTATCAGGCGATTATCCATAGCCCAATTGAACTGCGCATTGTGGCCTCAAATGCACAGACGGGCGAAGTCCGGTATTTCGACAAGAGCGACATGAATCAGGACGATTACAGCATCCTGAAGGCATCCTCCGCCATCCCGTTCGTATGTCATCCCTATGAGGTGGATGGTATTCCTTACTACGACGGAGCACTTGGAGATCCGGTGCCGGTGGAGAAGGCATTCCAAATGGGCTGTGATAAAGTGGTGGTCATTTTAAGCAAACCAAAAGATCTACTGCGGGAACCAGGGAAAGACCTATGGTTTGCGGACAGAATTCAGAAAAAATATCCTTTGGCTGCTGAGAATTTGCGGCGGAGAGCAGAACGGTATAACCAAGGTGTCGCGGCGGCAAAAAACTATGAGGCCCAGGGACGTGCCCTGATTGTTGCGCCAGATGATACATGCGGCTTGGAAACCCTGTCTAAGAACAAGGATGCGCTAAAGCGGTTTTATGAGAAAGGGTATCAGGATGCGCAAGCGATACCGGCATTTGTAAAAAGCTGCTGATCAGGCAAGGCTCGGTTTTATGGGGTAAAATATCTTTTGGCAGAAAACTACCCAATACTCGGCCCGTTCTTGATGGCGCAAGCATAGCATTTTGATGTCAAAATGCCACTTGCAGGGGAAAACCCCTGGCCCCAATGCCGCCTGCGGGCGGAAACTGTTCGGCAGTATTGCCGGAAAGTTATGAGTGAAAACTGAAAGAATCGGGTCTGACAACATTGTCAAACCCGATTCTTCCTCAGATCGCTATGAATGAACATACCTGCGAAATCGGGTTCGGCAATCGTGCCAAACCCGATTTCATCTCAGCGTCCCCTCACCCCACGAATAAGGGTGTACAGCCAGGCCAAAGCTGCCAGTCCCAGCAAAACAAAGAAAATGCCGTCAGCCAGGGCAGTGTGAGTCAGATACCATGGCCGGAATACCGTGATTGCCAGCACCCCGTACAGCAGCGGAACGGAGAGCCTCAGCGCGTGAGCCAGGCGGATCGCGCCACACAGCAGCATCATGCTGATCGAAACCAAAATACGCATCATGCATTGATACCTCCCTCTGCGGTTTGTGGCATGTTACCACCGGCGGACAGACTTTACAAGGGTCTGTCCGCCAATTTTTTGTGGTGGCCAGGGTGTTACATGACACACCCTGGCGCCTGTTGGGTGCATCATGTGACACCCTGCCGGGGGCTGCAGTGTACCCAATCATGTGGACAGTTTCTTGAAATACGATATCCTAAAATTTATTTGGGTAACAGGGTATTCACCCGGCCTGTTTTTCGGGAGGATTGTGAAAGGAGGGATCGCTGTGAGCAACCAGACACACCGCACCTGCATCCGTATGAGCGCCGCGGAATACCAGCGGCTCATGAATAAGAGCAACTCAGCCGGGCTGTCCGCCAACGCATGGCTCATGGAACAACTGGCGCAAAACCGCCCCATCCTCAACCGAAGAGAGGACCTTCAAATCTTGATCCGCCTTATGAACCAACGCGGGAAAGAGATCAATGCTGTCGCCCGTGACTTCAACAGCGGATATGGCACAGCGGAGGGCCTTCGCCGGGCGTTTGAATGTCTGGCGGACATCTACGAAGCGCAATACGCGTTGAGAAAGCTGGGATTTCCTCATGCAACATAAACGATCAAAAATTCGTCCCCAAAGCGATTTACGGGATAACAGCAAGAGCATCTCTGTACGTATGACAGAGGAACAATTCCAACGGCTGGAATCCTATCGGAAATTGACCCGCCTGCCCGTCACCACCTACTTCCGCAAGCTCATTGCAGGCAGCGAGATCTACGAAAGGCCGGGTAAGGAAATATCCCAGCTCCACGCGGAATCCAATATGATCTACTCCAATATCCGGCAGATCCTCCGCAACCCCCAGGCCAAAGCATTGGATCAGGAGACTGCCGGGAAAATAGGCTTTCTTCTCGAAAAGGTCGTCGAACATACCTCGCATATATGCGCCCACCATGACCTGAACTGGAGAGGCGAATGGTAACCCCCGTCTTTCGCCCCCTGCCGCCCCGTGTGGCCTTTTTCGGGCATAGGCAGCGTCCCTGCCCGCTGTGCCGTCTGGAGCCGACACAGGCGGCTTGTGGCCCAAACCGGGTTTTGCGAATTCACAAAACCCGAACAAGAAAGCATAAACCCAAGGAGGACCTCATGCAGCAGGAAGCAAACATCACCATCGACAAGGACCATATTTCCGTGGAACGGATACGGATTGCCTGCGGGCGGGAGATCCGGGTGGTATCCGTATTCCCCCGGCAGGGGAAATGTACTCCCATAGACAAGCTGAAGGAACTGGTTGAGTTGGACTATCAGCAGAAACAGCGGTCCACATAGACGCGGGCCGCTGTCTGGGAAAAGAACTGGATATTCACCGGGGTTTGGAGTATTGTCCTGTTGCAATGCTCTGAACGGTTTGACGAAAAAAGGAGGACTGTATGAAACAGTCAAACCAAATCAAGAAAACCGCCCTGTACTGCCGTCTCAGCCAGGATGACGGTCTGGAGGGCGAATCCTACAGCATTCAGAATCAAGAGTTACTATGTAAAGGGTGGTTTCTCCCACCTAATACATATGACTGCGGCTCATTTGTGGTGAATGGAACAGCAGTTGTAGGAAAGGAGACAAAAAATCCGTATAACCGCTGAAAATCA
>Ga0129308_1002307_pt1 | contig 16501 bp, 11 predicted proteins | sample L827metagenome_FD_94440 | JGI IMG/M metagenome (GOLD analysis project Ga0129308, IMG submission 94440) | Ring-tailed lemur group fecal microbial communities from Wisconsin, USA - L827 metagenome | ecosystem: Host-associated > Mammals > Digestive system > Large intestine > Fecal | place: USA...
ATTTCCTCCAGAGTCGAGATGCGTTCGCCTTTATAAGCGGCAGAGAAAGACGCGCCGGCGTCAAGGGACCGGACCGCGTCGTAATCCAGCTGCCAGATATTCCGGTCGACGCCGGTGATGCGCCGCAGATTTGTGTCGTGCAGGACCACCAGCACCCCGTCCCGCGTCTGCTGGACGTCGATCTCCGCCATATCCGCTCCCGCGGCGATGGCGTTTTTTAATGCGGACAAAGTGTTCTCCGGGGCAAAGAGCGCGCCGGCCCGATGGGCGATGATCTGCGTTTGGGGGTTAAGGTATTGGGGCGGATTACTGCCCAGTTCCGTTTCGCTGAAAAAAACGAGAAAAACGAAAAGGGCCGTGATGGCCAGAGCCCGGCGCAGCATCCGCTTCGGCGTCCTGCGAAGACTCTCGCCGCGCGGGCGTTCTTCACTTCTGCACTGATGATAAAGGACCACCGCCACGGCCCACAGAGCGGCCGAGCCGAAGATGTTCAGCGCCAAAGTCACGGGGCCGCTCCATTTCAGAAAGTAGAATTGGAAGAAAGCCATTCCGCCGTCAGAGACCGGCTGCAGCTTGCTGAAAAACCAGAGCAGCAGAGTGAAAAGAGAATAGAACAGGATCGAGAAAGCGGCGAAAGCGCACAGAACAGCCAGCAGCCTCACGGCTGTCTTTGCCTTTTTACCGCGCAGGATCCGGCAGGCGGAACCCAGAGAAGCAGTCAGGTGGTTTCCGTGGAGGACCATTTCGGGCAGCGCAAACAGACAGAAAAAAAACAGGATGTTCAGCAGGGCGATCCCTGTGAAAAAAAGAGCCTTCAGAGCCGGGTCTGACTGCAGATAATCGCGGATGAACTCCGGGACGCCCATGCTTCTCAACGGACCGTCGGCCAGTGGGAAAGCGGCCAGAGCGAGGAGCGGCAATAACAGAGGAACGAGGGGCAGATTCCGGTAATGAAAAAAAGAGCGCGAACGCAGAAACGTTTCTTTCCACAGACTGCGGACGGCCAGGGTCTCCCCCCTCCAGCCGGCCTCGCAGCAGAGGATCAGGGCGGCGATCTCAAAATATGAACAGTAGACCAGGGCCAGAAGTCCGATCAGGAGAAGGAGCAGGGAGAGAGGATTGGTAAATATCACTCCGATGTTTTCCTGCCCGATGAGACTCGTTCCGCTGAGACGATGGACGGCGGGAGTGATCCGGTAGGCCAGCTCCTGAAGCAGAATAAAACCCGCCAGCTTGTAAATGATCTCAAACCAGAGCAGCGTGGTCCAGTTTCGGCTGCCGGTCTTCCATGTTGACCGAAGCGTCCCGATAAAGGCGCGGGGCGCACGGGACGTTTGCGTTGTGGACGGCGTATTGGCCGTGGGGCGTGTATCTTTCATCAAAGGCACATCCTTTTTTATAGAAAATATAGGCGAACTGCGTGGAGACCCGGGCAAATACAGAGCGTCAGGCCGGATCTTCAATGTCCGCACATCATTAAGTTGCCCTCAGAGACTGATCAATATGCAGCGACAGTCCAGTGCCGCTGCGCGCCGCAGTAGACGGACAAAAGCGTTTTGAAAAGCGGGCGCTGCTAAGGCGTAAATCCTTGTAGGAGGTTTCGATTGAGGATATAATGGAGAAGAAAAAGGCGTGCGGCGGGACGGATGCCGGAGCGGCCATGATGGTGAAAGGATGACAGAAAAGGAGAGTCGGGATGGACATTCAGAAAGTGATCTCAAATTTTGAACGAAACGGTTACAAGGTTTCCTGTTTTGAATCGGCAGCGGAGGCGGCGGATTATTTAGACGGCGCCATCGACGGCAGACATGTGGGCTTCGGCGACTCGCAGACGCTCCTTCAAATGAAACTTTTTGAGCGGCTGAGCAGGCATAACCGGGTAGTCGACCCGCAGCACTGCGCGGAGGGAAGGTCGTTTACGGACACCGCGAAGGAGTGCCTGACCACAGATATCTTCCTCACTTCTGTGAACGGAGCCAGCGAGACCGGTCAGATGGTCAACATCGACGGCGAGGGCAATCGGATAGCGGGATCTCTGTTCGGGCACGACAAGGTGTATTTCGTGCTAGGGGTCAACAAGATCGCCCCCACGCTGGAGGAAGCTGTCTGGAGAGCGCGTAACGTTGCCGCGCCGCTGAACGCCCGGCGGTTCCAGCTGAAAACGCCCTGCGCGGTGCGGGGAGACCGCTGTTATGACTGTTCCAGTCCGGACCGGATCTGCAATGGACTGATCATCCATTATAAAAAGATGGAGTGCGTCGATATGGAAATCGTGCTCATCAACGAGAAGATGGGATTTTGATCTGGGGCACAGGATCTTGATCGCGGAGAATAGCCGCAACGAAAACCGCAGAGAAACAACAAAGCCGCCCCATGGGGGCGGCTTTGCCGTTCTTAAGGAGTCGGACGCGCGCCACATCTGCGCGCCCGTGAGAGTTGCCCCCGGCAAGAGTTCACTTTCCGGAGACTTAAACATGCACAATCATTTGCACTATGAGTATGAGCATATTATGAAAAGGTTATACCTGTTTCATCAAATTTATATTGAAAATGTTTTCGCCTGCGTCCTCTCGTAGACAATGCGGCCGTTCACCACGGTCATGTCCACCGAGACGTCTTTGATCTCGCCGGCGGGGATCTGAAAGATATTCCGGTCCAGCACCACCAGATCGGCCAGTTTGCCTACGGTGAGCGACCCGCGGATATCTTCTTCGAAGGAGGCGTAAGCGCCTTCGATGGTAAACATTTTCACGGCTTCCTCCACGGTGACTCCGTTCTCCGGATACCACGGCGCGGATCCTGCAAGATCGGTGCGGATCACGGCGCAGCAGATATTGGGGAGAATGTCGAAGGGTTCTGCGGGACAGTCGGAGCCGCCGCTGGCATGGATGCCGAGATCCTCCATTTTCCGCCAGTTGTAGCTGGTGGCGGCCAGTTCCGGACCCACGCAGTCGTCCACGATATCCATATCGCCGCGGACGAAGATGGGCTGGATATAGGCCATTACGTTCAGGCTGCGGAAACGTTCCAGAAGGGGAATGTCGGTGATCTGACAGTGGACCACGCCGTGACGGGGATTTGCCCGCGGGCAGGTGTCCATGGCAGTCTCCAGACAGTCCAGCGTCTGTTCGATAGCGCCGTCTCCGATACAGTGGACGGCGATCTGCATTCCGTTTCTGTGAGCGGTGTCAAATAGCTTTTGAAGTACCGCTTTTTCATATATATGTATGCCCTTTGTATTTGGTGCATTGCGATAGGGTTTTCTCAAAACTGCGGTGTTGGCCCCCAGGGAACCGTCGGTGAGGATCTTAAGCGGGCCCAGGGTGTAAGCGCCCCGGAAGAGTCCGGCGCCGTAGCTCTCGCCGGTCCTGTGGCCGTGATCCAGAAACGCGTCCAGGGTCGCCTGATCCCGCAGCAGGCACTGCTGATAGATACGGATCGGGAGCTTTCCTTCTTCCGCCAGTTCCCGGTAAGCCTGAATGATCAGTTCGGCCTGATTTCCGGCAAAGGCTTCAAAGTCGTCGCTGTGGATCTGGACGATGCCCATGGCCGCGGCGTCGCAGGCGGCGGACAGGATCAATTCCTTGATCTGTTCCAGAGGGGGCGTGCCCATGGAGAGCTGTACCAGATTCTGTGTTTCCTCCTGGAGAAAACCGTTGGGCGTGCCGTCGGGATAAAATCCGATGCGGTGCGTCGTGGTCCCCTGTTTTTCCCCGGTCAATCCCAAAAGTTCCAGCGCTTTCGTGTTGACGATCATCATGTGAAAGCAGGCTCTGCGGATGACAATGGGAACGTTCTGAGAAACGCGGTCCAGATCCCTTCGGGTAGGCAGCGTTTTATCGTCCCAGTTGTTTTCATTGAAGCCCAGTCCCATGATCCAGGAACCCTTTTCCTTCGCCGCAGCCACAGCGCCTGCACACAGTTCCATGATCTCTGACAGAGAGGTGGCGTGAAACAGGGAAAGACAGTTCTTTACCTGGGCGTAATGCAGCAGGTGCATGTGCGAGTCGCAGAAGCCCGGCAGCACGAGCCGGCCCTTCAGATCGATCTTCGCTGTCTCTGGACCGGCCAGAGACAGGATCTCACCGTCCGTGCCCATGCGCATGATCACACCGTCTTTTACGGCTAAAGCCTGGCACAGGGGAATGGCCGGATCCAGCGTTCTGATCGTACCGTTAAAAAATATCTGATCCATGATCGTCTCCTTTTCAGATTCAGTTCAGCCAGCGGCGGGCCGGATCCTTTATCCGTCTCGGCGCTGCGGGGATAAAACAAGATAGATCTCTATATACCCAGGGAAGACTGGCGGCAATCGCCCGTTTGCGAGGGTGGGAAAACAGGAGGTCAGCGGATATCTGCGATCACCCGGCGGATGGCGTCGGGGATCACGTGCTCCACATCGGGGAGATAGACGCGTTCGCTCCACTGGTGCACATCCTCGCTGCGGGGACCCATGCAGAGGCAGGGGATATTCAGCGCCGCCGCTTCCTCAAAGGGGATATCGTACAGGGAGGGGGGCAGCGCGATATTGCGGAGAAACGCCCGCTCGCGCTCCGGGCTGATACAGGTCATATAGCTGATATCTCCCATGCCTGGGCTGTAGGGAGAGAGTCGGAACTGCATTCCATATTCGCCTTCCACCACCTGGCGGATGCTTCCTAAAACGGAGGTCAGATCTTTTCCCATATATTCGCAGGAGACGGAGGGATAGTAGGGCGGCGCCACGCCCACGGCTACCAGCGGAAAGCGCAGGCCGGAAGCCTCGATCATTGCTTTCATGAAGCACAGGCTGGCCTCCTGCAGGGAGAGCGTCTTTTCCGCCACCTCGGCGGTGAGACGCTGTTCCAGTTCTGAGCGGAAGCTGTCGAAATCGGCTCTGTTGGCCTTGACGATCTCTTCCAGCTCTCGAAGATCCACCACTACAGGAGCGAATGTCTGGTAACAGTCGTCGGAGACCAGTCCCCGGAATCTGGCGTGGGCAAAGCTGGTCTCGTATTTCTCGATCACAGAGCAGACGGAAGTTTTGCAGAGAGCTTTGATCTTTTCCAGGATCAGAGGCGGTGTCCTGCTGTTCAAGAACAGCATATTGACGCAGGCCGCCGCGTATTCCGGGATGGAGGCGTCACAGGTGGTTTTCAGGTCCCGGACCAGCTGAACGATAGGGGGCTGTGTGGAGACGCCCAGATCATCCGTGCAGAAATCAGTATTCAGGTCCAGATTTCGCGCGATCTCGGAAATGATGTGGGCGGCGTTCAGGCCTTTGAGCGGCTCCGCGCAGTGAGCGAGCTGTCCTTTGGCCACGATGACGGGCAAAAATTTTCCCGTGCCGCCGCAGTGGACGGTGAAGGGCTGACGGCTGCTGCAGATTTGCGGCTCGCCGATTAGTACGGCCTGATAATCCAGGCCGAACTGGTCCCTGAGCCGGCGGTAGAGGGACAGGGAACGGCGGGTCCCTGCCGAGATGTTTTCTCCGTCGCAGACTGCGGTGAACAGGATCGAGGCCTGGGGCTCCTCCTCGGTGAGGAGGACGTGGAGATCCACGGCGAGACCGGCCTTCATGTCCCCGCAGCCCCGTCCGAACATCCAGTCGCCGTCCAGTTCTCTCTTCAGCTTATCGTCCGTCAGTGGAAGCGTGCGGATCTTTTCTTTCAATTCGTCGGGCTTCAGGGCCAGCGGTTTCAGAGGACCGTAGCAGTCGGTCTCCACGGTGTCGTAATGACCGGAAAGAACGACGGTCTTCCTGCTTTTTCCCTCTTTCAGCGCCCAGATCACAGGCCGTCCCATGATGTCCCCCGCAGTCTCACAGCCCCAGTGATCGGGATGGATCTGGAAGTAGGGATCGTCGCTTATGCAGCCGGCGATGGTCTCCGCCATGCGGCATTCCATCTCGGTGCCCGTATCGCTCTGCACGGCGATCAGACGATATAAAATGTCTCTGATTGATATCTGGCTCATTGGCTTCTCCTTTGCTGAGCTGCACTGATGTTTTGACGTCGGAGTCTGGGGGCCGCTCCCTTCCTCCCGCAGGCGGCGGAGCGTCTGTTGTAGATTTAAATAGCAAATAGTGTGCCAACGGCGCCGCAAAAACAAAAGCCCATGAGTTTCAAGGCTTTGACGGCAGCCGGATCCGACGGGATTGGAAAAGCCGCCGCTTCCTGTAAATCAAAGTTTCCGCAGGCGAAAATAAAATTTACATATTCCGGGCGCCATGCTAGAATAAAGGGGAAGGAAGAAGAACGGGAAAGGATGTGAAGCGGGTCGTGCTGGAAGAATATTTGGATGTCATCACAAGCATGGAAAATTTCGCTGACGGAATACTGGTTGTGGATGATAAAGCACGCGTGGTATACTTTCGCAATTACAGGACAGGGATCACGCCTCTGCTGCGGGAGGAAGTGGTAGGAAAGAACATACTTGAGATCTATCCGGACCTGACAGAGGAGACCAGCACCATCTATAAGGCGCTGCGTACCGGAGAGTCCACCATCAACAAGCTGGAACCCATGACTACCTACGACGGAATGACTATGAATCTCCTTGACAATACGTTTCCCATCCGTCAGGGCGGCAAGATCATCGGAGCCGTGAGCATCGCCCGGTACCCGGATTTTATCAAGCCGGAGATCAGCATATCTGATTTTGAAGAAAAGTACCGCAAGGATCTATATACAATGGAAGATATCGTGGGGCGTTCGCCCCAGGTGCTGACGCTGCGGACCCAGGTGGAGCGGGTATCGCGGACCCATTCCTCCGTTCTGATCTACGGGGAGACGGGGACGGGAAAAGAACTGGTGGCCCAGTCCATCCATACGGCCAGCAACAGAAAGAGCAAGCTGTTCATCTCGCAGAACTGCGCGGCCATTCCCGGAAACCTGCTGGAGAGCATCTTTTTCGGCACCACAAAGGGAAGCTATACCGGTGCGGAGAACAAGCCCGGCATCTTTGAGATCGCCGACGGCGGCACCATCTTTCTGGATGAGATCAATTCCATGGACATCAATATGCAGGCGAAGCTGCTGAAGGTGATCGAGGAGAAAAAGATCACGCGGATCGGCGGGCTGGAGTCCAAGAAGGTAGACGTGCGGATTATCGCGGCGGTGAACGAACCGCCCATGCAGTGCATACGGGAGGGGAAGATGCGGCCCGATCTGTTTTACAGGCTGGGAAGCGTGATGATCCAGATCCCCCCGCTGCGGGAGAGAAGCAACGATATCGACGTTCTGGCGGAATGTTTTATCCATCAGTATAATAAGGAGATGGGCAAATCCATCGAAGGCCTGTCCGAAGAGGTGCGGGAGCTGCTCCCGCGCTATGACTGGCCGGGAAACGTGCGGGAATTCAAGAATGCCATCGAGGGGGCCTTCAATTTCTGCGACGGTAAGATCATTCAGAAGGAGGATCTGCCCCGGTATATATTCGAAGAGCTTGAAGCCAGAGAGCCGGAACCGGCGCCGCTGGCCATGGGGGAGACTCTGAAAAAATCCATCGACGACTACGAAAAACATATTATACTGTCCGAACTGGGCAAGACGAAAAATCTGACGGCGCTGGCGGACCGCCTGGGTATTACCAGGCAGGCGCTGAACCAGAAAATGAAAAAATACGGCATTTCCACTTCAAAGCAGGTATAACGGCGATTAAGAACTGGAAAAGCCGGGTAAAATAGTTCCATCAGATGGTCCTGGGGGACCGCAGCTACATCAGATTAGAAAAAGAAAGGATGGAATGATTATGGTTTATGTATGCAAGGTCTGCGGATGGGAATACGATGAAGAGAAGGGTTACGAGGAAGGCGGGATCGCGCCCGGAACCAAGTGGGAGGATCTGCCCGAGGATTTTGAATGCCCTCTCTGCTACGTAGGCAAGGATGAGTTCGAGGAGAAGGAATAGCGCTTTTCCACCGCTGATCCCTATGAGAGAAAAAATAAAACGCTTTGCGGAATGAATTCTGCGAAGCGTTTTTTTCTTGGGAAAACGTCGGGAAATGATCAGCGGTAATTTTCCCGGATCATGGGAATATCGTTGTTGATCCCTTTGCTGAAGAGGATCTGATGCAGGTCGATAACGCCGTTATTGAAGGAAGCGGCGCAGGCGCAGAGATACAGCTCCCACATGCGCACGAACTGATCGTCGAACATGGACAGGACCTGCCCTCTGTTCTGCTGAAAGCGTTCGGACCAGCACAGCAGAGTCTTTACGTAGTGGCGGCGCAGGCTTTCCACGTCGATGGTATAAAAATGATAGTCGCCGGCGATGTGCAGGATCTCGCGCAGACTGGGAATGACGCCGCCGGGGAAAATGTATTTTTTCATCCAGGGATCTCCGGGGTTTTCTTTCAGCGCGCTGATAAAGTGGAGAAGGAAGATCCCCTCGGGCTTGAGTACGGCGTCCACGTTCTCAAAGAAGAGATCGTAATTATCCCGACCTACGTGTTCCAGCATGCCCACGCTGATCACCCTATCGAAGAGAAGCTGAGATTTGCGCAGTTCGCGGTAGTCCATGAGCAGAAATTTTACGCGGTCTTCAAGTCCCTCTTCCCTGGCTTTGCGGCGGCATTCTTTGTACTGTTCGTCGCTGAGCGTGATGCCTACGCCGGAGACGCCGTATTCCTTTGCCGCCGCGATGAGCAGGTAGCCCCAGCCGCAGCCGATATCCAGCAGTCGCATGCCGCGCTGCAGATGCAGTTTCTGCAGCAGATGGTGCGTCTTCTTTACCTGAGCTTCATAGAGGGTTTCGTTGCCTCGGGGGAAATAACCGCAGGAATAGTTCAGAGTCTCGTCCAGCCAGAGACGGTAAAAATCATTTCCGATATTGTAATGGAAGCCCACTTCTTCCTTCTGGTGTTTCGCCTTAGTAGAGCTGTGAAGGATCTTGTCCAGCGCCCGGGCGTTCACTGAGAATTTGTCGATCTGGGAGAGCACTACATTCAGCGCGGTAAACAGGTCGCCATCCACTTCGATGGAGCGCCGCATGTAGGCTTCTCCCAGAGCCAGAGAGGTACTGGTCATCAGTTCCTTTTTCGATATGGGCTCGTTGATTCTGACGGTAAAAAGAGGTTCGCCCTTTCCAACGTTCATCGTATCGTTGTTCTCGAAACAAACGCTGAATGGGATCTGGTCCAGCTGCGAAAGCAACTTTTTGATCGCGGTTCTTTCAAATATCATATGAGGGTCTCCTTTTAACTGGATAGATTCGGTAATACATTTCTGACGGCCGTCCTCCGGCCTGGCGCGGAGGGAAATCTCCGGCAGAGCCGTATGGCCGCAGAGCAGTACACAACGGCCGCCGGCCGGCGGCGCAGCCGCCCTTGGAATAGCGGCGCGGCAGACCGGCGCAGGTAATTGTGTCCAGTTTCATTTTGCCCTTTGAGATGAAAAATTATACAGTCAGACATATTTTGCAGGCGGCTTTAGAATAGGAAGGACTGCCGCAGGGCATCCTTTGTTGACAAAGGAAAGGAGACGGGTGTAGAATTACACAAAAGAAGCCGCGGTCATGGGGGTACGGAAGTTCGCGTGGCGGCTGCACAGAGGAGAGAGGCGGATACGTCGATGAAGAGAAACGAATTTATATCCAAGATGAATAAGCAGGTAAAGCTGGTGCGGACGGAATACGATTTTACGCAGGAGAAAATGGCGCAGATCCTGGGTATGTCAAAGAAGACTCTGGTGGAGATCGAAAAGGGAAGATCCTCCCTGGGCTGGTCTGGAGCCGTGGTGCTCTGCTCCATTTTTCCAAAGAGCGAGGTGCTGGCCGGCGTGCTGGGCGGAGAGGCTTCGGATATTATTCTCGCGCTGGCCTTTGAAGGCGACGAGCCCCAGTATCCGAAGACCATGGGAGGAAAGGTCTGGTGGCGCACCGTGGAGGAATACGGCGGCTGCAAGATCCAGCAGAATATTTTGTCCCAGCATTACAGGGCTCTGAATCAGGAGGACGAGCGGATCTGCGCATCCTTCGATCTGGACGCCGTCCGGGCCCACCTGGACCGGTAGGGGGAGAAATTTCAGGAGGAATATTTATGATTCAACAGTTAAGCGGTTTTCTTGGAAAACCGCAATTATATGCGTCTGGCACTGGAGAGTTCTGGGATGACGCGCATATATCCAAAGGGATGCTGAAGGCACATCTCGATCCGCAGGAGGATGGGGCGACCCGAAAACATGAATTTCTTGACCGGTCGGTTCAATGGATCTCTAAAATTGCACCGCCAGCCCAATATAAATACCTGCTGGATTTAGGCTGCGGTCCCGGCCTTTATGCACAGCGGTTTCACGAGGCCGGTTATTCCGTCATAGGCGTGGATTTTTCCAGACGTTCGATCGCATATGCAAAAGAACAGGCGATACAGCAAAACAGAGACATTGAGTATCATTATCAAAATTATCTGACCATCGATTACGAAAATCAGTTTGACGTCGTCACGTTGATCTACTGCGATTATGCTGTGCTGCCGAAAGGAGACAGGCTTCTTTTATTAAATAAGATATATAAGGCGTTGAGGCAAAACGGAAAGTTTATCGTTGACGTTTTTACGCCCAGTATGAGAAAAAAAGAAAGCCGTACTTGGCAATTCTACGAAAAAGGCGGTTTTTGGTGTGAGAAGCCGCATATCTGTCTGGAGTCTGTATACCAGTACGATGATGAGGACGCCACAGAGCTTCGCCAATGTATTGTTTTGACCGACGGATCCATAGATTGCTACAATATATGGGACCATTTCTTCTCCAAAGAAAAGCTGTTATTGGAAATCCAGACCGCAGGTTTTAACGGTTTTGAATTCTATGGCGACGCAGCAGGTAAGCAATTGACGGACGATGGCGAAACGATCTGCGGCGTTTTTACAAAGTAGGGCCGCTATGGCTTATTGGCGAAAGCCAGCCGATTTTCCACACGAGATTGGATGTGCACGAGAATAAAAAAGGAAGGGCGCCGTCGCAAAACGGCGCCCTTCCCCTGTACGCAGGCGGTCTCTTTTCGCGGCCTGATCAGGTCGGCCTATTCCAGTTCCGCCAGCCAGACGGAGGAGTCCGCGTCGCTGGGCATACGCCAGTCGCCCCGGGGTGACAGACCGACAGAACCGACCTTGGGACCGTCGGGAATGCAGCTGCGTTTGAACTGCTGCGCGAAGAAACGGCGGTAAAACACAGACAGCCATTTTTTAATAAATTCCCCGTCGTATTCGTCTGCGAAAACAGTCTCTGCGATAAAGAGCAGTTTCTTTGGCGACATGCCGTAACGGATGGTGTAGAACATGAAGAAATCGTGAAGTACGTAGGGTCCCACGGTGTCCTCCGTCTTCTGCGCGATCTTGCCGTCCTCATCGGGCGGCAGAAGCTCGGGGGAGATGGGCGTGTCCATGATATCCTGCAGGGTCCGCTTCAAAAGAGCGTTGTCGCTGCTGAAGCCCTTGTCTTCATTGGGGCCGGACAGGCGGTTTTCCATGAACCACTGAATGACGAACCGGACCAGCGTTTTGGGAACGCTGCAGTTGACGCCGTACATGGACATGTGATCGCCGTTGTAAGTGCTCCAGCCCAGGGCCACCTCAGAGAGATCGCCGGTGCCCACCACCAGTCCGCCGGTCTGGTTGGCTACGTCCATGAGGATCTGGGTCCGTTCCCGTGCCTGGGCGTTTTCATAGGTGACGCTGTGGTCCGCCGGGTCGTGTCCGATATCTTCAAAGTGCCGGAGCACGGATTCACCAATGGGTATTTCGCGGACGTCCGCGCCCAGCAGCTTCATGATGGTCAGAGCGTTATTGTAGGTTTTGCCTGTCGTGCCGAAGCCGGGCATGGTGACGGCGATGATGGAGCCGGGATCCCTGCCCAGCAGCTTGCAGGTCTGGGCCGTGACCAGAAGGGCCAGCGTGGAATCCAGACCGCCGGATATCCCCACCACGGCGGTCTTCGCCCGGGAGTGTTCCAGACGCTTGGCCAGTCCTGCAGTCTGGATGCTGAAAATATCCTGGCAGCGCCGGTCGAAGACAGCCGGATCTTCCGGTACGAAAGGATTTTTCGGGTAGACGCGGGTCAGCTGATCCCTGTCGCCGTCAAGAACAGACAGGGGCTTCAGAACGACGGTGCGGTAATAGTCCCGATTGCTGTACGCGGAAGTGCAGGCCTCAAAATTCTGCCCGTAGGTACGTTCAAACTTGATGCGCTCGTAATCGATCTCGCCGTAGAGGATCTTTGCATCCCGGCTGAACAGCTGGCTTTCCGCCAGCAGCGTCCCGTTCTCCGCGATGGCGGAATCGCCGCCGAATACCAGATCTGTGGTGGACTCGTCCACGCCGGAAGAAGCGTAGACGTAGCCACAGATGTTGACGGCGCTGTTCTGCGCTACCAGACTGCGGCGGTAGTCGGATTTTCCTACCGTATCGTTGCTGGCAGAGGGATTGAAAAGAATATGGGCGCCGTTCAGCGCCAGATGGGAACCGGGGGTGATGGGCACCCACAGATCTTCGCAGATCTCCACGCCCAGCTTCAGCTGGTTGGTCTCGTCGTGGAAGATCAGATGGCCGAAGGGTACGTCTTCGCCGAAGAAGCTGACGGAATCCACAGCGCCGGCCACGCGGATGCCGGAGGCAAACCAGCGGGCTTCGTAAAATTCTCTGGCGTTTGGAAGGAACATCTTCGGCACGATGCCCCGGACCTTGCCGCTCTGGATGACGGCGGCGCAGTTATAGTGATTGTTCTCCAGTTTTAAATAAAAACCCACGATGAGGACCGCGCTGGTTCCCATCGTAGAATCGGCGATGGCTTTCAGGCTCTCCAGATTTTTTTCGTAGAGAAATTCCTGATAGAACAGGTCGCCGCAGGTGTAGCCTGTGATAGCCAGCTCCGGAAAGAGAATGACGGCGGCGCCGTTTTCTCTGGCTTCCTGAGCGCAGGCAAGAATCTGTTCCGTGTTGTAGCCGGTATTGGCGACCTTCATTTTGGGTGTTACGGCGGCCACGCGGATCAGTCCCAATTTATTCATAATACGCTCTCCTTTTACTTTCGGTTGTCTGTTCTCCGCCGCACGGCCGGTCAGGTGCGTATGCGATACGCCCGAAACAGTACTTCTGCCGGGGATCCTTCGGCGGAGGAGTGCAGACGTCTTGATAGAAGTCTATTTTCGAGATTTATTATATACCAGATACGGGCCGGTATACAAGTGCAAGTCCCGCGGGGTTCTGTTCCATGAGAGGACAGACGCCGTCTGCTCCCCTTTTTTTCATGGGAACACCACAGGATGGACCGGCGGGCCGTTTTCTGAAAAGGCAGGGCGGCGAAAGGCTGCGGGGGCGGCGCTGCTGCGTATTTACAAATAAATCAATTTAATATATAATATGTAACGAAAGGACGTTTTGCCTTCTTTGCCCGCAACACGTCATATCCTGAAATCATCGTCCGGATCGGCGCACACTCCTTGCGAAAACCGGGTGGGTTAGTATATAATTAGATGTTAAGCTGAATCAGCACAGGGCAGGTCAGGGATATAGAACACGGGAAAGAGGGAAGAGACGGTATGAAAAAACGGAGAATGATCGCGGCGCTGCTGAGCGCGGCGCTGGTATTGGGGATCGCTCCCGCGATTCCGGCGTCCCGGGCGTCCCGGGCTTTCGGGGCTGAGGGAACAGGAGTTCAGGGAGATTCGGGCCTGCTGTGGCTTGTGAATTACGGACATTCGGTGTCGAAGGATTACGCTGCTTCCGATATGCGCACGGCGGCCGATTCCTCTGTGAAGATGCGGGCGGCCGCAGCTTCTGCACTTGAAAGCATGGTGAAAGACCTGAAGAACACGGGCCTGTCTATCCGGCTGAACAGCGGTTACCGCTCTTACGCCACGCAGACCTATCTTTTCAATACGAGACTGGCGGCCAGGCAGAAGACCGGCATGAGCTACGAGGCGGCCCACGCCGCCACCCGGAAATTTACGGCGGTGCCCGGCACCAGCGAGCATCAGCTGGGGCTGGCCATCGATCTGTCCACCGACGGCACGCTGACCGCAGCTTTCGGCAATACGGCTCAGGGAAAGTGGCTCTCGGCGAATTGCTGGCGCTATGGCTTTATACTGCGCTACAGGGATGAGAAGTACAGTCAGACCCAGATAGGCGAGGAACCCTGGCATTTCCGCTATGTGGGCAAGCCCCACGCGCAGATCATGTATGAGAAGGACTGGTGCCTTGAGGAATATATCGATTGGCTGAAGGAGAACGGGCATATATCTCTGACGGCGGGGGATATGGTCTACGACGTCTACCGGACGGCGGGCGACACCTCCGGCTACCATGATGTGATCGACCGCTCATCTGACAACAGCGGCGGCGTGATCGTGACTACATATCATCCGGCGGACCCCATGGCCTATATCAGGGGACACTGGTCGGAGAGCAGTTTTGCAATGCTATTCGGCGAAGAAGTACCGGCCGTCTTCGGTGTGATCGATCCGGACCGGAGCATTACCAGAGGCGAGTTCGCGGCTCTGTACGCACAGCAGATGGAGAACGGAAAACTGCCGGCCGCCGCGCAGTCCCCGGGCAGCGCCGGTTTTTCAGACGTGCCCCGGACCGATCCGTATTACAGCGGAATCACCGCGGCTGCCGCCGCGGGCATCATGGGCGGAAACGGCGGGAGATTCCGGCCGGAAGGGTTTCTGACCAGAGAGGAAGCGGCGGTGGCTGCCGCGAAATGCGTGAAGGACGACGAACTTCAGTATCTGGACTACGGCGACCTGGGAAGCATTTCAGGCTGGGCTTTTCAGAGCGTGCAGAAGCTTGCGCTCCACGGCATCATGAAGGGATCCGACGGGAACTTCAGGCCGGGAGCAAAGCTGACGTGGGGCGAGGCCGCGGCGCTGCTGCGAAGTCTTGAAGAGTACGTGGGCAGCGCAGACGGCGGGCTGCAGATATAAAAAAAACAAGTTTGCGCGGGCGCGAGAATGGTTGCCGACGGCGGGCGCGCCGCAGGAAAGGACGATACAGTAAATGAAAGAAACGTATGTAAACAATTTGAGGACCGACGCGGAGATCCAGGACTTTTTCATGGTCAAGACCATAGCCGTCAAGATCGGCTCCAACAAAAAACAGTATCTGGATCTGCTGCTGGCGGACCGCATGGGGGAAGTGACGGCCAAGAAATGGGATGTGGCGGACACGGAACTCCCCTCGCTCAACGAGATCAAGGAGGGCGATCTGATCAAGGTGAAGGCCGTAGTGACGGAGTGGAACGGCATGAAGCAGCTGAAGATCATGCGCGTTCGCCGGGCGGTGGACCAGGATGGGCTGGAACTGGCGGACTTTATCAAGGCCGCTCCGGAAAAGCCGCAGGATATGCTGGACTACATAACCAGAGCCGTGGAGTCCATGACCGATCCGGATCTGAAGGCACTGTGTTCCAGACTGCTGGCAGATAACCGCGAAAAGCTGCTCTATTACCCTGCCGCGGTCAAAAATCATCACGCACAGCTGGGCGGACTGCTCTACCATACCAAGCGCATGCTGGATATGGGCGAGCGTGCCTGTCTGGTATATACGAATCTGAAGCGCGACTGGGTGGTCTGCGGCGTGATCATTCACGACATGGAAAAGCTCAACGAGATCGAATCCAATGAAATGGGCGTGGCTTCCGGTTACTCTTTTGAGGGACAGCTTCTGGGTCATCTGGTGCAGGGGGTGAAAACCATCGACCGGCTGGCGGAGGAACTGGGGATCGGCAGAGAAAAGGCCATCATGCTGGAGCACATGGTGCTGACCCATCACTACGAGCCTGAATACGGCAGCCCGAAGAAACCGCTGTTTCCCGAGGCGGAAATGCTGCACTATCTGGACATGATCGACGCCAAGATGTTCGACATGCAGCAGGCGCTGGAGGCCACGGAACCGGGTGGATTCTCCGACAAGATCTGGACGCTGGACAACCGGCGCCTGTATCGGCCGGCTGAGGTGTAGATATGGAGCGGCGGCTGAGGGAGAAATTTAAGGACGACCCGGGAATGATCATCAGGGAGATCGCCCTGGCGGCGGAGCGGGATCAGGACATGGACCAGGAGACGATGGAAGCCGTCAAGGAGACCGTGGGAGGGCTGAGCCGTCTGTCCGCAGCGGAGATCCGCGATCTCTTCGAGACGGTGCTGACGGCCAAAAGTCCTGCCAGGGGTCTTCGTCTGGCCGCGGCGGCGGGCGTCATGTCCTTTGTTCTTGGGGAGGAGTGTTACCCCCCGCAGTCCAGGCACGAGATAGATTCGTTTCAAACGCTCGTGGAAAACTACGACAGGGTACGCCCGGAGGCGGAATACCGCTGGGCTCTGCTTTTTCTCTGCTTCGACGACAAAAGAGCGGAGCAGGCCGTCTCCCGGCTTCATTTTGACCAGGACAGGCATTTTAAATTTACATCGGCGCTGAGAAAGACCCAGGAGCTTTACTTTATCGTGAGACCCTTCGATTTTAAGAAGTTTCTTTATGTGAACGGCCGGGAAAACTATGAATACTGGGAGAACGTGACAAAACAGCAGTGCAAGG
>Ga0129308_1002309_pt1 | contig 16493 bp, 14 predicted proteins | sample L827metagenome_FD_94440 | JGI IMG/M metagenome (GOLD analysis project Ga0129308, IMG submission 94440) | Ring-tailed lemur group fecal microbial communities from Wisconsin, USA - L827 metagenome | ecosystem: Host-associated > Mammals > Digestive system > Large intestine > Fecal | place: USA...
CACCTCATCGGCGCTGTAGGCAAAGGCAATCAAATCCTGATTTCTGTCCACCTCCCGCTGGATGGTGGCCAGCTCCCGCTCAAAAACCACAATGGGAGAGAGCTTATTCCACTCCTGCATCATGGGAGTGGTAAAGCAGGCAAAGCACTGGCAGTAGCCATCCAGCCGGGAAGAGCGTTCCAGGTCGATGTGAAGCTCATTCTTCTTCAGGCTTCCTGCCTCATTCCGGCTCTCCCCCAGCAGGGCCAGGGCCGTATCGCAGTGCAGGTCAAATACAGATACCTTCATTGAAACGCATCCTCCAAATGGTTAATCTCCGGACGACGGGTCTGAACCCCCTCCGGGGCATAAATTTCGATCACGTCAAACCGGGGCTGCAATTGGGTGGGATGGGCCCGTAAATAGAGCAGCGCCGTGGATTTAATTCTTTGCTGCTTGCGGTAATCCACGAACTCCCGTGCCATGGCAAAATCGGCGTTTTTTCGGAGCTTCACCTCTACAAAGGCCAGATAACGCTTGTCCGCCGCAATCAGGTCGATCTCCCCCATCCGGGTGCGGAAATTGGCGGCGACGATGGTATAGCGTTTCCTTCGCAGATACTCCGCCGCCACAGCCTCCCCCCAGGCCCCGGTCAGATTATTTCTCCCCATAGAATTTCTTTAGGAAGGTCATTCGGTGAATAGGGCTGGGCCCCTGGGCCTCCAGAGCGGCATAGTGGGCCCGGGTGCCGTAGCCCTTGTGAATCTCAAAGCCGTACCCCGGGAACCGCTCTGCCGCTTCGATCATCCAGTTATCCCGGGTCACCTTGGCCAGCACAGAGGCGGCGGCAATATTGGCGCTGAGACTGTCCCCCTTCACCACGGTCTTCACGGTCAGGCCGAAGTCCTTCTCCCGGTTGCCGTCGATGAGAGCCAAATCCGGCCGAAGCTTCAGCTGGGCCAGAGCCCGCTCCATGGCCAGAAAGGTGGCCTGCAAAATATTCATTTCGTCAATTTCCCGCTCCGTGGCGAAGGCGATGCCGTAGGCAAGGGCTTGGTCACAGATCACAGGGAACAGCTCCCGGCGGCGCTTGTCGGAGAGCTTTTTGCTGTCATCCAGTCCGGGAATCACCGTATGGGGCGGCAGAATCACCGCCGCGGCACACACCGGCCCCGCCAGAGGGCCCCGGCCCGCCTCATCCACACCGCAGATGGTGGAAAAACCGGCGGCATAATTTTCGTCCTCAATTTCCCACATGGTTCGCTCCGTCATAGCATGTCCTCCGGCATCTCCAGTGTGAATTTCCCCAGCTTGCCGCTGCGGAACTCGTCCATCAGCACCTTGGCCATCCGCTCGGTGTGGACTTCTCCCCCCCGAAGCAAAAGGCCTCGGTTTTTTCCTGCCAGCTCCAGCAGCGCATAGCCGGGGGTGTCCGGCCCCGCCTCCACCTTGTAGCGTTCCAGCAGCACCCGGGGATAGTATTTCAGCAGCAGCTCCATCAGGCCGCAGGCCAGCTCTTCCAGGTCGATGACCCCCTCCTTCACTGCGCCGGTGAAGGCCAGCATCATCCCCACCCGGGGGTCTTCAAACTTGGGCCAGAGAATGCCCGGGGTATCCAGCAGCAGCAGCAAACCGCTGTCCACCGTGACCCACTGCTTGCCCCGGGTGACGCCGGGCCTGTTTTCCGCCTTGGCGCCCTTTCGTCCCGCAATCTGATTGATGAGAGTGGATTTTCCCACATTGGGGATGCCCACCACCATCACCCGCAGGGGGCGGTTCATCCCTCGGGCGGCATCCCGTTCCAGCTTTTCGGCGCAGGCAGCCCGGGCAGCGGGGGTGAAATCGCTGATGCCCTGACGGCTTTTGCAGTCGGTGGCAATCACCGCCATCCCTTTGCTCTTAAAATAATCCCGCCATTTCCTGGTTGCGGCAGGATCCGCCAAATCCATCCGGTTCAGCACAATCATCCGGGGCTTGGCGCCGCAGATGGCATCAATGTCCGGATTTCGGCTGGAAATGGGAATCCGTGCATCCACAATCTCGCACACGGCATCCACCTGCTTCAAATCCGCCTCGATTTGGCGGCGGGTTTTGGTCATGTGGCCGGGATACCACTGAATGTTCAGATTTTCCGTCATTTGATCGCTCCAATACGATGGAAGTCCCGCTCCTGGGTGCCCCCCATACCCGTACCGGGGAACAGGATGTAGAAGACCCTGCCCAGAACCTCCCGCTTATCCACCTGGCCGATCTGGGGAGAGCGGCTGTCCTTGGAATTGTTACGATTGTCGCCCATAATGAATACACAGCCCTCTTCCACAGTCTGGGGGAAGGTGCTGCCCTCTTTCAGGGTAGTAAGGGTCTTGGTGTATGGCTCATCCAGGGGCGCACCGTCCACATAGACGATACCCTCGTCAAAGTCAATATCCACCACCTGGCCCTCGGTGGCAATCACCCGCTTGACAAGGGGCTTGCCGTCGTCATAGGCCTGCTTGCTCACCACCACCACATCTCCCGGGGAAGGGTTCTTATAGAACAGATTGCTCACCAAAAGCATATAGTCCCCATTGAGCAGAGTATTTTCCATGGAAGGGCCGTCCACCACAATGATGCGGAAAAACAGCATCAGCAGCACCATCACGATTACCAGCATGTACACCATGTCATGGAGGTAGAGCGCCAGATTCTGCTGCCATGTGTAGGTCACTTTTTCCTTTTCATCGGTTTTTTCCTTTTTCCCAAACATATGAAATGTCCTTTCCCTTTTCAAAAGATACTTTTTTAATTGTATCATATCCGTCAGAATATTTCCACATCTGGAGTGAAATTTTACAAATAAAAAGAGAGGGACAAGCCCTCTCTTTTTATACAGTTTGGGATCAGACGTTCTCCTTGATCTTGGCAGCCTTGCCGAAGCGACCACGCAGGTAGTACAGCTTGGCACGACGAACCTTGCCCTTGCGGACAGTCTCGATCATCGCCACGTTGGGAGAATGCAGGGGGAAGACCTTCTCGCAGCCCACGCCGTAGGAAATGCGGCGAACGGTGATGGTCTCGCCGATGCCGCCGTGCTTGCGGGCAATGACGGTACCCTCGAAGACCTGGATACGCTCACGGGAACCTTCCTTGATGCGAACGTGCACACGAACGGTGTCGCCCACCCGGACATTGGGCAGCTCTTCCTTCATGTACTGGCTGTTCAGAGCCTTAACAAGATCCATTTCTTTGTCCTCCTTAAATATTAGGCGTTCATACCCACACAGCAGTGGCAGAGGACGCACCTTGATTTCAGACCGATTTATTCTAGCACAGCATTTTCAGAAAATCAAGTATTTTTTCATATTTTCGGAGAAAAATGGAACCCGTCAGAAAGTCCTGCTTACGCGGCCGGTTCTTCCTCCACCGCAATGATTCTGCCCGCGCCATAGGGATCGGCGTACTCCTGGCCGACCACGCCGTCCAGGACGCCGGTGATGTAGTTGATGAGCACCTGGTTATCCAGCATCACTTCATCCTGGAGCACGTTGCAGCCGGCGAACATGGAGAAGCCATCGCCGCCGTTCTTGAGCATATAGTTGTGAGAAGCCAGGGTATAGGTCTTATCCAGTTCCAGCGGCTCGCCGCCGACCATCACATTTTTCACCCGGTACTCGCCCTCCACGCCGGCGAACATGGTGTTCTCGTCCGCCTTGGCAGAGGATTCGATATAGGTATGTATCTCATAGCTCAGGCCGGAAACCTGGAGGAAGCCGCCGGATTCGCTGGGTACCGCCCGGGCGCCCCATTCCAGCGCGTCCAGAATCTGCTGGCCGGTTGCCTCAATGACGCACATGGCGTTGCCAAAGGGATGAACCTTGAGAATGTCGTTCAGGGTGATGTCTCCCTCCTTGATGGAGGTACGGATGCCGCCGCCATTGACGAAGGCAATCTGCGCACCGGACAGCTCCCGGTAAGCATCCGCGCACAGGTCTCCCAGATTGGTCTCTGCCCGGCGCACAATGCGGATGGGAGAGCCGTCGTCCTTGGTGGCAACAGGATCATTGATGGTCAGCTCCACCGCAGTCTTCGCCACCACCTCAGACAGCTTGTCGCCCAGTGCGTCCTTCGCCGATTTCACGGCTGCGTCGGCGTCATTGTGAATGCCCAGCAGCGTGGGGGCGTCGGTTTTGTTGTTCCACAGGAACAGCTCGGTGGAGAGCTTCCCGTCCTTGCCGATGCGCAGGCAGCCAACGCCGGCCAGCTTCGTGCCGCAGCCGGAGCGCAGCACCGTCTGACCGTCCTTGTTCACCATTTCCACCTGATCGGTATCGTGGCTGTGGCCGTCCAGCAGGGCGTCGATGCCGGTGGTATTGCCAATCACGTCCGCATAAGTCCAGGGCTCGCAGGCCTGCTCGTTGCCCAGGTGGCCCAGGGCGATCACGTAGGCCGCCCCTTCTTCACGGGCCGCGTCCACGGCGCTCTGCACCGCGGCATAGAGCTTTTCGCCGGACTCATCCTGCATAAAGCCGTAGATGAAGTTGCCGTTTTCGTCCTGGAAATACTTGGGGGTAGAGGTGGTGATGGTCTTGGGTGTGGTGATGCCCACAAAGGCGATCTTCACGCCGTCGAATTCCTTCACGAGATAGGGCGCAAACACCAGCTCGCCGTCTTTGTTGAAGTTTGCGCTGATGTAGGGGAAGTCGGCCTTTTCCGTCAGCTCCAGGAACCGATCCATGCCGTAGTCGAACTCATGGTTTCCGGGGATGGCCAGGTCATAGCCCACCACATTCATCAGCTCAATCAGCGCCTCGCCGGTGGTCATGGTGCCGATGGGCTCTCCCTGAATGGAATCGCCGTTGTCCACCAGCACCACGTGGTTGCCGGCGTCCTCCATGCTCTGGCGGATGGCCGCAAGTCCGGCGTAGCCAAACCCCTGGTCAATGCCGCAGTGTACGTCGCTGGTGAAAAGCACGACCACGTCCTTTTCCAGCTGCTCCGGTTCCCCGCAGACCGCACCCGTCAGAGACAGCAGCATGGCCATTGCCAGAACCAAACCGAGGATTCGTTTCATTTGTACTTCGCTCCCTTTCATTCTATTTATGGGCCCCAGCCAATCGCCGAAGGCTTTGGTTTTATTATATCAAAATGCTGAATAAATGCAAGAGGAATTCAACTTTTTTGTGCATTATGAACCAGCGGAGGCATAGTGCCTTATCCCAAGCCGCCAGGCAAGCCAGCAGGGAATCAGGAACCACAGCGACAGCACCGGAAACATGCCGTAAATCGCTCTCCCCTTCCCCATCAGGTATTGCAGCGGCCAATACTGCACCATGGCCATGGGCATCACGGCGGTGGTGAAGAAGAGCACGCCTTTGCCATAGATGTCGAAGGGGAACTGGCTGAAGGTTCGGATGCCGTCGGTGAAGATGTTGATAAACTCCAGGCCCTCCATGGTGAAAAAGCACAGGGCTGCATACACCAGAAACACGCCGAAAAACAGCAGGCTCCCGCAGGCCACCATAGACAGCAGCACCAACGCTTTGGGAACCGTCCAGGCAATCCCGCTTGCCCTTGCGCCGTACAGAATCACCAGGCTTCCCAGCACAATGTTGGGCAGAGAGGCCATCCGCATATCCTGGCAAATCACCTGAAAGACCAATCCCCTGGGGCGAACCACCAGGCGGTCGAAGGTTCCCTCCCGGACGATTTTGCTGAACACATCGAAGCCTCTGGCGAAGCATTCCGCAATGTTAAAGGCCGTCATCACAACGCCAAAGCCCAGCAGAACCTCCCCCGCCGTGTAGTCCCCAATGGCGCCGAACCGCCATATCATCAGACCGATACCCGCAAGAGCGTTGATGGTAAGAAGAAGCCTGCCGGCGCAGGAGAGGAAGAAGGAGGCGGGATAGGCCATCTCGCTTTTCAGATGGATGGAGAAGAATTTCCAATACAGCCTCATGTTATCACCCTCCCGCAATCACGGCGCGCCGCAGTCCCCGGTTCATGAGCGCATACCCCAGAGCCGTCACGCAAAGGCACCAAAATACCTGCAATCCCACAGCCCTTAAAATCCCCACACCCCCAATGTCCCCGCCAAAAATCCGAAGGGGAACATTTTGCAGAGAACCGAAGGGACTGAGCTCTGCGATTTTCCGAAGAACCGGCGGAAAAAAAGGCAGGGGCAGCAAATCGCCGGAGAGCAATTCCGCCACCGCTGGTACAAAGGTAAAAATTCCCCGGTAGTCCGTCATGTAAAAGGTCAAGCTGTAGCAGAGCATACACATGGCGACACAGAGCCACAGGGTAAGGGCCATGGAAAAAAGAAACGCCAGAAACACCGGGAAGGAGATGGTCAGCCGCAGTCCATAAGGGGCCGGAAGCAGGCTGCTCACAACGAGAACAGGGATGATTCTGGTCATGGTTTTGCTGAGGCGGCCGGCAAGGCCCCGGGCGCTCCACATGGCGTAAAGGTCCGTGGGGCGGGTCAGCTCATAGGCAACGGAGCCGGTCTGCACCGCCTGAAAAAGCTCCCGCTCCCAGCCGAAAAGATTCCAGATGGAAAGGGTACCCTGCTGAATCCAGATATAGGAGCTGAGGGCCTGCATGTCCATGGGGAGTCTCTCCGGCGCATACCGATAAAATGCCCTGAACAGAAGAACCTCCATCAAGCCCCAGAACAGCTGGGTAAAGAAGCCCGCAAAGGCAGCGGCCCGGTATTGGAGTCCTGCAAGGAAGTGGATTCTGAAAAAGGATGTATATTGTCTCATACGCCGCCTCTCAGATTCCGAACCGGCGGTAGAGATCTGCCACCGACTCCTCTGTGGACAGGTTCTCCCCTGCCATGGCCCGGATTTCCCCTATGCTGCCGTCCAGCAGGAGCCGTCCCTTTCCGATCAGCAGCACCCGGCTGCACAAAGCGTCAATGTCCTGCATGTCGTGGGTGGTCAAAATCACCGTGGTTTTTCTGTCCTGGTTCTCCTCCCGGATAAACTCCCGCACCTTTAGCTTGGATACCGCATCCAGCCCGATGGAGGGTTCGTCCAAAAACAGAATGTCCGGGCCATGGAGCAGAGCCGCTGCGATCTCACAGCGCATCCGCTGGCCCAGGGACAATGTTCTTGCCGGGGCAGTGAGAAAATCCCCCAGGTCCAGCTGTTCCCGCAGGCGCTCCAGGTTGGCCTGAAACCGCTCCTCCGGCACCCGGTAAATGTCCCGAAGCAGGCAGAAGGAGTCCATCACCGGCACATCCCACCACAGCTGGCTCCGCTGGCCGAAGACCACCCCCAGCCGGGACACATATTTTTTTCGCTCCCGCCAGGGCACCATGCCGTTTACGCTGCACTCCCCCCTGTCCGGTCGGAGAATGCCGGAGAGGATTTTGATGGTGGTGCTCTTCCCTGCCCCGTTGGGGCCGATGTAGCCCACAATCTGCCCGTCGGGAATGGTGAAGCTCATGTCCTTCAGCGCTTCCACTTCCGTGTACTCCCTGGAAAACAGGGCCTTCGCTGCATTGCCCAGGCCTTCCTCCCGCTTTCTGACCCGATAGGTTTTGCAAATTCCTTTCATTTCAATCATTTTTGTTGCTCCTTTTTCAAATCTGTATGACACGGCATATCAGGTCAGAGGAGGGCATTGGGAACCTTCGTCACCTTAAAAGCACATGGAGACATTCCGCCTTCGCAGTTTCCGGCGGTCACGAGCCTCTCCGAAAAACAGCGGAATGCCCTCTTTTCAGATAAAGAAAAGGACTTTTATTGTAGCAATGCCGCCGCAGCTTGTCAATTACGGGGGCAGAAAATCTGTCCACGCTGCCATGCGTATTTAACTTTTCAATCGAGTAGGAGGGGCGGATAGCCCCGTTCTCTCACACCACCGTGCGTACCGTTCGGTACTCAAATGCGTCTGCAAGATCTCCCCGGATACTCACACGTTCTTTTCCTCCATCTACCCGCCACATTTACCCCAAGCGATTCCGTGCAGCTTTCGGGCTTCGGCTCAATTAGGAGTCTTACCTACGCTTGTGGCCTTATATGTGGTTTCTGTTCGTCGGGTCAGAGGTTTGCCGCCGTCTTTCTCCAAATTCCATCTCACAATGAACAGGCCTTGGCTCTATCCTTCCCACTGTCGGGCGGATTCAGATCTCTTACCTGTTAGAACGTGCGCCCACCGGGCGCACAAAAATGGCAGAGTCCTAATTGGGGGACTCTGCCACTCATTTACACTTTTTTGTATGTACCGCTGATGCTGTGCCATCGGAGCCAAGGTATGGGTTCGTCCGTTGTTCTGGCAGTGGAGTCTCTCTCTGCTTCAAAAGAAGATGGTTATACCATCTCCTTCGCAGGATGAATCCATTTTCCGCTTTTCAAGCGGAAAACCAGCCAAACGGATTTAATGAAGTAGTCTAACCGCAGGGCAACCAGTACCCAATATGCCGGTACATGCAGCACAAGACCTACTACGAATCCCGCCGGAATCGAAACGACCCACTGGAATATCACATCGGCTACCATCAGAAATTTCGTATCTCCTCCTCCACGCAGAACGCCCTTGGAAAGCGTACCCTGGACAGATTGGAAGAGGACAATGATTGCGCTGACATCCATCATGCCGAAAGCGATTGCCGCCGTCTCCGGCCCAATGTCGTAAAGGCCCACCGACCATCTTCCAACCAGGAGTACTAGCAGAGCCCCGACCAGTCCCAAAGCAGCGCTCATCATCAGAAAGGAATACCCCTCCCGCATAGCTCGTTTCAGCTGGCCCTCCCCCACTGTCTGTCCGATCACAACCCCGGACGCGCTGGAGACACCGATAACTGCCACTGTGCACATTCGGTCTATAACCGTGACAATGGCATAAGCACTGACCACTTCCTTTCCCATGTGACCCAGAATAATGGACGTAGCACTGGCGGCAAGCGCCAAAATACAGTCACTGATTACGGCCGGCAGACCCAGACGGACAAATTCACCCACAAGGTTCTCCCTAGGGGCCTTCAGCAACCACCGGCAGTCATAGTGAAGGTTCTTCTCGAACAGCATCATATACACCACACATACGACCAGCTCCACCGCTCTGGCACACAGCGTGCCAACAGCGGCTCCCATAACGCCCATGGCCGGCAATCCCAGTTTTCCGAAAATAAAAATGTAGTTACAGCCAATATTGACAAAGAAGGAGATGATAGAAATGATCAATCCAAGCTTCACATTCCCAACTGCCCGCATCATATTAGCGGTTATCAGACTGATACCATGGGGAAGAAAGACAAGGGCTGTGATCCGAAGATAACGGCTTCCCTCCCGTATGACATCTTGATCGTTGGTGTAAATCGACATGATCCGCTCCGGGATTGCGGCGCTGAGAACCGCAAACACCGTTGAGAAGATGATCACCATCTGGAGCACCAGATTGTACACACGGCACACAGTTTTCTCGTCTCTGGCACCCCAGTACTGGGAGGCCAGCACCAGGCCCCCGGCGCTGATTCCCATACAGAGGAATGTAAATATCAAATAAAACTGGTTTGCCAGTGAGGATGCGGAGATGGCAATTTCTCCTAGCCGTCCAACCATAATGGTGTCCATCATGTTGACCCCTTGATTGATGCAGCTTTGCAGAACCACCGGAAGGATCAGCAGTAAGGCCCGCATATAAAAGGCTTTGTCCGTAATAATATATTGGCGAAAGCCCACATTCGATTCTGTCATGCCTGTCCCTCCTCAACTTTTTCGGCTTGCTCCAGCTTCAAAAACAACCTGTTGTACAACATTGCGGACAGCCATGTGGGGACTGAAAGCCCAAACATCAGCCAAATGGGCAGGAAATCCGCCCACATCCATGTCAGTCCCACGGAAAGCAAATACAATCCTGCCATAACTGCCGTTTTGGGAAACTGAACAAGGCTCATCAGCAAAGCATTTTTGATAGTGCCAAATACCCGATTGGAAAACTTCGCTTGAATCGGAAATACATAGAGGGTAACGCAAACCAGAAGACAGAGCACCACCGTCAGAAGGGGCCGCAGCAGCCCCATTCCCATGCGATTCACCAGCCAGAAGTCCATAGCCACAATGCCATATCCGCTGAGCAGAAGCAGCCAGCATATTGTCCCCTGCCTGAAATTCTCCCGAAAGGCGTGGAAATACCCCGCTGTCATTTCACTTTCCTCCTGCCGAACCAGCTTGAGGGCCTGTGCATGCAGCGCAGACAGTGCCGCACCAGCCGTGACCACCGGAAGGCAGCACAAAATGGTCAGGAAATTGAGCCAAATCAAATTTCCAATTTTGGTAAGCGCCTGCATCAGAGGATTTTCATAGTCCAGCAGTTTCATCGTCATCGGTTCCTTTCTATTGCTATCCGTCGATCCATTCCACAAGGCAGCCTTCTAGGGGCGTTATCACCTCCGGTTTCCCGTTGATCCGCCGTGCTGTGAAGCGCATTTGCTCCTTCCCATCCTGGTAAACTGTATACTCCGTTTCTTCCTTCAGTCCGAATACCCGGAATTTCAGATTCCCCGCAAAGCGGTAGTTAGCATCCGGAGCGTCCACTCCCACGGGAATCACGGAATTTTCCATAACCCACATTGGTATGGACAGATAGTCATGGTACTCCTGCCGCCAGACGCCGCCCGTGCACATCTGTCCTGTCAGGAAGTTGAACCACCTTCCCTCGGGCAGGTAATAACTCGCCATACCATAATCATTGAAGATCGGAGCAATCAGCAGAGAATCGCCCAGCATATATTGCCTGTCCAGATATCGGCAATTTCTGTCCTCCTCAAAGGACATTGCCATGGAGCGAATCATGGGTACGCCGGTTTGAGAGGTCTGGTAAGCGCTGCTGTACAAATAGGGCATCAAGGAAGCCTTCAACCTAGTAAAGAATCTGCACACATCCACCGCTTCCTCGTCATACAGCCATGGCACCCGATAAGATGAGGAGCCGTGAAGCCTGCTGTGCGTGGACAGCAGGCCAAAGGCCAACCACCGCTTATAGACATCCGCCGTAGATGTTTCCTCAAAACCTCCGATGTCATGGGCCCAGAAGCCAAAGCCCGAGGAAATAAAGCTCAGTCCTCCCCGCAGGCTCTGTGCCATAGCGTCATAGTCCGACCAGCAGTCTCCTCCCCAATGTACGGGAAAAGCCTGACTGCCTACTGTGGCAGAACGAGCAAATACCAGTGCATCCTCCTTTCCTTTTTCCTTCCTGATAAGCTCGAACACCGTCTTGTTGTAGAGGTAGGCATAATAGTTGTGCATTTTTTCCGGACTGCTTCCGTCGAAATATACCACATCCTCCACGGGAATGCGCTCTCCGAAATCCGTCTTGAAGCAGTCAACGCCCATATCCAGAAGGCCCTTCAATGCAGCCTGATACCATGCTGCTGCCGCAGGATTGGTGAAATCCACAATTGCAAGCCCCGGCTGCCACATATCCCATTGCCATACGTCTCCATTCTTCCGGCGCAGCAAATATCCCTTTTCCATGGCTTCCGCAAAGAGCTTAGACTCCTGCCCAATATAGGGATTGATCCAAAGGCAGACCTTTATATTCTTGCTTTTGAGCATTCGTATCAGCCCAACAGGGTCTCGGAACATACGGCTGTCCCATGTAAAGTCCGTCCAATGGAACTCCCGCATCCAGCAGCAGTCAAAGTGAAATACCGAAAGAGGGATTCCCCTCTCCAGCATACCATCTACAAAGGATTCCATAGTATCCGTATCATAATCCGTAGTAAATGAGGTGGACAGCCAAAGGCCAAAAGACCACTGAGGGGGAAGCGCCGGTTTTCCCGTCAGATCAGTGTAGCGCACCAAAACATCCTTCATGGTGGGGCCGCTGATGAAATAATAGTCCAGCTTTTCTCCCTTTACCGAAAAGCCACATCGGGAGACCTGCTCGGTTCCCACTTCAAATTCTACCGTCTCCGGATGGTTTACGAATACACCATATCCCAAGCTAGAAAGATAAAAGGGGATATTTTTGTAAGACTGAGCGCTGGAGGTTCCTCCGTCCTTGTTTTCAATGACCACGCTCTGCCCATTCTTTACCAGAGGACCAAACCGTTCTCCTAGGCCATAGATGAGCTCGTCAACACTTATGGAAAGCCGTTGTGACATCCAGCAGTTTCCGGGATGATCGTAAGCATAGCCTCGCCAGTTCTGCTTCACATAGCACAAATCTCGAGAGCCACTTTTGCTCAGAAGTATGCCATCCCGCATAAAGGACATGGAAAAGGGCTTTTTCTGAATTACCAGATTCAAAGAACCAGAATAAATGACTATTTTTTTCTCATCCTCCATATAGGTCAGCTTCTCCTCGCTGCCCTTCTTCACCGGGAATGTGGGCATTTTCTCCACAACGCCTTTATGATGATACGCGGTTATGCGAATCATCTCCGGGAAGGGGGTAGATACCTCGATAGTCAAGTTAATGCCTTCCAGCGTATCCCCCTTGTTGGAGACAATCCACGTAGGGGCGCAAATTTTCAGACGGTCATATAGATCTGTAATTTCGTATGCCACAGTGGGCCCAAACGCCGCGTATCCCTCTTTCAGCAACCAACAGCCGTTTTCATATTGCATTGGCTATTCCTCCCTGTATTGATTTAAGTTGTCCAGCAGCAGATCCAACTCCTCTTGGGTTATGCTGCTACCCTTTTCCCTTCCGCTGAGCCGCTCGTGGATTGGTTGACCGCTAACAATTGGGGTAGCCGCCAGCAGCGAAGAACCCGTGGGCACGATATTCTGGCGTTGAAGCGGAGATAGATGTCTCATTGCCTCCTGAATATGCGGATCTCTGACCGCCCATTCCACCGGTAGCCAATCGTGAAACTGCACTGCCCTCTGCGCCGATTGCATATGAATGGTATCCCTTCCCACAATGACTTCACTGCTGATGCCAATCTGGATTTCATACGCACCGCTTTCCACGATCCAGCGGTCCTGTGCCTCGGAAAAATACTCAAATGCCTTCCGATCCAGTCGGAAAGCGACTCGCCTTTCCTCACCCGGCTTCAAATTGACCTTTTCAAAGCTCTTTAGTTCCTTCACTGGCCGTATGGCATGGCAGGTATGAGGCACCACATAGAGCTGGAGTACCTGCGAGCCAATCCTCTCACCGGTATTCTTAACGGAGATTTCAACGGTCAACTCGTCGTTGTCTGGCAGTTCTTTGGTGGAGAGTGCCAACGGCCCATAGGAAAATGTGGTATAGCTTAAGCCGTGACCAAAGGGGAAAAGCGGCTTGATCTTTCGCTTTTCATACCACCGATACCCAACAAAAATATCCTCGCCGTACAGAACGTTAGGGCTGCGCACGGGATAATTGGGCGTATACAGGAATGCAGGCGTATCCTCCATTCTGACAGGGAATGTCTCAGGCAGACGGCCGCCTGGCTCCTGCCGTCCGAACAGCACATCCGCAATGGCTCCTCCATAGGATTCTCCTCCAAAATAGACTTGAAGAATCCCAGCAGCCGCCAGAAACTCCGAAAGGGCCACGCAGCCGCCAGACACATTGATAATCACCACGTGTTTGTTCTGCTTCATCACAACCTTCAGCGCTTCAACCTGCCCTCTGGGCAGCTCCAGCGTCAGACGATCCCATCCCTCACATTCGTATAGATAGGGAAGGCTTGTAAAGAAAAGAACAATTTCATGTTCTTTCGCCAGCGTCTCAGCTTCCGCAATTCGACGGGGATCGGGTTCCGCCTCCCGATAGGGGTCTTCCGAAATGACATAGCCCTCCCCATAAGGCAGGCTTTTGCCGATCAGCTTCTGGATTTCCTCGTAAGGCGTCTCTTTCCGGTAGGGATTGGAAAACGCAGATCCGCCGCCCATATGGTTACATTCCTTCGCGAAGCTGCCGATCACAGCAATATCCTGTTCCGGACACAATGGCAGAATCCCATCGTTTTTCAGCAAAACCATGGCATCTGCCGCCATACGGCGCACCAGCATGTGCTCCTGATCCCGGTCTATGGCTCGCCGCAGGGGAATCTCATTGGATTTCTCTGCGGCATCCACAATTCTTCGGAAGTTTTCCCGGGCATCTCCATCCTTCAGCCGTCCTTGGTCCAGAGCATTCTGAACCTGACTCATATGGGAAGACCCCATCTCAAAATCCATTCCATTCTCATGGGACACTGCCGCCAGCCCTTGCTTGACGGAGCCGGCATCCGAGGTTACATAGCCATCGTAGTTCCATTCCTTTCGGAGGATTTCCATCAGTTGTTTGTTTTCGGTGACATACTGACCATTGACCCGGTTGTAGGAAGTCATCAGTCCCCATGGATGATGATTTTCAATGACAAGCTGAAATGCCCGGAGGTAGATTTCCCGCAGCGCCCGCTGGCTTACCACCGCATTGGTGGTCATACGTTCAAATTCTTGGCTGTTTACCGCAAAGTGCTTCACACACGCACCGGTTCCAACACCTTGGGTTCCGTCTATAAAGGCCCCTGCCAATTCCGCCGTCAGCACAGGATCCTCGGAATAGTATTCAAAATTTCTTCCGCACAATGGATTGCGTTTGATGTTGATTGCCGGGCGGAAAAGCATCTGATACCCTCTCTGTTTGGCATCCAGCCCCATCTGCTCCCCCATTATCCGGGCATTTTCCCGATTCCACGAGGCGGCAATAGCAGAAGCCGAAGGATAGGATACACAGTGATCCCTGGTGCTTTCCCACTTCTCCGAATCCTCCCGCAGAAAATCAAGGAATTTCGGACTATCCGTTGCTTTTATGGGATGGATTCCTTTTGCTGCCAGTGATGCAATCTCCTGATGGGAGTCACTGATAAACGCCGCCTTTTCCCGGCTGCTCAACGCATCCCACAGCTTATCCAATTGTTCTTTTTCCATAGTTACTCCTTCACCGCGCCAATGGAAATTCCCTTGACAAAGTACTGCTCAAAGAAGGGGAACGCAATCATCAGCGGCAGAATGGACAGCACAGCAATCGCCATACGCACGGTCACGCCCGGTATCTGACGGCTGGCAGAGGGCAGGCTGCTGGTGTTGGACAGATAGGAAATGTTGTTGGTCATATTCCGAAGCACCTGCTGGATACTTGCCCGCTTCGCGTCATCCATATAGTATAGGCCGTTCTGCCAGTCGTTCCAATAGGCAATGGCATTCAGCAATCCAACAGTTGCCAGAATCGGCGTGGACAGCGGTACAATAATCTTCCAGAAGATCATAAACTCCCCACAGCCATCAATCTTTGCCGACTCCCGCAGGGAGGCAGATACGCTGTTTAGAAAGTAATTGCGCAGCAGAATCACATTGAAGGCGCTGCACAGCAGCCCTGGAACAATGTAGGCAAAATATGTATTTTTTATATGAAAGACATTGGTATAAAAATAATAGGTAGGAATCAGTCCGCCGTTGAACAGCATAGTAAACAAAACCAAAAACATAAAAAATTTTCTGCCCGGTAGTGTTCTTTGGGCCAGACCGTAGGCCAAGCATGCAGTGATCAGCAGGCTGAGAATTGTGCCTACAATGGTCACCACTACGGTAATCAGGTAAGCCCTTCCGATGACATCAAATTTTGAGGCAATGTAGCGATAGGCCTCCAGACTGAATTCCTTGGGGAAAAGGGTATATCCATATTTTATGGCAGCGGATTCCTCAGAGAATGAGGACATAAATACAATCAGAATGGGAATGACAACAATCAGGACACACAGGCTCAGCACAACATTGGCAACAGCAGAGTATACCTGCTTTTCAGATATCTTTCGCATAGATATTCTCCTTCTTTAGAACATGGCGTCATCCGGACTGATCTTACGGATTGACCAGTTGGCCAGAACAACAGTAACAAAACCAATAATAGACTGCAGGAATCCCGCCGCTGCCGAGTAACCTAGGTTACCCATACCGGTAAGTCCGCGGAAGACGTAGGTATCGATTGTCTGGGTGACCTTATACAACGCGCCGCTGCCCATAGGTACCTGATAGAACAGGCCAAAGTCCGATTTGAAGATTGCTCCTAGGCCAATAATTGTCATGGTGATGATAGTGGGCTTCAGCAGTGGCAGCGTAATGAAGCGGAACTGCTCCATTTTACTTGCACCATCCAATTCCGCCGCCTCATAGTATTCCGGGCTGATGGACAGCATACTGGAAAAATACACTACGCTGCCAAATCCGCTTCGCATCCAGAAATGGACAAAAATCAAGATGGCCGGCCAGTATTTGATGGTGGTATACCACTTAACAGGATCCTTTTGCAGCAGGGGAAGCACCGTCTTATTCAGCAGGCCCGTGTCCACGCACAGAAACGCATACACAATATAGGTGACAATCTGAATGGAAATCAAAGAGGGTAGCAGAATTGTCGTCTGGTATACCTTCAATCTACGCTTACTGTGGATTTCATTGAAGAAGAAGGCCAACAGGATTCCTACTACAGGATTGAGCACCAAAAATACCAGATTGTAAAAAAGCGTATTTCGGATAATCAGTGGGAAGTCTGTCGTCATCGTCAGAAACTTAAAGTTTTGCAGACCGATGAATTTCCCATTA
>Ga0129308_1002310_pt1 | contig 16491 bp, 15 predicted proteins | sample L827metagenome_FD_94440 | JGI IMG/M metagenome (GOLD analysis project Ga0129308, IMG submission 94440) | Ring-tailed lemur group fecal microbial communities from Wisconsin, USA - L827 metagenome | ecosystem: Host-associated > Mammals > Digestive system > Large intestine > Fecal | place: USA...
CCGCCGCAGAGGGGCAGAACAGCCGGCCTTCGCCTGCCGCCCCGCTTTGCGCGGGGCTGGGCAGGTCGTTTGCGCTATCAATCATCATATCATATTTTATTCCACCAGGACATATATTTATAAAAAAGTTTCATTTGCCTTGAGGGCCTGCATTCTAAGGGTAACTTTTTTGAGACAAATTGGCGCCGCTTCGGTGAGAGCGCCGGGAAACAGAGGACGGAAAGAGTAAACAGGAGGACAAACATGATAAGCACACAGGATATTAAGAATAAAGAAGTGATCAATATCTATGACGGAAAAAGTCTGGGATTCGTGGAAGATATCGAAGTGAATCTGGAACGCGGAACCATCGAGGGCATCATCGTGCCGGAGCCCCGGGGGTTCTTTTCCTTTTTCGGCAGAACGGGAGAACAGGTGATCCGGTGGCGCGATATCAAGCGCATCGGGGACGATGTGATCCTGGTGGACGTGGCCGGCGTGCTGGATCAGGATTACGAGGAAGAATATCAGAGGAGCACGGGCGGTCTCAGCGGAGGATTCGGCGGCTTTGGAGGCGTGGGAAAGAGGGAGGAACGGGGCTACGAACCGGAATACCAGCCCGTAAAAAGCTTCCGCTCGGAACAGGGGGGATACCCAGAGACTGAATCCGCAGCGGAGCGGAGCTTTCAGCGGACCATGGACCTGCCTGATCGGGAAAATGATGACGATGATCCTGCGAAATAACTTGCATAAACCACAAGATATAGGTACAATCTAAGAAACAGACCCATGAAGATGCGCGGAAGGCCAGCGTATGGCCGGAGAGGGGCTGTGAAGTAGAAGAGGAGATTGTTTATGAGATGCCCATTTTGTGAAAATGACGACACCAGAGTTATCGACTCCAGACCGACAGAGGAAGGACATGCCATACGCAGACGGCGGGAATGCGACAATTGCGGAAAGCGTTTCACCACCTATGAAAAGGTGGAGGAAATGTTCTTCATGGTCGTGAAAAAGGACGGGAGCCGGGAGGCCTTTGACCGGAACAAGGTGCTCAACGGCATCATCAAGGCCTGCGAGAAGCGGCCTGTCTCCATCGCTTCCATCGAGCATATCGTCAGCGAGATCGAGCGCGGGCTGAACAATATGATGGAGAAGGAGATCGAGAGCAAGGTCATCGGCGAGGTCATCATGGAGCATCTGAAGGATCTGGACGAGGTGGCCTATGTTCGTTTCGCCTCCGTGTACCGCCAGTTCAAGGACGTGAACACCTTTGTGGCAGAGATCGAAAAGCTGCTGGGTAAAAACGCTGAAAAATAGAAATAGAGACCGTGAATGTGAACACTGCGGACTTCGCAGATGTTTTAAGCCGCCCTGCACTGATATGATACCTCTGAAGCAGGCAGTTCAGACAGAAGAGTCTGCTGCTTCGGAGATATCACATCGCCCCGGGGCGGCTTATTCATTTATCCGGATCGGACAGGGACGCCGCGGGTCAGAGGACGCGGACCGTCTCTTTCACACTTGAGATATGAGGAAGAAAATGATATAATTTTTAACCGGCTGATCATAGATTCGCAGGAAATTCAGAGATATACAGAGATATACAGATACAGAGAGATACAGTGAGTAGATAGAACAGCTGTCGGAAGAGGTGTGTGTATGAAACAAAAATTCGGCCGGAGAATCAGGAGATGTTCAGCGGTGCTGCTGGCAGTTCTGATAACGGCTCTGCCGGTGTCCGGGCTGGCGGGGGAAGAACAGAAAGTTCTGCGGGTGGCGTTTCCGCAGACCGACGGGTTTTCCGAGACCGGGGAAGACGGACAGAGATACGGCCTGGTGGTGGATTATCTCAACGAGATCGCCAAGTATACCGGGTGGACATATGAATATGTAGATACAGACAGCGCGGATCTGATCAGCGATTTTTTTGAAGGCAAATTCGATCTGATGGGAGGCACCTATTATTCAGAGGACTTCGAAGCGTACTTCGCGTATCCGGATTACAACTGCGGGTACAGTAAACTGATGCTGTTGTCCCGCAGAGATGACGACAGCATCAAGAGCTACGATCTGGACACGCTGAACGGCAAAACCATCGGCGTATACGAGAAAGCCACGGAAAACATCCGGCGGCTGAAAGCGTATCTGTCTGTCAACAATCTGGAATGTACGCTGAAATACTACAGCTATGAGCAGATCGCCGCAGCTAAAAATCTGAATCGCTTTCTGGACAGCGGCGAGGTGGACCTGCTGATGGGGAACAGCTCGGATGCGGGAAAGGACTATGCCGTTGCCGTTTCAATGGATTCGCAGCCGCATTTCATCGTGACCACTCCAGGGAACCGGGAGGTCCAGGAGGGTCTGAATATGGCTTTGGAGAAAATTTACGACGCGGATCCGTATTTTGCGAAAAGTGTATACGCCAAGCATTTTCCTGAGATCGACAACAAGTTCACACAGCTCAACGAGCAGGAGAGGAAGTATATCAGCTCCAGAGGACCGGTGACAGTAGCGGTGCCGCGGGACTGGCATCCGATGTTCTGTATTGGAAGCGGCGCTCTTCACAGCGGACTGGTCCCGGACATGCTGCAGGTGATATCCGAATATTCCGGTCTGAAATTTTCGTATGTGTCCTGCGATAACTATGGAGAGGCGGTGAAAAAAGTTCAGGCGGGGGAGGCCGACCTGCTGGGCTTTTTCCTGGACAGCGAGGAGGACGCTGTGAGGCGGAATCTGGCGCTCACGGCTTCCTATGTGCAGCTGGACACCACTATGGTGTGCAATAAATACTCCGGCTACCCGGCGGAAGGATTGAAAGGGGCCATGCTGGAAGGTCGCGACATGCCCGGCAATATCGTGGCCGACGAGGTAAAGTACTATTTCGACGCTGCAGAGGCGCTGGCCGATGTGAACCGCGGATCGGTAGACTTCATATACGGCGTGTCCTCCCATCTGGAATATTTGATCCAACAGAACAATTTCACCAATGTGGTCCAGGTGAATCAGGCCAACGGCAGAGTGGGCGTTGGTTTCGCGCTGTCCGCTCCCGCCGATCCCGAGCTTCTTACGATCATCAATAAAGCGATCAATAATATGACGGATAAACAGAGGACGGCCGTCAGCGGCCGAAATGTTATCTCGATCGGAACGTCGAGGATGACGCTGTCTAATATCGTGTACGCCAATCCCATGCTGACGCTGGCGGTGGTAGCGGTATTTCTCATTCTGGTCATGATCGGAGTGGTATTATTTGCGGGGATCCGGCTGCGTACGATGAAGATGCAGCACGAACTGGAAAAGGCTGAGGCGGACAGCCATGCCAAAAGTGAATTCCTCTCCCGGATGAGCCATGAGATCCGCACGCCGATGAACGCCATCGTCGGTCTGACCGATCTGACGGAAATGATAGACGGCATGCCGGAAAAGGCCAGTGAAAACCTTGCCCGGATCAGGTCGTCCTCCCGCTATCTGCTCAGTTTGATCAGCGATATTCTGGATATGAGCCGCATCCAGAGCGATAAGATGAAGATCGCCAGCGAACCGTTTTCGATGGGCGCCATGCTCGGCGAGATCGAAAGTATGTTTCGAGCGGAGGCGGACAACAAAGAGATCCGCTTTGCCATGGAACAGAAAATTCAGGACGACGAGCTGGCGGGAGATGTGATCCGTCTCCGTCAGGTGATCACCAATCTGCTTTCCAACGCATTCAAGTTCACGCCAAGAAAGGGATCCGTACTCGTGTATGTTGAGCAGATCGCGTCCACGGACAACGGGGCCGTATTCTCGATCAGGGTAATCGACGACGGCGTGGGGATAGGAAAAGACGATCAGCAGAGAATTTTTCAAAGTTTCGAACAGGCTGGTCCCAATGCCTCCCGCAGCCAGGGGACCGGTCTGGGTCTGGCGATCAGCTGCAGCATCGTCTGTCTGATGGGCGGTAAGCTGGAGCTCAGAAGCGAACTGGGCAAGGGAAGTGAATTTTACTTTACGATCACGCTGCCGAAGAGCGAGCTGAGCGGTCAGGCGGACCGGCCCCGCACCCTGGCCGGAAGGATGCTGAGGGGGATGAACATCCTTCTGGCGGAAGACTACGAGCTGAACGCCGAGATCGTTACAGAGCTGTTGGAGATGCAGGGGGCGAAGGTGAGCCGGGCCGAGAACGGCAAGGAGGCGCTGGAGCTGTTTGAGCGCAGCTCCCCGGGTGAATTTGATATTATCCTCATGGATGTTTTGATGCCGGTGATGAACGGGTTGGAAGCTGCGCGGGAAATTCGTTCACTGCAGAGGCCGGACGCCAAAACAGTTCCCATCATCGCCGCCACAGCCAATGCATTTCGCGAAGATGAGGAGGCGGCTCTGGAAGCCGGCATGACGGGATTCATTCCCAAACCCATCGATGTGGTCCAGCTGTACGACGCGCTGTGCGCAGCCATAAAGAACGGGAATGCGGAGGACGGGACGCAGAACGCGGAGAAGGATGTGGCGAAGGACGCGACACAGGGATGACGGCGAGCGGTTCGGCCGGCGGGCCGGAGCAGCGGGGTCAGACCGGCGGACAGGAAGGACCGGTCGTGGGGCAGGATAGAGCAGACCGAGCGGCCAGACGTGTGAGCCGGTCAGTAAGAATTGGAGCAGTAAAAAGAAAAGAGTACAGAAAGGGATGAGTCGGAAATGACGAAAGAAATAATCCGCATCGCGGTGGACGGGCCCTCGGGTGCAGGAAAAAGCACCATTGCAAAAAAAGTGGCGGCCGGACTGGGGATCGATTACATTGACACGGGGGCAATGTACCGGGCCGTGGCCTACAGGCTCCTGAGAGACAGAGTGGAACTGACCGATGAGTCCGCCGTGGAGAAGCTGCTGGCTGACACGGATGTGGATCTGGCGATGGGAGAGGTCCTGCTCAACGGGGAAGCTCTGGGTGACAAAATACGCACGCCGGAGGTTTCGAAAATGGCCTCCGCATGTTCCGCGCTGCCGGCGGTTCGGGAAAAGCTGGTTCAGCTTCAGAAGAAGATGGGACGGGAAAAAAGCGTTATCATGGACGGACGGGACATCGGTACCAATGTGCTCACCGATGCGGAATTCAAGTTTTTCCTCACTGCGTCCACGCACGAGCGTGCTGTGAGACGGTATAAGGAATTGAAGGAGAAAGGGCAGGACGTGACGCTGGAGCAGGTGGAAAGGGATATTGAAGAGCGCGACCGCAACGATTCCACCAGGGAGCTGAATCCGCTGCGAAAGGCGAAAGACGCAGTCGAGATCGATTCCACGCGGCTATCCATCGAAGAGGTGGCTGATGTGATCCTGAACGCAGTGACAAAGGGCCGGTAATGCAGAGCCATCGGGGCAGATAGGGGGATTGAAGATGTTGGAGTTTCCAGAAGTAATGACCATATCATCGCAGCTTGCGGCTGAAGCAGTGGGCAGAAAGGTGACGGCGGTGCTGCCGCCCAGCAAAGAGCACAAATTTTGCTGGTTCAACGGCAGTCCCGATCATTACGAGGCCCAGATCAGGGAAAGACAGATCACAGAAGTCAGAGGCTTCGGATTGTTTGTGGAAATTGTATTTGATAACGGCATGTATCTGTGCTTTAACGATGGGGTCAACGTCAGACTGATCCCGGCGGAGGGGACCGTGCCCAAATCGTACCAATTGCTGATCCGCCTGGAAGGCGGCGACGTCTTGGCCTTCACGGTGGCCATGTACGGCGGTATCATACTCCACGGCGGCGATTCCGATAATGAGTATTATCGGAAAAGCCAGGGCGCAGTCTCGCCGCTGTCGGAAGAATTCAGTGCGTATTATTGGAAAGTGCTGAGAGAAAGCAGACCGGGCCTGAGCATCAAGGCGTTTCTGGCTACGGAACAGAGGTTTCCGGGGATCGGAAACGGCGTGCTGCAGGACATTCTCTTTCACGCGGGGCTCCATCCAAAACGGAAGCTGGGTACATTGGATGAAGAGGAGAAGGGAAGACTGGAAAAAACCGCCGTGGGCGTACTTCGTCAAATGGCTGAGGCGGGCGGCCGTGATACGGAAAAGAACATATATGGGCAGAACGGCGGCTACCGGACCGTTATGTCGAAAAACGGTCTCTCTGCCGGTTGCCCTGCCTGCGGTGGAAAGATCGTGAAGGAGACTTATATGGGAGGCACGGTCTACTACTGTCCTGTTTGCCAGCCCTTATCAGCGGAGGGAACTAAGGCGTGATATTTCCACGCCGGATAGGAGGACAGGCCAAAGGCCGCCGGCCTTTGCGCCGGTTTTTTTCCAGGCGATCTGTGTTCAGGCTAGAGGGGGGAAGAAATGAAACATAAAATATATACGATTTTTATGATTGTAATCCCACTGTTTGTTGGATCTGGTGGAATTATTGAGATGATTATTTGGCTTTCAAATGGAAGAATAGATATAAATCCATTGTTTTGCTTAGCAATGATTCTTGTCGGTCATTATGTGGGGATTGGAAATATATTAAAGTTGATCAATGAGGCTGAAAATAGACAAAGATAAATTCTCAGTTTGTAATAGGTCCTTGGGGGCGGTCCCTGGGGGCGGCCATAGGTGAAAACTGCAATTTTTTTTGGATCTGGCACATAAAGAGAGGAAAAATAGGTGAGAAACGATTTTTTAATCAGTTCTCACCTATTTTTTGTCTGGATCCCGGCTATTTTCATGGTTTTTTATACGCATATATGCGAAAATCGTTTTTTTTGAGAGTTTTCGCATATGTGAGTCACCTGACAGTGACAGCTGCGTGCGCCGTCAGTGCAGGACTTTTTACAGAAGCGGCCGCCGGCGTTTAAGTTCATTTGGCGGACAGCGCCATGCCGGCCCGGCCGATATAGTCCGTTCGGCGGGAAGCGCCACGCCGTTGCGGCCGTTTTAGCCCATTCGGCGAAAAGTCCGGCTGCGCGGCCGGCGGTCAAGCCCGTCTGGCGATGGGCCGGGTCGCGTACTGCGCTGAAACCTACAGCTGATGCAGGAACAGTCCGCTGCCCAGTTTGGGTTCAAACCAGGTGGATTTAGGAGGCATGACCTCGCCTGCGTCGGCCACGGCCAGCAGATCTGCAATGTCTACCGGATATACGGCGAAAGCCAGCTTCATATCTTCCCGGCAGCGGCGCTCCAGTTCAGAGAGTCCGCGGATCCCGCCTACGAAGTCGATCCGCTTGTCTGTGCGGGGATCCTGGATCCCCAGTATGGGACCCAGAACATTATCCTGAAGAACGGCCACATCCAGACTGGCGATAATGTCGTCCGGAATGATCTCCGGTCTGGCAGCCACTCTGTACCACTTTTCGTCCAGAAACATGGAGAATACGTGCTTGGCTTCCGGGAACCTCGGGCTTTCGGGCGCGTGAGCCACATCGAATCCCGCTGCGGTCAGCTTTTCCAGAAATTGATCGCCGGTGAGACCGTTGAGATCCTTCAGGACCCTGTTGTAGTCGAAGATCTTGAGATCCTCATCGGGGAAGATGACAGCCATATAAAAATTGAATTCTTCTTCACCCGTATAGTCGGGATGTTCTTCCCGACGTTTCATTCCAACCTTGACGGCGGATGCGGAGCGGTGATGCCCGTCCGCTATGTAAAGCGCTGGGATGGAGGCGAAACAGGCTACCAGCGAGGAGATCAGGTCTTCGTCATCGATCTTCCAGAGAATGTGGGCGATGCCGTCTTCTGTCTGCAGATCGTATTCCGGGGCGTGTCCCTTTGTCCAGGCGTCTACGATCTCATCCACGCCGCTGTTTCGGCGGTAAGTGAGGAAGACCGGTTCCGTGTCAGCGTTGCAGACGTCAAAGTGATTGATGCGGTCGATCTCTTTTTCTACGCGAGTAAATTCATGTTTTTTTATGATGTTATTCTGATACTCATCCACGGAAACGCAGCCCACGATACCGGTCTGCACCCGTCCGTCCATGACCTGACGGTAGATATAGAGCATGGGTCTTTCGTCCTGGATCAGCACTTCCTGTGCAAGCCAGTCGGTTATATTCTGCCGGGCTTTTTCGTAGACCGCCCTGGCATAGGGGTCAGCCTCCTCAGGGAGATCGATCTCCGAGCGGCAGATGTGCAGAAAGCTGTGGGGCTTTCCCTCCGCCATGACGGAGGCTTCTTTCCGGTTCATCACGTCATAGGGCAGAGACACGACCTCTGCGGCATATTCTTTCGCCGGTCGGACGGCTTTGAAAGGTCTTACGATTGCCATGGTATTTTCTCCGTTTCTCTTTTCAGTCAGATCGGCGTCCGCCGCTTCGCTGCCGGCGGTGCCGCCTGCGTTTTAAATGCAGTCTGTTTCATGCGGTCAGATAGGCAGATTATAGATTACAGCCGGCGGACCGCTGTTTTACGTAATTATTATATGGGAGTTTCCGCCGCTTTTCAATGGTTTCTTTTCCTCTTAATGACAACTGACCTTCGTTCTGCCGGCCGCTGCGAGAATATATTTCCGGTGCGGAGGGCAGAATAAAGCGGAGTAGATCCAGAGAAGCTGTGTCTGTGGCTGTGCGGCGTTGAGATTCGCGCTGTGCGGACAGGGATCCGGAACGGAAGCGGAAAGAGCGGCGGTTTGAGAGGTCATGAGATGATGGGAAGAAAGAAACGGAAAACAACGTGTGTGGAAGTTCCCGGCGAGAAGAGCGACAGCCGGGACGAACACGTTCAGGACGAGCATGTTCAGGACAAGCACGTTCGGGATGAGCATGTTCGGGATGGGCATGTTCAGGACGAGCATGTTCCGGATGAGAAGGAAGGCGTGGGAAATGAACGCATTCCTGGCGGGATCGTTCAGGCGAAAGCGGCCCGTGAGGAGGAGGTCCGGAAGAGTGGATCCGGGGCCGGCATCGGAGCGGCAGAGACAGAAGCAGAAGCAGAGACGGAGAACGGCAGTGAAGAAACTGCGGAACAGTGTTTCAGGCTGCCGAGAAGGCGGCTTCGTTTTTTTTCGGTGTGCGCAACGTTGCTGCTGATCGGTCTGGCGGGGAAACTGGCGCTCATCCAGCTGGTGGATCAGGAACGGTACGCGGAGGTGGCGGCCCGGCAGCAGCAGATCGTGTTGGAGGGCATAGACAAGCGGGGGACGATCTATGATCGGAATATGCAGCCGCTGACAGGGACGAAAGAGGAGTACGTCTATCTCATTAAAAAGGATAAGATGGATCTGGAAACGAAGAAACTTCTGGCCAAGATCGACGCCCGGAAACTCTCCAGCAACAACGACCGGTACGAACTGTACTGCTGTGCGGATTATCACGGGGAAGAGAGCGAGACGCTCCAGAGGGAAAAGGAGGCGTTTATCATCCGCGCGCCGCAGCGGTACAGCGAGGATCAGACAGCCGTCCACGTGATCGGCTATGTGAACGGATTGGACGGGGAAGGCGTCAGCGGTCTGGAAAAGGATTTTGACCGCTGGCTTTCTCAGCGGGATAAGCTGGTCTACGCTGTGGCGGACGGAGCCAATTACATCATTCCCGGGCTTGGAATACAGAATTCCACAGACCGGGACTGCGGCCTGGTGACGACGCTGGATGCTGATATCCAGAGAGCGGCGGAGAAAATATTGAGGGAAGAAAAAGTGAAGGGCACCGTGGTGGTGGCGGAAGCAAGATCCGGGGAGATCCTGGCCTGTGCCAGCGAACCGTCTTTCAACCCCAACGAAGTAAAGCATTATCTGAACAGCACCGGCAGCGAATTTCTAAATCTGGCGGCCCAGGGACTTTATGCGCCGGGGTCTGTCTACAAGATCGCCGTGGCGGCCGCGGCACTGGAAAGCGGTTCCGCAGATGAAAATACGGTGTTTCAGTGTAAAGGTTATGAAGAGATCAACGGGATCCGGATCAAGTGCTCCACCGGAGGGAAAACAGGTCACGGGAGCATCACTCTTCGCCAGGCGTTCGAAAAATCCTGCAACTGCGCGTTCATTCAGCTGGGAGAGCGGACCGGCGCTCAGGCTATCTTAGAGACGTCGGAGAAGCTGGGGCTTTCCGATAAGACTCTGACCGGCGTTTCCGGGGAAAAGACCGGCAATCTTCCGCTGGAGAGCGAGGTCCAGGGAGCCGGGATCGGCAACTTGTCCATCGGTCAGGGCAAATTGCTGGTGACACCTCTGGAAATATGCAAGATGACGCAGATCGTGGCCAACGACGGCAGGAGCGCAGATCTGAAGCTGGTCCGCGGAACGGTAGAGAACGGAGTGTTGACGCCGTTTTCAGGAAAGGCTGAAGAACAGATCCTCTCCGCGGAGACGGCGCGTACGCTGCAGTCATTCATGGTCGATACGGTGGCGAAGGGAACGGCCAACAATCTTTCCGGTCTCAGCGCAGGAGGCAAGACCGGTTCGGCGGAAGCCACGGAGGATGGGAAGGAAGTGGTACACGGCTGGTTTACGGGATTCCTGCCGGCAGAACATCCTGAATATGTAGTCACTGTATTCATCGATCAGGGCGGTTCCGGCAGAGCCTCGGCAGTGCCGGTCTTCGGAAAAGTGGCGGAAGCGATCAACGAGACTGCAGGACGCGCTCCGCAGCAGGCTTTGTCTTCGTCCGATGGACGCTGATCAAATCCGATGACCTGAATGCTGCAACGCGCAGCTGGCGGAATGCCGCCTGTCGCGGCGAGCAGTCCTGGACTGATCGGCCCATTGATCCGCAGCCGCCGGCCCGGGCGGTCCGCTACACGACGATGTCTTCCGCAAAGGCCTCCTTCAGCTTAAGGATGGCCTTTTTTTCGATCCTGGAAATGTAGGAACGGGAGATCCCAAGCTCTTTGGCCACTTCGCGCTGAGTCTTGGCATTTTGCCCGGCCAGTCCGAACCGCATAATGATAACGCTTTTTTCACGGTCTGACAGGAGATCGGAAATCGCGCCGTATAGTTTTTTGACCTGCATTTTCCCGTCGATATCGTCGAGAATGGCGTCTGCGTCGGTACCCAGTATATCGTTAAAGCTGATCTCGTTGCCGTCTTTGTCCGTGCCGATAGGGTCGTTCAGAGAGACTTCCGATTTTGTTTTCTTTGAGGTCCTGATATTCATCAGTATTTCATTCTCAATGCATTTGGCGGCATAGGTGGCCAGACGGACCGACTTGCCTGTTTTATATGTATTGACCGCTTTGATCAGTCCGATCGTTCCGATGGATATCAGATCGTCGGGATTTTTTCCGGTGTTTCCGTATTTTTTGGCGATATGTGCGACCAGTCTCAGGTTATGCTCGACCAGAACGTTTTTGGCCTCCTTGTCTCCGTCCTCGTAAAGACTGAGATAATAGGCCTCTTCTTCGTTTGTCAGGGGCTTGGGAAAAGAATTGCCCATGGAGACGTAAGAAGATAGAAGAACCAGTGGATTGGATAACAGGAGAGAGGTCAGAATCAGCGAAAAACTCATATGTGATCCCCTTTCAGATTGGATTCATTACCGTTTTAAGTATATGAACCCCCCGGTACAATAGTGCCTGTCAGCATAAAAAAGGGACACGGCAGAGGTTCTCCCGCATCCCTTCTCCTGGATGTTCAGCCGATGTGTTAGGCCTTCAGCTTGAAGGACTGACAGTCGGTGCACTGATCGACGGTCGGACATGCTTCGTGGGTTCCAACCTTGATCTTGTTCAGCGTGCAGTAGTTCTGATCGCAGGCATTAAACGCACACTGCTGGACGGTACATTCGATACATTCGTTGATCTTGCTCATAAAAAAAATCCTCCTTAAATTTTAGATTCACTTTTAGTATGGCGGAAATCGCAGATAATATAGATGGTATTTTCTCACTTTCACCTTGAATATACTATAAGGAAATGCTACAATGTAATGTACTCATGATGTAGAAAAAACGCGAAAAAAGGCGGGGCGGAGACGGCCCTTTGGAGCAGAAAAAATGGGAGAAACAAAATTGATCCTGGCCTCCGGTTCGCCGCGCAGAATACAGATCATGCGCGAGCACGGCATTGAACCGGAAGTATTTCGGCCGGAAGTGGACGAGTCACTGCCCGAAAAGATCGGCATGGAGCAGGCCGTCATGTATCTGGCGCTGAAAAAAGCGCTGTACGCGGAGACGGCGTACGATCAGGGCGTCATCATCGCGGCGGACACGGTAGTCTTCAGAGACAGGATCATCGGCAAGCCGGCGGACGAGGAAGACGCTTTTTCTATCCTGCGCGATCTGCGGGGCAGAGAGCATTTCGTGGCTACCGGGGTGGCTATGCTTGGAGCCCACACTTCGGATAGAAAAATTTTCTGTGAAGTCACAAAAGTGTTTTTTAAAGAGTATGGTGACGAGGAGATCGCCGCATATATCGCCACCGGCGAATACAGGGATAAAGCCGGAGGTTATGCGATCCAGGGCGGATTCGCGCCCTACATCGACCACATTGAAGGGGATTATGACAATGTGGTGGGCTTCCCGTGGACGAGGATCCGCAGGGAGCTTTCAGCGATGAACACGGATCTTTAAAGTACGCGGACGGGAAAGGGAAAAGTTCCTGGAAGGGAACAGAAATGGGAAAGAGGATCTATGAGAGAAAGATGCAATGGGAAAGGGCCGTCACGATAAAGGACATGCCCGGTTCGGAGCGCCCCAGAGAGAAGCTGATGAAGCACGGCGTGAAGTATCTGTCCAACGCAGAGCTGCTGGCACTGCTCATCGGTACGGGAGCCAGGGAAAAATCGGCTCTTGAGCTGGCAAAAAGCGTGCTGGCCATGGAGGAGGAAGGTATTTCTTATCTGGCGAACTGCATGCCGGAGGAACTTTGCAGGATCAAAGGCATCGGAGCGGCGAAGGCCTGCCGGCTGACGGCGGCTATAGAGATCGGAAAGCGCGTCGCCACCGCGCCGCGGGGGACAGCAGTGCAGCTGGACAGTCCCGGCGATATTGCGGATCTTTTTATGGAAGAAATGCGGTATGAGAGGAAAGAATTTTTTAAGGTTCTGCTGCTCAATACAAAGAATGAGATCATCATGATCGACAATGTGGCTGTAGGCAGCCTGGATCTGACGGTCATTCATCCGCGGGAGGTGTTTCAGAGCGCCATGCGCAAGAGCGCTTCGGCTGTGGTGCTGGTGCACAATCATCCCAGCGGCAGTCCGGCGCCCAGTCCGCAGGATCTGAAGACCACTGCTCAGCTGGTGGAAGCCGGCAAAATATTGGGAATCATAGTGCTGGACCATTTGATAATCGGAGACGGAGTATACATCAGCATGCGGGAACAGATGCTGATGTGAGACGAAATAGGACAGGAACGGGAAAGGGGAACTGGAGACATGTGTTTCAAATTTTTTTCACAGGATTTAGGCGTTGATCTGGGAACGGCGAATACATTGATTTATTCTAAGGATGCGGGCATCATACTGAATGAACCCTCTGTGGTGGCGGTGGACCAGAACGATCAGGTTCTGGCCGCCGGCAAGGAAGCCAAGGCCATGATCGGCAGAGCTCCGTCAAATATTAAGGTAGTCCGTCCTCTTCAGGAGGGCGTGATCTCTGATTTTGTCATGACGCAGGTCATGCTGAAAGAATATATCAGACGGGTCATGGAGAAACGATCTTCGCTGACGTCCATGCGCGTGGTGGTGGGAGTGCCCTCAGGCGTTACAGAAGTGGAAAAGAGGGCGGTCAACGAAGTCCTTCATCAGATGGGAGCCAAGGAGGTCTATATTCTTACCGAGCCCATGGCGGCGGCCATCGGGGCCGGCCTTGCCGTCGACGAGGCGGAAGGCTGCATGATCGCCGATATCGGCGGCGGCACCTCCGACATAGCGATCATCGCGCTGGGCGGTATCGTCACCAGCACGTCTCTGCGTTATGCCGGGGATAAGATGGACGAGGCCATCGTGGCTTATATGAGGAAAAATTTCAGCCTGCTGATCGGAGACAAGACAGCGGAGGATATCAAGAAGACTGTAGGCTGCGTTTATCCCACGGAGGAGACGGAAGGCGTCGTCACCAGCATGGAGGCGCGGGGCCGGGATATCATCAGCGGCCTGCCCAAGACGGTGACGGTCCATTCGACGGATATCATGAGCGCTCTGGAAGAGCCGGTATCCATCATTCTGGACGGCGTTAAAAACACGCTGGAGCAGGCGCCGCCGGAGCTGGCGGCCGATATTGTGAACAACGGACTGGTGCTTGCCGGAGGCGGAGCTTTCCTGCGGGGGCTGGATAAGCTGATCGAATATCATACGGGGATGCATGTGGCTATCGCGCCCAACGCGCTGGAGGCCGTGGCGGAAGGCACCGGCAAGAGTCTCTCCAATATCGAAAAAGTAAAGCGCTACGCATACGCCGATAAAAAATATTGAGAACTGAAGGGGTATTGAATTGATGAAATGGTTTCGCGCTCACACCAGGCTGACGGCGTTCATTGCCGTGGGCCTTTGTCTGCTCATCATTCTGGCGGTGTCATATGTGTACAAGGGGAGCAGCTCGCCGCTGGGCAGATTGATCAACAGCGGTCTGGCCAGGGTGCAGGAGCCGCTGGCCGACGCGGGAAACGGAGTCGCCAAAGGGCTGAAGGGGCTGTTTTCCTTCCGCGCGGTAGCGCGGGAAAACGAGGAGCTGAAGGAACGGGTCGCCCAGCTGGAGCAGGAGAATATCAAGCTGCAGTTTTCACAGCTGGAGCTGCAGGAGCTGCGGGAGCTTTCCGACGCGCTCAATTATGTGAATGTGGAAGAGGGCTACGATCATATTTCAGCGGATGTTATCTCTCTGGACGGTTCCAACTGGTTCAACATTTTTACCATCAACAAGGGGACGGATCAGGGCGTGGTCAAGGATGGCATCGTGGTCAACGGAGACGGGCTGGTGGGCCGCGTTCTGGAGACCGGAGGGAACTGGGCCAAGGTCATCGGCGTCATCGATGAGAGCAGCAACGTGAGCTTTAAGATCTTCCGCGATCAGGACCTGAATTACCTGGGCGTTCTGGACGGAGACGGCCGCGGCGGTCTGGAGGGATACATGCTTGATCCTGACGCAAAGATCAGCGAAGGCGATCTGCTGCTGACCTCAGGCATCGGTCTGTACCCGGCGGGGATCACCGTGGGGAAGATCAGCGAGGTGGTGCAGGATACCAATTCGCTGCTGAAGCAGATCAAAATACAGCCCAGCGTCAATTTCAAGGATATTGAAAAAGTGGTGGTCATCGTGCCTGCAGGCAGTCAGGCGGGTGAGTGATATGAAGCTGAGGTATATGTTTCTGATCTTTCTGGGGGCGTTTTTGATCCAGTCAACGCTGCTCAATCAGCTGAGCCTGTTTGGCGTCACCCCGAATCTAATGCTCTGCCTGGTCATGCTGTTTTCCTTCTGGTTTGAAGGATACGGGGCGATGGGCATGGGGATCCTGTTCGGACTTTTGCAGGATCTCTGCTTCGGGAAGCTCATGGGGATCGCCGCGATCTGTTATTTTTTGCTTTCGCTGGGGATCTGGCTCACGAAGCATCTTCTCTACAGAGACAACATTTTGTCCGTTTTTTTCCTCACGCTGGTGGGAACATGCGCTTACGAACTGATGTACTGGGCGCTCCATGTGACCATGGGGGGGACGGCTCACATTCTCTACATGCTTTCTATTCTCCCGCTGCTGATCATCTACAACTGCATCGTGACCATCGGGATCCATCTGATTTTCGGACGACGGCTGGTGCGATTTCCGGGAGACCGTTATTTTTAGAGGTGACGGTATATAATATTTGGGGAGAGGGGGATCGGGATTATGAATCGTTGGATCAGATCCAGAAATAACCAGGTCATACTGGGGGTCATGGTGCTGATGGCCGTATTGGGGATACGGCTGTTTTTCCTGACCATCGTTCAGGGAGAGCGATGGACGGCCAGCGCCGCCAATCTGACCACCAAGAGCATTTATACAGTGGCGCCCAGGGGACAGATCCTGGATCGCTACGGGAGACTTTTGGCGGGCAACAGGGCCACCTTTGCCGTGCAGTTCGACGCCACGGACTTAAAAGACGATGTGATCAACCGCCAGGCACAGCAGCTCATCGCGCTGTTTGAAGCCAACGGCGATGTATACGTGGACAATCTGCCTATCAGGATCAATGCCGACGGCTCCATGTACTATACGTATCAGCAGACTATCGAGGAGTGGCTGCGCAGTGAGAATATGCCTGTGACGTTTACGGCGGAGGAGGCGTTCGCGGAGATACGCGCTCGAAACAATATCGACGAGGAACTGGACAAGTATGAAGCTCAGGCGGAGCTTCAGACAAAATACAATATCTATCCGCCGATCTCGGTGAAGAATATGCAGTATCGGGAAGATCTGGAGAAGGAAGGCTTTCTCGGCCGGTATTCCATGAAATTTTCCAAGCTGAAGGAATTTCTCACACCGGAGGAGATCGCTGTTTTGGAGGAAGCGGGAGCCAGCAATGCTTACACGCTGAATTTCGAATCCGTGAAGACGCATCTGTCGGCGGAGCGGGTCTTTCGCATCCTGCGGGAAAAGTTCGCCATAGATCCCGCGCTGTCGGATACAGAGGCCAGGAAGATCATGGTGGTGAGAAA
>Ga0129308_1002311_pt1 | contig 16482 bp, 15 predicted proteins | sample L827metagenome_FD_94440 | JGI IMG/M metagenome (GOLD analysis project Ga0129308, IMG submission 94440) | Ring-tailed lemur group fecal microbial communities from Wisconsin, USA - L827 metagenome | ecosystem: Host-associated > Mammals > Digestive system > Large intestine > Fecal | place: USA...
GTTCAGCCGGTTAGAATGCCGCACTGTCACTGCGGAGGTCGCGGGTTCGAGTCCCGTCCAGACCGCCATTGGTTCCGTAGCTCAGTAGGTAGAGCAGAGGACTGAAAATCCTCGTGTCGGTGGTTCAATTCCGCCCGGAACCACCATTTGGATTATTACCTGTCAATATGACAGGTTTTTATTTTTTTAAATACTTGTCTTATCGAAAAAAAGTTTGATGGATTGATCTTACTTCTTTTTTATATTGTTTTGTGCTATACTAAATTCATGTCAGGCGGTGATGTTATGCATCTAGTAAAGGCGAAAGGTATTCTTTCTTCCAGCAATGGGATGAATTTGTATCGTGGCTGTACACATGGCTGCATTTATTGCGATTCACGGAGTAAATGTTATCAGATCAACCATGACTTTGAAGATATTGAAGTAAAAATCAATGCGCCAGAACTGCTGGAAAATGCTTTAAGAAAGAAAAGAAAAAAGCAGCGTATTATGACAGGAGCGATGTCTGATCCTTATCTTCCTCTGGAGGCAAAAATGGAGTTGACGCGCAAATGCCTGGAGATTATCCATCGTTATGGATTTGGTCTTTCGATTCTGACGAAGTCAGATTTGATTTTACGGGATAAGGATTTGTTATATGAAATCCACCAGCGGGCACATTGTTATGTGATGATGACGCTGACAACAGCTGATGATGCGCTTTGTCGTTTAATAGAGCCTAATGTTTGCCCTACCTCAAGAAGAGCAGAGGTGCTCAAAATCTTTAAGAAAATGGGAATCCCGACAATTGTCTGGTTTTGTCCTTTGCTTCCTTTTATTAACGATACGAAGGAAAATGTTTTAGGCATCGTTGAAATGTGCCATGAAGCTGGCGTTGAAGGCATTTTAACGTTTGGTATGGGGATGACTTTAAGAGAGGGAGACAGAGAATATTATTATGCCAATCTGGACAAACTTTTTCCAGGTCTTAAGGAGCGTTACGATGCTTATTATGGTTTGGATTATGAAATACCCTGTCCTAATTACCGTGAATTGATGCAAACATTTAAAACAGCCTGCAAAAAATATGGTATAGAAACAGATAGTCGTTTGCTTTTTGAAAAGATGGGAAGTCTGCCGCCTAAATTTGAGCAGCTCTCACTTTTCTAAGAATAAAGAAATGGAGGAATAGCGATGAGAGAAACATGGGATTTAAGCCCAATTTATTCATCAATTGAAAGTGATGAATATCAAAATGATATTGTTCGTTTAAAGAAGTTAGTTAAAGAATTCGATGATTTTGTGGATACATGTGTTCATACAGATGGAGATACTGTAAAAAAGCTGGAGACTTTTATTGAAAAAATGCAGGAACTTTCTTTGCTGGCTCATACGTTAAGCGGTTATGTCTCCCTTTTGACAAGCGCCAACACAAATGATGAAGCAGCCACAAAACAGATGGATGTTATTGAGCAGATTCTAAATGAGAGTGTGATGAGTTCAACAAAGATCAGTCAGTGGATTTCCCAACAGGATTTAGACGCTGCCATTGAGGCATCTGAAATTTTGAAAGAACATGCTTTCGTGCTAAAAGAAATTAAAGAACAGGTTGCTCATCAGCTGAGCGAAAAAGAAGAAATGATCATTGCCAGCATGAAACAGACGGGTTCCAGTGCTTTTGCGAGATTAAAGGATCAGCTGATTGGCGGACATACCGTTGATATTGAGATTGATGGCAAACAGGAAACGCTGCCGCTGACAATGGTTTTAAATATGGCTTATGACAGTGATAAAGCTGTCAGAAAAAAAGCCTACGAGGCTGAGATTGCTTCATATGCAAAAATAGAGACCGGCCTTGCTGCCTGCCTGAACGGCATTAAAGGAGAAGTGCTGACAACATCTAAATTACACGGATATGCCAGCCCATTGGCAATGACGCTGTTCAATTCCCGCATGGATGAAACGACTTTAAATGTGATGTTTGAAGCCATCCGTGAAAGCCTGCCAAAATTCAGAGAATATATGAAAGCTAAAGCAGAACATTTAGGTTATCATAACGGCCTTCCTTTCTATGAATTATATGCGCCTGTGACAGAAACCAAAAAACCTTACACTTATGAGGAAGCCTGTGCCTTTGTTTTAAAACACTTCAGAAACTTTGATGAATCCTTGTATCAGATGGCAAAACGGGCAATTGATGAAGCCTGGATTGATGTTATGAGCCGTCCGGGAAAAGTCGGCGGCGCCTTCTGCGCCGGTGTGCCAAAATTAAAACAAAGCCGTGTGCTGCTTAATTTTAGTCATTCTTTTGACAGTGTTGTGACAATGGCTCATGAACTGGGGCATGCTTTCCATAATGAATGTGCAAAAAATGAATCTATTTTAAATACGGATTCACCAATGCCGCTTGCGGAGACAGCTTCCACATTTAATGAAACAATTGTGAAAAAGGCTGCCATCAAAGAACTGCCTGCAGATGAAGCTTTGTCTGTGCTGGAGTCTGAAATATCCGGATGCAATCAGGTGATCGTTGATATTTATTCTCGTTTCCTATTTGAAGATGGGTTCTTTAAAGCACGGCAGAATGGTTCATTATCTGCCCGGGAAATTTGTGAGTTAATGATCAATGCCCAAAAAGAAAGCTATGGGGATGGTTTGGATCCTGAAGCGATGCATCCATATATGTGGACATGGAAACCACACTATTATTACGCAGATGCTAATTACTATAACTTCCCATATGCCTTCGGTCAGCTGTTTGCGAAAGGATTATATGCTAAATATTGTGAAAAGGGAGATGCCTTTATTCCAGAGTACAAACAGTTACTGGCATCAACTGGAAAAATGAGTATTTATGACGCTGCGAAATCCGTTGGCATTGATATTCACGATATTCAGTTCTGGCGTAACTCCCTGGCGATGATTAGTGAGGATATTGACACTTTTATAAAGTTACTGAAATAAAAAAAGCAAGGCACAGCAAATGTGTCTTGTTTTCATTTCATATCCCGCAAAAGAAAATCAATGTTTTCCTGATGAATGTCTTTCTGACTTTCTTCTAATTGCAAATTGGTGTGAAAAATCAGCGATTTAATATAATCAATGCTTTGCAGGACATCTTTCATATCCAATAGCAGCGTATGTCCTGATGTGATCGTTTCCGGGGCTAATTTTTGATAGTTTTCTAATGTCTTTAAGTAGGCATTCAAATCGTCATTTTCTATATGCAGCAGAGGTTTTTCCAAATTATCACCGGCAAATAATACCTTATTTTTTAAGTCATAGACAGAGATGCTGTCGCTGGTATGACCGGGACTATAAAAAGCAAGCAAATCATCCTCCAATAGAATAGAATGCTTAAACGTGCGATTAGGCAGACGCATGCTGACTTGTCCCTGACAGAGGCACTGTTGTTTCTGATATTCCTCAGAAAAGAATTTCTGCATATTTTCTTTGCATTTTTGATGAGCGATAATAGTACAGTCTGGAAAATAACAATTACCCCAAATATGATCAAAATGATAGTGCGTATTAATAATAATGACTCGATTAAATGAAAATTGCTGATTTAAAAAAGTCATTATTTCTTTCATACTGTCCGGTCCTAAAAAAGTATCAATGAGATAGAGGGTATGATTTCTGATAATAGAAGCAACATAAGTCATATAATCCGGCAGTTCATCAAAAGCAAATAAGCAGGTTTCGGCATTTAAATGATAAATTTGCATATTTATTCCTTAATTTTAATACCTAATAAACCTGAAAGTGCCAGAGCCTGCTCTGTGGAAACGATAGCTCCGCGCAGGTCGTCCAGTGCCAGAGAAATACCTTCAATGACGCAGTTAGACAAATCTTTATTGTAGAGGGAACTATGCAGAAATTCAGCCTTGGTTAAGTTACAGGCATCAAATTCTGCTTTTTTAAGGTCGTTTTCCATAAAACTGACATAATTCATAGCGCAGTCGGAAAATTTAAGCGCCTTGATTTTGGAAGCAGAAAAATTTGCATAATTAAGCTGGCAGTTTTCAAACATTAGCTGATCTAAAAGCGTTTCTGAAAAATCGGCACCCGTCAGTTTACATGACTGAAAATGGACTCTTCTTAATAAAGTATGATCAAACTTGGCATTGGATAAATCGCATTCTTTAAAATATACATCCAGAAGATAACCGTTAGGCAGTTCCAGATGATCAAAAAAAGTTCCGGTAAATTCGCAGTCTCTGATTTCCAAACTGCGAAAAATGCCGTATTCCAGAGCCTGTTTTTCGAAGGCTGCTTCAAAAAGAGGTTCTTCATTATGCATTGCATCCAAAAAGCATTTGTTGATATCTGAGGACAATTCCTGTTTTCTGGATAATTTTGGTAATTGTATTTTCATAGCATCATCTCCAAAAACATTATAAACATATCTTATTTAAAAAGCAACGACGTCTGCCAAGTTTTGAAAAGAGACATAAAATCTGATGAAGACATTATACTAAGACTGACAAAAAAGTCGAAAAAGATTGATGAAAAAAGCTGTTATGTTATAATATAGGTGTTTAATTTTAGATTTTGAAGGAGGAAATAGAAATGTGTGGACATGTTTCCGTTTTTTATAAACGCCCAACTGCAAAAGTGACAGTTGAAAAGATTCAAACAGGATTAGATTCAATTTTTCATCGTGGTCCTGATGATACTGGTATCGAAGACTTTGGCAAAGCTATTTTAGGTTTCAGCCGCTTAAGTATTATTGATTTGGCAAATGGGCATCAGCCATACCATAAAGCTGATCACACGATGATTTTTAATGGTGAGATATACAATTATCAGACAATTCGTGAAGATTTAAAAGCTAAAGGTTATACCTTTTCAACAAACTCTGATACTGAGGTGCTTCTGACAAGTTATCTGGAATATGGTAAAGAATGCGTTGCTCAGTTGAGAGGAATGTTTACTTTTTTAATCTGGGATGAAAAGAATGAAAAAATGTTTGGCGCTGCCGATCATTTTGGCATTAAACCTTTGTATTACATAGAAACTGAAGATTATGTGGCTTTTTCATCTGAGTACAAAGCACTGCTGCCGCTGTTGGAAACACGGACTGTTGATACAGAGGCTTTGCAGAGCTACCTGTCTTTCCAGTTTGTGCCTTTAGGAAAAACAATGTTAAAGGAGATTAAAAAGGTCCCTGTTGGTTATTATTTCTCATTTGAAGATGGCCAGCTGACTTTCACGCGCTATCATCAGGTTTCTTACCAGGAAGCACCAGTGACAAAAGAAGATATTTATGATGTGATGGTCAATTCTGTCAAAGCGCATATGATTGCCGATGTAGAAGTAGGGACATTTTTATCCGGCGGTATTGATTCATCCATTATTGCGGCAATTGCCAGTCAGCTAAATCCAAAGATTAAATCATTCACCGTAGGATTTGACGTTGAAGGATATAATGAAATGCCTGTCGCTAAAAAAACGGCAGAGGCTTTAGGCATTGAAAACATTTCTCATATTATTACTCAGAAAGAATATATTGAAGCATTGCCAGATTTTGTTTCTAAATTAGATGATCCAATGGCCGATGCATCTGCCATGGGCATTTATTTTCTAAGTAAAGAAGCGAAAAAACATGTCAAGGTTGTCATGAGCGGCGAAGGATCAGATGAATTCTTTGGCGGATATAATATTTATAAAGAGTATTACAGCATCAAGCCTTTAGCATGGCTGCCTGATTTTCTGAAAAAAGGCATTCATGGCATTGCCCGTCATTTGCCTGACATCAAAGGAAAAAGCTATCTTTTAAGAGCGACATCTCCTTTAAGAGACCGCTATATCGGTAACGCAAAAATCTTTGAAAATGAACAGGTTGCCAAGGTCATGAAGCATGCGGATCCAAATTATACTTACCAGCATGTTTTAGCGCCGCTGTATGATCACTGTGAGAAGATGGGCTACGACTATGTTACCACCATGCAGTTTATTGATATGAATACCTGGCTGCAGGGAGATATTCTGATTAAAGGAGATAAAATGAGTATGGCTCATTCTCTGGAACTGCGTGTGCCATTCCTTGATAAAGAAGTAATGGCAGTAGCCAGCCGTTTATCTCTGGAACAGAAAGTAACCAAAGCCAATACAAAAGTATTGTTAAGAGCAGCGTTTGACGGGAAGATACCTTCTCATGTCGTAGAAAAGAAGAAACTTGGTTTCCCTACGCCAATTCGTGTCTGGTTAAAATCTGAACTTGGTGATGTCGTTAGAAAAACAATCCAGGAGGCTGATGTCGACACTTATATCCAGAAAGATTATGTCTTATCTTTATTAGATGATCATCAGAAGGATGTCAAAGATAATTCCCGTAAGGTTTGGACTGTCTTTATTTTCTGCCTGTGGCATCAGTTAGTCGTGGAACAAAAAGATATTCAATTTAAAGCAAATACAAAATAAAAAATAATGTCTGTATGGCTGTCCGGGCGATACAGACATTTTCTTTTTGATGATGATTTATGCTTGACAATATTACTCTACAAATGTAGAATATAATTAAATACTACAATTGTAGAGTAAGGAGGGATTGAATATGAGTTTGTCAATACGCAGGCTGCCAGACGCAGAATTGGAAGTGATGCAGGCTATATGGGCATGCGAGCCGCCGGTTGCCCGGACAGAGATTGAGACAATTTTAAAAGATACGCATCCAATGGCACTGACTACTTTATTAACGCTGTTAACAAGGCTGGCTGAGAGAGGCTTTGTCAAAATTGAAAAAGCAGGGCGCAGTGCAAGATATTATCCGCTTGTCAGTCAACAGGCATATTTGGCCAGCCAGAGTAAACGTTTTTTTAATAAACTTTGTCATGGCAACATATCTACTTTTGCGTCAGCGCTCTGTGACAGCGGTTTAACAAAAGAGGAAATGGCCCAGCTGCGGGAACTTCTGGAAAGGAACGAACTATGAAAATGAAAACGATTCTGCTTTTCATATTGAGCTTAACGATTTCTGCTGGTGTCTTTTTCAGATATCGCTCTGAAAATAAAAAAAGCAGCTGTCAAAAGTACGTGCCATTGATTTCCGGAGCACTTTTGCCTTCTTATATTTTTGTACTTTGTTTCATGTGTATTCTGATTTTTGGCGTAAAAGGTGCTGCAGAAATGACACTTTCCATGTGTTTTGGCATTTTTCTTCATATCAGTCTGTACTATTTAATTTTAATTGGAATGATGCCGTTGTTTCGAAAACACATTAGCGCTCGAACCTGCGCAGCATTATGGATGATTCCCAATTGTTTATATTTGATGAATAACAACATCCTGATGGAGATAACGAAACCGCTGTTAGTCATTCACCCATCAGAAAAGATAATATGGCTGTTTTTTGGAATATGGCTGGCAGGCTTTTGTCTTGTGTTTTTATGGAAAATCATCGCTCACTTTATTTTTCGTTATCATGTTTTAAAAGAGGCAACGCTGGTTACAGATGAGCGAACCCTGCAAATATGGCAGGATACACTTCATATGATAGAAGTCAAACATTTAAAACGTCCGCTTTATATCTCAAAAGCGATTAAAACACCATTATCCATTGGTTTATTTTCTTTAACGACATGTGTTGTATTGCCGGATAAGTCCTATACTTCTGATGAACTCAGGCTTATTTTCCGCCATGAAATGATCCATATCAGTCGGGAAGATGCCTGGGCAAAATTTTTCCTGGTGTTTTGTACGGCCATGTGTTGGTTTAATCCGCTGATGTGGATCGCAATGCGTAAAAGTGCAGATGATTTAGAGCTTAGCTGTGATGAAACGGTGCTTTTAAACTGTGAAGATACTAAGCGCCATCAGTATGCTAACCTTATTCTTCAAACGGCGGGTGACGAACGCGGATTTACGACTTGCCTTTCTGCTTCTGCACTGGCGTTAAGCTATCGTTTGAAAAATATTATGCATCCTGGAAAACGCTATTCTGGGGCAATAACGATTGGGATCCTGTTCTTCTTTTTATGTATGAGCAGTGGTTATGTGTCACTTGCGTATGAACACACAAATGGCGCAGAGATTCTTTATCAGTCAGACGATTTAAATCTCTGTTCCCTTAGATACATGACTTCCACCTCTGATACTGATGCCCTGAGATGTACGGATGAAAAGGCATTTCATGAGTATATGGCTGGATTAGCTATGGAAAAGATAACCGGGTATTATTCTTTTTCGGAAAGCAAAAAAGAGCTTTCTGTTATCTATGAAACACCGGATGGTACACTGGATATTATTCTATCAGATCATATGATTAAAGTTGTACCATTGTATGATGATGATTTAAAAACTACGTCCTATTATTTGCCGGTGGAAACTGATTGGGCGTACTTAGATACAATTATTGAAAAAACATCAAACGGTGGCCTTTGACCACCGTTTTCTATTGATCTTTGAGAAGTGCCAAGGAGCGCCTTGCTTCTTTGCCTAAAATATTGTCTAAATGCTCATACTGTTTTAAATAAGCAATGCTGCTGGCAGTTGGAAAGGCGGATAAGCAAGTCAATGTTTTCCATACCAACAATGGGTGGTCAGAAAAATCTTGAAGGCGATTTAAAATTTGTTCGCATACCATTTCAGTCGCCAGTTCAGGATGGTAAAAGGCCATCCAGCCAATTGCATCCAACAGCTCTGATAAAATTTCCGGAGGCTGTTGAAGATTTTCAATTAACACAAAGAAATTAGAACTGTCCATTTTGCCTAAAGCTCTGGCCACAATGTCTCTGGGTAACGGATAGGATTTCTTTTTAGAAGGTTCATCTGGCAGTTCGTGATACTGATGATGACCAATAGTCCCCAGATACTCAATCATCTTTTGAGCGACGTCATTGTTTCCCTGTTCCAACGTTTCGCAAATCGCAATTCGTGTGTACAATGCTTTTTCTTTAGAAAGCCGTTCAAGCAAAGATATCGCTGTCTGGTTAACATATGGCTTCAGACAAATGGCTGCTTCACTGCGAATATGCGCCTCTGGGTCCTCTAATTTTTCAAGCAGCGCCTTTAAAGAAAGAGAAGCCATCTCCTTATTTGATTCTAAATCAGGTTTACCGCGTTTTTTTAAATCGGCAAATGTACTTTTCATGATTTATCTCCCCATTCCATGACTATTGATCAAACATATCTATAAATCAATACCAAGTTCTCTGCATTTTTTAATAGCTAAATCATGATCTTGCAATGCAGCTTTTTTATACCAGTATTTAGCCCTTTCAATGTCTTTGTCAACACCAATTGCTTCTTCATAGAACCATGCCAAATTAAATTGCCCGTCTCTATCTCCATGTTCCGCAGCGCGATGAGTCCAATAAAAGGCCTTTTCCAAATCTTTTTCAATACCGAGACCATCAAAATAAAAATAACCTATTTGACATTCTGCAAGAGGATACCCTTGTTCCGCTAATGGCAAATGACCTTCAAAGCACTTATCATATTGTTTTGATTCCCAATATCTATTAATTAATTCCTCACAAATTTCTAATTCTTTACATGGTTTATAGTAACTACTTGCCAAAAAATCCCCTCCAAATTCTTATTTCAAGGCTATCTACAGTTTTTACTTCTGTACTTTAGACATCAGGACTACTGTTTCAATATGATTATCGTTGTCAAACTTATATTTTCACCAATATCTAAAAAATCTCTTTTTAACCTAAATGAGCGAGAGGCCTCCCACCTCTATAGGTGGGGAGTATGTCACTCCTATCATTTACACAGATACACTTTGAAGTCAATTCTTACCCTTTTTCTTTACTGCGCTATGAATATTTTTAATACTTTCCAAATACTCCTCTTCAACCGGCGATAAGTTCTGTGCCTGATATTTCCTATATTCTTCTGTTGCTTTTTCGATTGCCTGTGCATGACTAATCGTTCCAGCCCCTTGTAATACCTTTTCACCTGTCGTTTTTAAAACATTATCAAGATGCTCTAATCTGCCATATACATAGGATTATGGCGCATAGCCTGAATTTCTGCGAAATCAAAGTAACCTGATACAATATTATTTAGAATTTTCAATTCCTCATCATTAAGGTAATTTTTTGCAATACTTATATCTTTCAATGCAGGAAAATCACCAGAAAAATTTTTTAATCCCATAAAAGGCTGATTGGCATCCGCACGTTCGTATATAACTTCTGCTGCTGTATGTCCATGGGCTGCATAATGTAATTTATTTTGTACCATTTTAAAAAATGCAATAGATTCACTACTCTTGGGATCATAGTCAACACTTGTTGCATAAAGGTCAAGTACCTGTCGGTACATAACTTTTTCAGATGAGCGGATATCCCGAATACGGTCTAATAACTCTTTCCAGTAATTACCGCCACCCAGTTTTTTCAGTCTCTCATCGTCCATTGTAAAGCCTTTTATCATGTACTCTTTTAAGCGCTCAGTAGCCCATCGACGAAAATTTGTAGCAATTTTAGACTTCACTCTATACCCAAGCGAAATAATCATATCAAGATTATAATGCGTTGTATTATAGCTTTTTCCGTCAGCAGCAGTTGTTCGGAATTTCCGAACAACTGCATTTTCCTCTAGCTCGCCCTCTTCAAAGATGTGCTTAATATGCTCACTGATATTAGATTTACTGGTTTGGTAAAGTTCACATAATTGCGCTTGCGTAAGCCAAACCGTTTCGTCTTCCAATTTAACATCAATTTTGGTATGTCCATCTTCCGTTTGATATATGATGATTTCATTCCCAACAATATTAAAATCATCTTTTTTATTTTTCATCTGCGAATCTCCTTTCATCGTTCTGGACAGGCTGGTAAATAATTTTCAATTGAATCTACTACAAGACCATTTTTATTTAAGTCGATAATATACTTCCTAACCTCATCATCAGTTATTCCTCACTGGTTAGAAGGGATAATATGATCTATATGCATATCACGTTGCTGAATTGTTCTTCCACAATATGCACACTTTTCTTTATATGAGTTGAACATAGCTGCACGCAAATATGCGCTATCTTTTCTATATGGATGAAACATTTCTTCAATCCTCAATTATAATCATCGACCAGAAAACTCAAATCATTTTCATCTAACATGAATTTATTAAATCATTCGAAAATATTCCAACATCACTTGCTTTGCTCTGCGTAGAGATCAAATCAAGCTCATCCAACGCTAATTTCCACATCAATATGTTTATCAGATTTAAGTTTGGAAAGCAAGACAACTGTTTCAATATGATAAGTTTGCGGAAATAAATCAAATGCCTGAATTTTTTTAATCCGATAGCCGCTGTTGTTTAAAAGTTTCAAATCCCGTACCTGCGTTTCAATGTTGCAGGAAACATAGATGAATTTTTCTGGTTTCAAACGCTTTACAGATTCGATGAGTTCTGGCGTACAGCCGCTTCTGGGCGGATCGACAACAACGACATCAACATGTTTTTTCTCTTTAGCCAACTGCTGCATGTATTTGCTGGCATCGCCGACCTGAAAGCGGGCATTGGCAATCTGATTCAAACGCGCGTTTTTGCGGGCATCGTCGATAGCGGATACAATCATTTCCACGCCGTCAACCTGTTTAGCATCTCTGGCCAGATAAAGCCCGATGGTGCCAACACCGCAATAGGCATCAATCACGGTTTCTTTTTTAGTCAGAGCCGCGTAATCTTTGACACAATCATAGAGTTTTTTTACCTGAGGGGGATTTATTTGATAAAAGGATTTTGAAGAAATCAGAAAACGAATATCCCCAATGGTGTCCTGAATGTAGCCCTTGCCATACCAGATATTTTCCTGACGGTCTAAAACTAAATGATCTTTTCTTAAATTGACATTTTGGACAATTGTTTTGATTTGAGGAATCTCTTTGGTAAGTTTTGCGACAAAGGGTTTGCGAAATTTGAAGTCAGGGCCATTAGTAACGAAAACGACCATCAGTTCCTGACTGGAAAAACCATATCGTAAAAGAAGATATTTTAAAGTGCCGCGCCGTCTTTGCCAGTCATATGGCGTTACTTTATAGGCTTTGATCAGCTCACGAATAACCTTTAAAGTTTTCCGGGCAATTTCCATCTGAATAAAACAATCATCTTTTTCAATAATTTCCAGACTGTTTTCTTTATAAAAACCTATTAACAGGGCGTTTTTTGCTGTTCTGGTGACAGGCATCTGCACTTTATTGCGATAATACCAGGGATCATCTGCCATCATGCAGTCGCCAATTTTGGTATCCATGATATTTTTAAGCGGCTGAAAGGCTTTGATGACCTGCTGTGTTTTAAATGTCTGTTGTGCCTCTTCGTTCATATGCATCAGCTGACAGCCGCCGCACTGATCAAATTGATCGCAGCGAGGCCTAATACGATCTGATGATTTTTCGATGATTGACAAAAGCTGGGGATGAGTGGCATCCGTAAAGTCAAAACGGGCTGTCTCACCGGGTAAAAGATTATTGAAAGCATAATCTTTTCTTTGATACTGAATATGCCCCTTGGCCTGACTGTCGAGATGTGTGCACTTGGCTTCGATGATTGTTTTTTTCATGAATTTATTCACTCCGTCCTTTTTTATTCTAGTCCATTATAGCGAAATTTTATTCAAAAGAAAAGGGGAATTGAACCGCATAGGCAATACTCGTTAAGAGAATAGGTTTAGAAAATTCGGAATTTTTTTAAAATCACAAATATTTCTTTTCATTTCTCAGTTTTATGATATAATCAAAAAGGTTTGAATGGAGGAAATGGAATGAGGATCGGATTTGATAATGAGAAGTATTTAAAAGAACAATCCCAATATATATTAGAGCGCGTCAATCATTTCGACAAACTCTATTTGGAATTTGGTGGCAAACTGATGTATGATCTGCATGCTAAGAGGGTGCTCCCTGGCTATGATGAAAATGCGAAGGTTAAACTTTTACAAAAATTAAAGGATCAGGCAGAAATTGTCATTTGTGTATATGCTGGAGATTTGGAGAGAAATAAAATGCATGGGGACGTAGGGATGCCTTATCATTTGGAAGTGCTGCAGTTAATCGATAATTTCCGCAATTTAGGACTGCTTGTCAATAGCGTGGTGATGACGCGTTATGCCAATCAGCCAGCAGCGACAGCATTTATTAACAAATTAAAACAGCGTAATATTACTGTTTATAAACATCAGGCAACGAAAGGATATCCAACGGATGTGGATACGATTGTAAGTCCTGAAGGATATGGCAAAAATCCTTATATTGAAACGACCAGACCTATTGTCGTCGTCACAGGTCCGGGACCCGGCAGCGGTAAATTAGGTACATGTTTATCTCAATTATATCATGAATATCAAAGAGGCAACGTCGCTGGATATTCGAAATTTGAAACTTTTCCAGTCTGGAATGTCCCTTTAAAACATCCTTTGAATGTAGCGTATGAAGCAGCGACCGCTGATTTAAAAGATGTCAATATGATTGACAGCTTCCATCTTGAAGCATATGGCCAGGTCAGTGTAAACTATAATCGTGATTTGGAAATGTTTCCGGTAGTCAGAAGAATCATTGAAAAAATCACGGGGACTGACTCTATCTATAAATCACCAACGGATATGGGGGTTAACCGTGTTGGTTTTGGTATTGTGGATGATGAGGTTGTCTCCCAGGCAAGTAAGCAGGAAATTATCCGCCGCTATTTCAAATCTGCGGTTGAATATAAAAATGGCAGCTGTGATTATGAAGCGATGGAAAGATGTCATCTTTTAATGGAGGAATTAAATTTAAAAGAAGAAGATCGTCATTGTGTAGAACCTGCCCGTTCTTATGCCAGTGAAATCAAAGACAGAGAAAATAGCCAGGATACAGTTGCCGTGATTGCCATGGAGCTTGAAAATGGTGAAATGATTACTGGAAAAGGAACGGAGCTGATGAATTGCTCTGCTGCTTTGTTACTGAATGCCATCAAGCATTTAGCAGGGATTGATGATCATATTTTCCTGTTGTCTCCTTCTGTGTTAGAGCCAGTGATACAACTTAAAAAGGAAACATTGCATAATAAGCGCAGTGCTTTAAATTGCGAGGATATCCTGATGATGCTTTCTATTTGTGCTGTCACTAATCCGGTAGCTCAAGTCGCAATTTCAAAATTACCGCTGTTAGAAGGGGCTCAGGCTCATTCAACAGTCATTCTGGGTCATTCTGATCAGCAGACCTTAAGAAAATTAGGAATTGATGTTACATGTGATCCGGTTTATCCAACATCTGATCTGTTTTATCAATAATGTATCGGAAGAAGGTTTTCTTCCGATTTTCTTTTTCAGAAATTATGTGGACATTTTTTGGGAAAGCTTTATAATGGTAAAACAGTGGGGGAGGATTTAACATGGAGCTTTTTAATATCGTTTTTAATCAGGTAGCGATGATGTGCATGATGATGTTTGCCGGAGGCGTTGCTTATCATCAGAAATGGATTGATGATATTGGTGTCAAACAGATTTCTAATTTTCTTTTATACATTGTCAATCCTTTAACAATTATTGCCGCCTATCAGATTGATTTTTCATGGGACAGACTTTATGTTCTGACTAAGACCTTTATTGTTGGCATGATTGTTGCGGTCGTTACATTGCTATTTGTAAATACCTTTTTTAAAAAACTGGACGGTGTGGAGCGTTATGGGATTGCTTTTGCCAATAGCGGATTCATTGGCATTCCTTTAGTAAAAGCAGTGCTTTCAGAAGGGGCGGTTTTTTATTTGTCAGCCTATCTTGTAGCTGCAAATTTCATTATCTGGACTTATGGTATTTATATGATTACCCGCGATAAAAAATATATGACTGTACAGAAGGCTATTTTCAATCCGGGAACGATTGGCACGGTGCTGGGATTGATTTTATTTATTTCACCGATTAAACTTTCCCCTTTGCTTTTTAATGGTGTTAATACATTGGGCAATTTAAATACACCATTGGCGATGATTATTTTAGGGGCTTATATCGTTAAATCTGATCTGAAAACATTATTTAGTTCCAGGCATCTATACTTTCTAAGTTTTTTAAGGCTCGTGATTGTGCCGCTTTTAACGCTTTTATTGTTAGTGATCCTGCCTGTGGGTGATCATACGATTGCCATGACTATTTTTATTGCCTGCAGTGCGCCGGCTGCTGTGAATACGATGATTTTTTCTCTGCAGTTTGGCGGGGATAGTGAACTGGGAGCGAGGTTTGTTTCAATCAGTTCGATTTTATCAATGATTAGTCTGCCGGTCATTTTGACATTAGCGAGCTATGTGATATAATCTTTAACAGATGTCAGCGGCATTGTTACGCTGGCATTTTCGTTTAGAAATATTTAATAATTGCGTACAGTTTTAGATAAGATGATTCAAAGATAATAGAGATATAAGAGAAAGGATGATAAAAATGGAACATTCTATTCTGGTCGTAGAAGATGAAAAAGGCATTCGTGAGGCAATTGCCATCTATTTAAGAAATCAGGGCTATGAAGTTTATCTTGCGGGCAATGGTCAGGAAGGGCTTGACATCGTGGAAAAATACCCGGTTCACCTGGCAGTTGTGGATGTGATGATGCCGGTGATGGATGGCTTGACAATGACCTTGAAAATCAGAGAAAAATATGATTTTCCAATTATTTTTCTAAGTGCCAAATCAGAAGACATTGATAAAATTATGGGACTGAATATCGGGGCGGATGATTATATGACCAAGCCTTTTGCATCGCTGGAGCTTGTGGCCAGAGTCAAATCGCAATTAAGACGATATGAGCAGATTCTGGCTTTAAAAAATCAGCACTTGCCAGAATCGAGCAGCCGTTATATTGTCGGGGGATTAGAGCTCGACACACTGACAAAACAGGCTTATGTCAATGGCAGTGCGGTTAGTTTAAGACCTAAAGAATATCAGATACTGGAATTGCTGATGGCGCATCCCGGCAGAGTTTTTTCGGCAGAGGAAATTTATGAACGCATTTGGAAAGAAGAAGCGATTAATACGGAGACGATTATGGTTCATGTCCGAAAGCTCAGAGAAAAAATTGAAGTGAATCCCCGCAAGCCGCAATATTTGAAAGTTGTTTGGGGGATAGGTTATAAAATAGAGAAAGGATAGGATTGAGGATGAAAAAGAAGAATATTTTTTATACGGCATATTTGTTCATTATAATAGCTATGTCAGTATTTATTACCAGCATTTACCCAGACAGTTCGACTTTCCTGGTTAATCGTGAAAAGGATCTGCAAAATCTGGTTTGCGCTTCTGTCCCAGATATTATCGTTAAAAGTTATCCTTATCTGAATTTCAGTCAGGATCGTGTGGATACCATTCTGAATTCGAATGAAGTGGCTAATGACAGAAACTTTTATTTAACCATTTATTCAACTGCTAATGATGGCTATTATTCTAATCAGACAGATACTTCGTTAATGGTTGATCCGGCAAGTGCTTATAAGGTATACTTAAAATTAGTGCTTGACGATACTGGAAGTATTGACTATGAACAATCCTATACGAGAAGCGGCGCCGAATGGATGCTTCAA
>Ga0129308_1002312_pt1 | contig 16470 bp, 10 predicted proteins | sample L827metagenome_FD_94440 | JGI IMG/M metagenome (GOLD analysis project Ga0129308, IMG submission 94440) | Ring-tailed lemur group fecal microbial communities from Wisconsin, USA - L827 metagenome | ecosystem: Host-associated > Mammals > Digestive system > Large intestine > Fecal | place: USA...
AACCCGCCTTCAGGGTGTAAGTTCAGGACCCGATGCCGGTTCGCCACGGAGAGGTGCCGGGAGGAACTTCCGGAGCTGAAGGATACGGGCGGCGGTCACTACGTGGCCTGCCATTTGGTAGATTGACAGTGGATTGACAGGTCGGAACGCCTGAAGGCAGAATGAGAGGGCGCTGATCTGATGAGAGAATAATACGGCGGAGGTATAAAAATGTACGATATTATCATAAAAAACGGCGAGATCCTGGACGGAAGCGGCGACGCGGCTTATGTGGCCGATGTGGCGGTCAGGGACGGAAAGATCGTAAAGATCGGAAAACTGGACGGCGAGGAATGCCGCCGGGTGATCGACGCGGAAGGCAGATGCGTGACGCCGGGATTCTTTGACGTTCATTCTCACGGCGACGGAACGATCATGATGTTTCCGGGGGCGGAAAGCCATCTGATGCAGGGGATCACCACCTTCATCGGAGGACTGTGCGGCGATTCGGTGGCTCCGCTGAATCCGCGGCTGTATTTTCGGAATTTCTGGGAGTACGACAATTGGCATCAGGTGGACGGTCATCTGTATGAGGCCGACCTGCTGCAGGACGCTCAAAAGTCCAGGGAGTTTCTGGAAAAGACCTATAACATCCGGTTTAACTGGGAGACCTTTGAGGAATACCTGTCCATGCTTGAGGAACTGGGAATGTCTATTAACTTCATCCCCCTTGTGGGCCATTCTGAAATGCGGGTAGTGGCCATGGACACCATATCGGACCAGAGGCGGCCTTCTGCGGAAGAGCTGCAGAAGATGCGTCTCATCGCCGAGGAGGCCATGGAGGCAGGCGCCTGGGGATTTTCCACAGGGCTGGACTACGCGCCCAGCAAGTTCGCCTATGACGAGGAGATCGACGCGGTCCTGGACGTGGTGAAAAAGCACGACGGATTTTACAGCACCCACTGGAGAACAAGTCACATGCACGCCGATCCCTTCCATCGGTTCAGCAAGAAGGACGGCTTGCTCCACGCCTGCGAAACGGCCAGAAGAAACGGCGTCCGCGCGGAGATATCCCATCTGTCTTCCGTATATGAAATTTATCCCTGGGGGACCGACCGGATCGAGAGGACGCTGGCTGACGAGACCATGAAGATCGTGGACGAATATAACGCAAACGGCGCGGATCTGGTGTTCAACATCGCGCCCAATACCACCTACGGCTTCAAATGCGTGCCTTACCTGATCATGTATTTCGCCCCGCTGGTGAAGCAGTCCGGCGGACCGGAGCAGTTCATCGAGAATCTGAAGTATAAGGAGTACGTGGAGGATGTGAGGAAATTGATCCTCAGCAGGCGCAGCCGTGTGTTCGCTCCTGCGGCCACAGGAAACTGGGGAGATCGGATCACGGTCACCCAGAGCAGGATCCCGGGGCTGGCAGGTCACACCATACGGCAGCTGGCGGATCAGAAAGGACTGAGCTGTATGGACACCGTCTTTGAACTGTTGAGACAGGATCCTTACATCAACGTCAAGGAAGATGTGATCAGCTATGCCGCCGTGGAGGAATTCCTGTCCCATGAAAAGTGCATGGTCTGTCTGGACGGGTATATTTTCGATAATGTGAGCACCTTCGGCGTGGGCAAAGAGATTCCGGAAATACTTCCCAACCCCACAGGATACTGTGGATTTCCACTGTTCCTGAAGAAGTTCGGCGCGGTGGGAAGCCGGGAGGAAAAGATCAGGAAGATCACCGGAAATGTGGCGGCGTGGTACGGCATTGAAAACCGCGGATTGATCAAAGAGGGATACTGGGCGGATATCAATGTGATCGACATGGACGCTTTGGATCCCAGGGAAGATCACATTCATCCCATGACCTATCCGAAGGGGATCGAATACGTGATCGTAAACGGAGAACCGGTGGTAGAGGATGGCGTACATACCCAGCGCAGAGCGGGAAGAGTCCTCAGAAAGAACAGGAAAACCGAGTAATAGGAAAGCCGCCGGGTGGTCAGAAGCTGCGGAAGCCGCGTCAGATCGGGAGATGACGCGCCTGACAGAAGACCCGCGGCAGTGCTGGAGGGAAAAGCAATGCTTCAATGCTTGTCGGACATCTTTTCCGGACAGGGTCTTGTCCGGGTGAGAGAGGGAGTTCCGGTAACAAACAAAAGGATTTTTTGCGTGAATGAAGAGACGACGGGGGAGATCCTCCGCCTGTACGTAGATATAGCGGCCCGGCTGGGGGTGGAGGCCGCGGGCATGGAGCTGCCTGTCACGGGGGCTCAGGTGGAAGACGCTCTGACCGCCAGACTGTGCGGGGAGGTGAAGGCAGGTTTCTGCGAGCTGCGGCTGGAAGAGGGAGGCGTCTGTCTCTGCGCGTCTTCCGGGGCGGATCTAAAACGAGGCGCCGAGTATCTCGTCACCTGCTACCCCTGGGACGGCAGGGGACAGACCATCCGGGAGCTGGCGGAGGCTGCCGGGAGCCGCTGTGTGGAGCGGATACGCATCGCCTGTGCGGATCTGCAGGTGACGGAGCTGACGTGCCGGACAGAGGGGAAACAGATCTCTGTTTATCCTGAGACAGCCGGGAACGGACAAAGGGGGAAGCGTGATGACAGCGGGGCGGGCACGGAATGCTGGGGCTGCCGGGCTTCTTACGACAGGGCAAAAAAGCATCTGAGGCAGAATCTGGACGTCCGCGTGATCGTGGAAACGGCGGATGCAGAGGACATTATAGTTCTGGCGGAGCCGCTGATGACCGCGGCTCTCCGGCTGGCGCTGGAAAATTATGAAACGGTGTATCCCTATGGGAGCCCTGTTCCGGGAAGGGAATATCGAAATGTGCGCGTCCGCCTGACAGAGGGTAAGGCGTCTGTCAGGGCCGTGGAAGACGGATACCTTTTTTCCGGCAGATCCGCAGGGCTGACTGATCTGACGCACCGCTGGGCGGCTGCGGATCAGGATCCCTTCACCTCTCCGCTGATCGCAGATCTGGAACGCACTCTGTCCTGCAGAAATGAACTGGGGCAGGCGGCTTTCGCAGTGACGGCGGCGGGGACAGCCGCAGGCGGGATAAATGCCGTCTGTGGGACGGCAGCTGTCGGGGCGGAAGGCGTCGGGGCGGGCCGCAAGGCCGCGAAGAGCGGAAGGCGCGTGCTGGTTACGAGAGAATACGCCGGCGGGCTGGTGGACAGAGAAAAGCTGGAGCTGTTTCTGAACGACAGGATAGGTCCCACCGTGCTCAAAAACTTTAACGACGAGAAAGAGATCATGCGCTGTACGTACAAACGCTCCTGGGAGGGTCAGGATTTCATGGAGCTGTTTCGCACAGAATTGCTGCCCCGGGTGCAGCCCGGAGATCGGGTGACCGTATCCGGTCTTCTCAGCGAGGACGCCGACGTCAGAAGGAAGCTGGAGGCGGAGATCCGGGAAGGACTGGCCGGAAAAGGGGCGGGGACGTGCAGTGCGGAGATCCTGCGCTCCTTCAAGGGAGGGTACTGCTGGATCGAGGAACGGGTGCTGCCGGAGCTCTGCGCTCTGGCAAAGACATGCCCGGTGACGTCGGTGAAGATCCAGTTTCCCTATTTATTAAATGAGCGGGGCGACGACACCTTTGAGGACGAATCTACGCCCAATTACGGTACCCATGTGGACGATCCCCAGAAATTTTTCGACATTCCCACCAGATGGCTTCAGGAGCTGTTCCCGGTGGATGAGCTCATAGCGGAAAAGCTGGGTATCGCAAGAGACGCCGTGGTATTTCTGAGGGAGGACGACCTGCCCTGCACCTACCGTCTGCAGGCCTTGGGAGAAGCGGGAGAGATTCTGTACACAGATGATTTCGACGTAAAATTTGTCGGGAAGCACTATATCGAAAAGTATCCCCAGATCGGCACCACCCATGTGACCACAGGCTGGATTCGGGGGGAGATCAACGGAAAAACCGTGTTGGACGCCCGCGTCGTCACCGACACGGAAAAAGTATGGGGAATACTGGAAAATGAAGTGATCCCCAGGCTGGAAGGCTACCTCACCAACCGCTACGGCGTCGCCGGGCTGGCAGAGGCCCAGCCGCTGTTCAACCGGCTGCAGCTGAATATATCCATGAGCGAGATGGATCTCGATCTGGGCTTCCGACAGGAGCGGATCTCCACCGCTGAAGCCATGCAGGAAGACCTCTATTTCTATCTGCTGGACTGGTTCAAGACCTTCGGAGAGCGGGAATGCGGCAGAGAACTGGACAACGTGGGCCTGATCATGCCCGAACCCGAGATCTGCAAGGGCGAAGATACCCAATTTGAAATGATCCTGTACGACGACTTTGCCCGGGGGGCGGAGCTCCGCGCAAAGGAAGGGATCGACCGGGGCGAGGGCATTCTGCCCATTCCGCCGCTGGATGTGAAGCTCCTGCCGGAGGAGATATTCCTTGAGGACGGCGGGAAGGGCGGAAACGCTGCGCTGCATATTGCGCTCCGGGCGTCGGCAGAGTCCGAAGAGGGCAGAAAAGCGGGAAAAACCGGAAATGCCGGAGAGGAAGCCGCGGAAGCGGCGGCCCGGGGCGGCGTTTTGGAGCGGGCGGCAGTCCTGGCCGAGATGATAGAGACAGGCGTGGTGGATCTTTACGCTGACAGCCCTGTTTTCATCGAGGTGAGAAACGGTGCGGAAAAGGTGCTGATCAAAATTCCGCGCCACGAGCCGGTTCCGTCCCGCCTGAGTCCGGAGGAAAAGGAACGGCTGATCGCAAACGAGGTGGTGGATTACCGCCAGTATCTGGAGCTCCTGCAGTTCTACGACGGCAGGGAAGGACTGCGGATCATCCCGGTGGAGACTACCTACAAGGGCAGAAAAATCTTTGCGGTGGAGTGCGTCCGCAGGGGCAAAGGCGTGTGCTGCTCGGAGAGCAAGCTGGTCTGCGAACGCATCTCCTCGGCCTTTACGGCCCGGCACCACGGGAATGAATCCTCCAGTCTCAATTCCACGTTTATGCTGCTGGACCGGCTGCTCACGGATCTGAGCCCGGAACTGGATAAGATCAACGCGGTCCTGGTACCGTTTATCAATATCGACGGCGGTATGCTCCACTGCGGCGTGCAGCGCAGGCATCCCAAATGGCTCTGCCATCCCGCCAGATACAACAGCGCGGGCTTTGAATTCCGCAAGGATTTCAATAATCCCCACAGTATATACGGCGAGGCGCGGATGCTTGGAAAGCTGTGGGACCGCTATCTTTTCGACGTGATCACGGATAATCACGGTTTCGAGGGCCACGAGCTCTGCCAGCCTTTTTCCGGCTACATTTCGCCCTGGTACAAGAGCTTTTGGGTGCCCAGGGCCCTGTACTACGGATACGTATGGTTTCAGGGGCATATGGAGCACATGGTGCGGATCGGAAGCGAGATCAGGAAGAAGGTTTCTGACGGGATCAACGGAGACGAAGAGATCTATCGGCTGAATCAGGAATTTGCCGACCGATTCTGCAAATATGCGGAAAAGTGGTTCCCGGAACTCTTTAAGCTGGAGCGTTTCAACGATGTGGTCTTTTACTGGATCGATACGGATGAGAGACCCAGGGAGGCCAACTACGGGGTGCGCAATCCTGAGATCACAGCCATCGACTGGACCACGGAGGTGGCGGATGAGACGGCGGTGGGAGACTACATGGCTCTCAACGCCCGGGCGCACCACATTTCCGATCTGGCAGTCTTTGAGGTGATGCGGGAGTGCAGTCTGATCGTAGACCGGTCCGTGAGCAGTGAAAACGGGGTCCGCACCTACACGAGATTTCGCAGGCATCCTCTTTATTCTGAAGGGGGAGTGGAGCTATGAAGTCCGTGACGGGAGAAGAGATAGCAGTCCCAGGCGGAGAGACCGGCTACAAGCGGGTGGTCGGCCCGGAGGCCTTCCTGTTTCTCCTGACGGCCGCCGTTTTGCTGGGAATGATGTGCCATATTATGGGCGCCGTCAATATGGTAAATACGCTGATGAACACAGCTTATTCGCTGTTGATGGATACGGTGTTTTATATTATGGCCATCGCGGTGCTGGCCGGAGCCGTATCGGGCCTGTTGTCCGAGTTTGGTGTGGTGGCGCTGCTCAACAGACTGCTGTCCCCGCTGATGGGCCCTCTTTACGGCCTGCCGGGAGCCAGCGCCGTGGGTGTGATGGCCACGTATCTGTCAGACAACCCGGCGATCCTGACCCTGGCTGAGGATCGGAATTTTCGCCGGTATTTTAAGATGTATCAGCTTCCTGCCCTGACGAACATCGGAACCGCCTTCGGCATGGGGCTGATCATCACTTCTTTTGTCATCGGCCTGCGGGGCCCTGAGGGAGAGAGCTTTATCAAAGCCGCTCTGGTGGGAAATCTGGGTGCGGTGGCGGGAAGCATCGTCAGCGCCAGGCTGATGCTGCTCAAAACGAAAAGACTCTACGGAGACGCGCCGCTGCCCGGGGAAGCAGGTATGTACGGAGGGGCCGCGGCGGATGAAAATCTGCGCCTGGTGCGGCAGGGCGGCGTTGGCACGCGTTTTATCGAGGCCATGCTCTCCGGCGGCAGAAACGGCGTGGACATGGGGCTTGCCATCGTCCCCGGCGTGCTGATCATCTGCTCTGTAGTAATGATGCTGACCAACGGACCCGGTGAAACGGGCGGCTATACAGGAGCCGCCTTTGAAGGAGTCGCCTTCCTGCCCTGGCTGGCTCAGAAGCTGAGTTTTGTCATCGAACCGCTTTTCGGGTTCTCCTCCCCTGAGGCGGCTGCGGTGCCGATCACAGCGTTGGGCGCGGCCGGGGCGGCCATCGGGCTGATCCCGAAAATGATAAGGCAGGGGCTTGCGGACGCGGGCGATGTGGCGGTGTTCACAGCCATGTGCATGTGCTGGAGCGGTTATCTCAGCACCCACGTGGCCATGATGGACAGTCTTCATTTCCGCAGCCTTACGGGCCACGCCATCCTCTGCCATACCATCGGCGGTATCTGCGCGGGAGTGACCGCCAACCTGATCTTCGGCCTGGTGTGCTGACGCCAAATAGCACTTGAAATAACGAAATAAAAATGTTATCCTTTAAATAAATAGAAGAACAGTCGCCCACAAGGTGGGTTGACCTAATAGTTGAATAGAAATTCCACCCGGCTACTGGTCAAGTTTTGGGGTGGTTTTTCTATGTGGGCCTAATGACAGTTCAAAAAAATGAATGTCAGCAATGCCAATACGAACATTCCAAAGGCCATGAGGTCTTTAAAGTCGAAATGTTTCATATCCATCACCCCCATTCTATGTAGAATGAAGGCCAAACCACCCTATAATACGACTGTTCTTCAGGAAAAGATTATCATAAAATTTAATTGATGTCAAATATTAGAAAATGTATTGCGCTGCAAATATACAGCAAATACGCTGTAACGAGACCCGCCCCAGGCTGAACCTGGGGCGGGTCTCTGTCACAAGTGTCTGTTTATAAGGAGATGTTTATTCCTTGTTCGGCCCATGGTCTGTCCGTCCCTTACGGGCGGAGGACCTGGCTGGTCATTTCATCATTTCGGTCATGAAGACGCCCACGGATCTTCCGAACTCCACGGGCTGTCCCAGGCGATACAGCGTGCGCTCGACAGCGGCCAGGGAACTGACCAGATCGTGCATGTCGGCGTTGCCCATGTGGCCGATGCGGAACATCTTGCCCGCGTAGGCGGCCAGGCCGCCGGCCACGATGATGCCCTCTTCCTGAACGATGCTGCGGAAGGCGGCGTCGTCTACGCCGTCCATGTAGAGCACGTTGGAAAGAGTGGGCGCCTGATGGCCTTTTTCCGCCAGAATACGGAAGCCCAGGCTCTCCAGGGCCAGACGCATGGCGGCAGCCTGTTTTTCATGCCGCGCATAACGGTTTTCCAGGCCCTCTTCCCTGATGATGCGCACCGCTTCTTTCATGGCCCAGATCAGGTTTACCGCCGGGGTGGCGAAATATTTCGAAGGATCTTCCATGATGGGGATCCATTTTGCGTAGTCCACATAGTACTCGGGAATGGTCTCGCCCAGGGAGGCTCTGCGCTCCAGAGATCTCTTTCCGGCGAAGACCAGAGCCAGACCGGGGGCTACGCCGAAGGCCTTCTGGGAGGCGGTGAGCAGCACGTCGATGTGCATGGGATCCACGTAGCATCTGGCTCCGGCGGTGGCGGCTACGCCGTCCACGATATAGATCGTATCCGGGAATTTTTTGTGCATCATTTCTCCTATCTCTTCGATGGGAGCCAGCACTCCTGTAGCCGTATCCACGTGAGACACGGTCATAGCTGCGTACTTCTTTTCAGAGAGCTTTTTTTCGATCTCTTCAACAGGAACGATCTTCCCCCATTCGCTTTGAATGACGTCCACATTCAGGTTCTTCCTTCTGGTGACATCCAGGAAGCGGTCGCCGAAGAAGCCGTGGGAGATGACCAGCACGTTGTCGCCCGCCTTTGTGTTGTTGGCGATGGCCATTTCCATGGCCAGACTGCCGGTGCCTGCGATGACGAAAGCCTGACCGGAGCAGTCCATGATGGCTTTCAGATCTTCGATCACGCTCTTATAGTCCTTCACGAAATCCGGGTCGCCGAAAGCGCAGGTATCTCTGCCCATCTGGTCCTGTATGCTTCTGACTGTGGGACTGGGTCCCGGTATCATGACGATTTTTCTGTTGATCATGTTTGATCACCTTTCCTTTCTTAATCTCGCTGATTTTCAGGTTCGGGAACCGGCCGCGGCGCTGTCTGCGTCCGGCCGCAGGCCGCTACCGGACGAACCGGTAGCCCCTGTGAATATTTACAATATCTCTGAGTATGGACGCTGCGGCGGGAGTCACGCCGGAAGCGCCGCCGATGAGGACCAGATCGCCCAGGCTGTCGCAGGTATACCGGACCGCCTTGTTCTTGCCCTCCACACCGTACAGCAGATGATCCGGCCCCAGTTTTTCCAGGCGTACCGTCATAGACAGGGAACCGTCCTCCGACTTTTCCGTCTTGCCTACCAGCTTGTATTTTTTGCCTTCCGCCGCCGCAGCCGCCACCTCTTCCTTTGTGAGACGTGTGATGCCCTCCACTGAAACGTCCTTCAGCGTTTTGGAAAGTCCCATGTGTACGTTGGTCAGGATCAGCAGCTTTGTAGCGGTGTCCCAGCCCTCCACGTCCAGGGTTGGGTCGGTCTCCGCGATCCCGCATTCCTGCGCCTTCTTTAGGGCCTCTTCATAGCTGACGCCGTTTTCTTCCATATCCTTCAGTATGAAGTTGGTAGTGCCGTTTAAAACGCCTTCAATGGACAGGATGTCGGCGCCGGCCATATCCATCATGCCGCCGTTTACCGAGGGAAGAGCGCCGCCGGTGGTGCAGCCGATGCCCAGCTGTACCCCGTGTTCCCTTGCCAGAGCCGCCAGCTCGTTGTAAGCGACCAGAACAGGTCCTTTGTCGGAGGTCACGGTGTGGACCCCGGCTGCCAGCAGGGAGCGGATGAAGGAGAGACCCGGTTCGCCGGTCTCCTTATTGGTTGGCGTCATGATCACGGCCAGATCCACATCTCCGGCGGCCAGAGCGGTTTCCAGCGTGATCTGCGGACCGCCGCCGGGAAACTTTGTGATATCCTTTTCCTTTGCCATGAAATCGATCAGTTCTGGCAAATCGATTCCACCGCTGTTATAGATTCCCCCGTAGTATTCGAGGATATAATTCACGCGGATCTCCAGGCCGTCTCCGGCCAGCGTTTCTTTTTTGTCTTCCAGAAGGCGAATGAGGGCTTTGCCCACCCCGCCGAAGCCGATCACGGCCAGTCTCATGGTTGTCTTTTCTGCTTGCTTCATAGTCTTTTCGTATCCTCTTTCCTTCCGCTGCACACTTCCCGCCGCAGATCTTTTGTCGCAGATCTTCTGCCGCAGGGTCCATGCCGCGGAGTCTGCGTTTTCTACAGCGCGCCGATGTGGACCAGTTCCTCCCGGATGACGGCTTTCACCTCGTCGCCGGCCGGCCGCAGAGGTCTTCTGGGAAGCCCTCCCTGATAGCCCAGAAGATCCAGCGCGGCCTTCAGTCCCGCCACGCCGTAAGTGGCGGTGACAAGAGCGTTGATCTTCAGGAGTTTGAGCTGCAGGGCCTTCGCCTCGTCGAAGCGGCCCTCCTTTGCCAGGGAAACCAGACGGCAGCATTCATCGGGAAGGATGTTGGCCAGGGCCAGGGTGGCTCCCCGGGCGCCTACGGCCAGCGCCGGCAGCAGGTAACCGGTGTTTCCGGCAAAGACGGCGAAGTCCTCCGGCGTGTCGCGGACCGTCTCTGCGATCTGCACCACGTTCCCGCCGGTATCTTTGATCCCAACAATATTGGGATGTCTGGCCAGACGCGCGATGAGACCGGAGGTCAGATTGATCCCCGTGTTTCCGGGCATGTTGTAAAGCATGACCGGGACGGGGCACTCGTCGGCCACGTCGGTGAAATGACGGTAGAGGATCTCCTCTTTCATGCCGCCCTTATAGTAGTTGGGTGGGAGGAGGAGCACGGCGTCCACCCCCAGAGCAGCCGCTTTTTTCGCCAGAGAGATAGTCTCCCGCGTGGATTCGCAGGACGCTCCGGCGATGATCTTTTTATCTTTTGTAAAGTTTTTCACAGTGAACTCGATCACCTGAAGTTTTTCCGCTTCCGACAGATAGACGAATTCTCCGTTTGAACCCAGAACGACGATGCCGTCCAGACCGGTACGGCTCCATTTGTCCAGGTTGTGTTTCAGTTTCCCATAGTCGATCTCCTCTTTCTCGTCAAAGGGAGTGACGATAGGAGTGTAGATACCGTTGAACATGCTCAGGACCTCCCGTTGATGACGCCCAGCGCCAGTAATGTGTCGTTTTTCCTTGTGGCGAGGCCCGCCATGGTCCAGAGGACCACGCCGTCGGCCTCCGCGTAAAAGGCTTCCAGCTCTTTTACGCCGTGATAATCTGTGATGTTGGCAAGTTTCTGTCCTTTAACAAACCGGTCTCCCGGGTCCACAAAGCGGTTGTACACGCCGTTGCATCCCGAGCGCAGACGGTAAAAGCGATCCAGTTCTACCTGACCGCTGTTTGTGGTGACGGCGTCGGATCTCAGCATGCCCAGCAGATCAAGCACATTCCTGACGCCCTGATAGTGCAGCGACCGGGTCTTTTCATCCACCAGGCCGATCCCGCCGATCTCCGGCTGGATGCAGGGGATCCCCAGTTCGGAGACGCTGGCGTAGAAGTTGCCGATATCGCTGGCTCCGGGGCCGTCTGATTCGGTAACGGCTATGTAGTCGAGGGCGTAGGCTCTGGCCATGGCGTGAGCCTTCTCGTCGATCTCCGTCCGACGGTCTGAATTTCTGTGATAGAACACATAGGGATGCAGATATTCGATGCTGTCGCCGCTGTGCATGTCGATGTGGTAATCGGCGCAGCTGACCAACTGATGCAGCAGAACGGTGGCGATCACTTCAGTGATGCTTCCGTCGGGATTTCCGGGGAACACATCGTTTAAATTTTTCTTGTCCAGCGGATTGACGAAACTCGTTTTGTGTGCAAAGGCTTCATAGTTGCACATGGTGCAGCCGATCACTGTCCCGGCGAGATCCTTCGGGTCGATGTCCTGATAGAGTTTCAGGTTTGCCGCGACGCCGGGATATTCGGTGCCGTGTACGCCCGAGGTGACGCAGAGCACAGGTCCGTCTTTTTCGCCGCTGATCACATAGTAGGGAAGTACGGTGGAGTTGCCCTTTGCGTCAGAGACGGGCAGGTCTTTAAAAAATTTCATTCCTGGTTTAATCTCTTCGCCAAACAGTTTAATCATAAAAATCTCTCCTTATTTTTTGCTGAGCAGAGCCCTGGTAGCTTCAGCGATGCGGTCCATGGCCTTTTCAATGTTTTCGTAGGAGTTGGAGAACGCTACGCGGAGATAACCCGCGCCGTATTCGCCGAAGGCGGAGCCGGGGATCATGGCCACTCCGGCCTGGTTCAGGTAATAGGCCGACGCTTCCTCGTCGCTGAGACCCAGTCGTTTTACATTGACAAAGCAGTAGAACGCTCCTTTGGGGGCGATACAGCTGAGCCCTTCTATCTGATTGATTCTAGCATAAACCAATTTTCTTCTGCGATCAAATTCTACCCGCATATCTTCCACGCAGTCCTGGGGTCCCCTCATGGCTGCTTCCGCGCCGTACTGGGCGAAGGAATTGGCGCAGGTCACCGTGTACTGCAGAACGCGGATCATGGCGCTGATAAATTCCTTGTTGGAGGATATGGCGAAACCGATCCTCCAGCCGGTCATGGAGTAGGACTTGGAAACGCCGTGGATCAGGATGGTCCGGTCTTTCATCCCGTCCAGGGAAGCGATGCTGTAGTGAACGCCGTCGTCATAGATCAGCTTTTCGTAGATCTCGTCGGACAGCACGATGAGATCGTGCTTTACGGCGATGTCGGCGATGGCCTGGAGACTCTCCCGGCTCAGCAGGGAACCCGTGGGATTGTTGGGGGAATTGACGATGATCATTTTGGTTTTCGGAGTGATCAGACGTTCGATATCCTCCGGGACAACATTGAATTCATTTTCCTCCAGCAGCGGATAGGATACGGTCCGGGCGCCCACCAGATCCGCGCAGTAAAAGTAGTGCAGCCAGGAGGGGTTCGGAACCAGGACTTCGTCGCCGGGATCCAGAAGGGCGGTCATGGCGATGGATACGGCCTGATTGGCGCCCACGGCCACGATGACGTCGGACATCTGATAGTCCAGTCCGTTGTCCCGCTTCAGCTTTTCTGCCACGGCCTGACGCAGTTCTTCCGTGCCGTAATTGGAGGTATAGAAGACCATGCCGTCGTCCAGCGCTTTCTTGGCCGCTTCTTTAATGTGGGCCGGCGTGTCGAAATTGGGACGCCCGATTCCCAGGTTGATGATGTCCTTTCCCTGCTTCTCCAGCTCGCCGGCGGCTTCGAAGACCTTCCGGATGCCGGAAAAAGGGATGTTGTCCATTTTGGTGCTCTGTTTCATTTTGATAGTCATACGGTACTCCTTCCCGAAAAGAAAATATTTTTGATCGGATGCTAGTTTAAAGCTGCAAAAACTGTGCCAATTTTCAGGCGGGGATACATTGACAAACGGCCCCGGCTAGACTAACCTAAAGATGCGGACCGCAGATCGGGAAGAAAGGGGAGAGACATCATGATAAAACAGTCATTTTTCCTGCAGGATACCTGCGAGATCATATCGGGTTTGTTCAACGTAGTCATCACCATCGTCGACAAGAGTTTCCTTCGAATTGCAGGCACAGATCATTACAAAGGGGAGATCGGAAAGCCCGCTGTGAATCCCAATGTGTTTAAGAATGTGATGGAAAACGACAAGACCATCATCATCGACCACCCGGGGAAGGAGCCCGTGTGCAACGAATGCAGCAATAAAGACAATTGTCAGGAAAAAGCCGCTATCTACACGCCGCTGAAGGTGGACGGCGAGATCGTAGGAGGCGTGGGGATCATCGCCTTCACTGAAGAGCAGAAACGCAGCGCTATTTTCGACAACGAATTTTTCCTGCGTTTTACAGAAAAGCTTTCAGAGATGATCTCCAGTAAGATCGAAGCGGAGGAATACGCCAGAATTCTGGATATCAATCTGAAGGAGACTCTGGCCATCATAAATTCCGTCCACGACGGCGTGGTAGCCGTAAACGAAAAGGGGATCATCTATCAGATCAACGATTCCGCCAGTACCTTTTTCGGTCTCAAACGGGAAAGCTATATGGGCGTGCACATCGAAAGGCTGCTTTCCGGGCGGATCTTGGAACGGATCAAAAAAGAGCGGAGCATCGTGGACGTGGAGGATAAGATCGATGTGGGCAAGACGAAGCTGCCCGTTCTGATCACAGCCCAGGCGATCGAGGGAGAGAAAGGACTCTACGGCACCGTGCTGATCTTCAAGAGCATGAAGGAGGCCAGTTCGATCGCCAGAAAGCTCCTTCACGAGGCCGATTATAAGGTAGGATTCGAGGATATCATCGGCGATTCCCAGGAGATCGAAAATGTGAAATTTCTGGCGCGAAAGGTGGCGGGAAGCAATTCTACGGTGCTGATCCGGGGCGAAAGCGGCACGGGGAAGGAGATGTTTGCCCGGGCCATCCACAATGCCAGCCCCAGAAGGGAAGGGCCTTTCATCGCCGTAAACTGTGCGGCAATACCGGAACCCCTGCTGGAAAGCGAGCTCTTCGGTTATGAGGACGGGGCTTTTACGGGAGCGAAGCGGGGCGGAAAGATCGGCAAATGCGAGCTGGCCATCGGCGGCACGCTGTTTCTGGACGAGGTGGGCGACATTCCGCTGTTTCTGCAGTCCAAGTTCCTGCGTATGCTGCAGGAACGCACCATCGAGCGGGTGGGCGGAAACAAGATCATCGCCGTAGATATCCGCATCATTGCCGCCACCAATCGGAATCTGGAGGAAATGCTGGAAAACAACGAGTTCAGAGAGGATCTGTACTATCGTTTAAACGTCATTCCCATTTTCCTGCCCCCTCTGCGCAAGCGCAGGGAGGATATCATGGTAGTGAGCGAATACTTCCTGCGAAAATACGCCACAAGGCTGGGGAAAAACGTGAGTTCCCTGGCTGAGGACACCCAGGCCCTGCTGAATTCCTACAGCTGGCCGGGCAATCTCCGGGAGCTGGAAAACGCCATTGAATGCGCCGTAAATATTGAGACGGGGAAGAAGCTGACAGCCGCCAGCCTGCCGGAGCGGATACTGAAAGCAAGCGATCCGCGGGAGTTTCTGGACGAGGCGGAAACGGGCGCTCCATCCGCCGCAGCGGAGCATTTGAGGGAAGACGATCCCTTCCCGCTGAAGGAGAGCAGAAGGAAGACCGACGTAGATACGGTGATCAAGGCTCTGGACAAATACGGCTGGGATACGAAAGGAAAAAAAGTTGCTGCAAAAAGTCTCGGCATTGGTATCGCCACTCTGTACCGCATCCTGAACAAGTGATAAATGTGATAATTTTTATTGAATGTGATAAAAATTATCACATTTTTTTTCTCTGTGATTTGTTCAGAAAGGAAAAACCGCATAGGAAGCGGGAAAAAGGATGGCACGTTTTTTGCGTTGAATCATTTGACAGCCATCTATTACTATCTGCGCGATTACTATCTGCCAGGACAGGAGAGGAGACGACATGACGAGAAAAGGGTACACATTTACGGAAAACATGGAAAAAGTATGGGGGGACCGCTGGAGAGTCACTTCAGAGATCGGAACGCTCAGGGCCGTGCTCATGCGCAGGCCGGGAAAAGAACTTGAGAATATCAAGGACCCGGCGGCTGTCTTTATGAGAGACTTCATCGACGTGGAAAAGGCCAGGTGGGAGCACGATACGCTGGCGCAGATCTACCGCGATCACGGCGTGGAGGTGTATTATGTGGAGGAGATGAGCGAGGACACTCCCAATGCCATGTTCTGTCACGATCTGATCCTGGGAACGCCGGAAGGCGTGATCGCAGCGCGGCCGGGGATCGAGATCCGGGCGAAGGAAGTGAAATACGCGGCGCAGGCGGCGGCCAGGATCGGGGTCCCTATCGTAAAAACCATCCACGGCGAAGGCGTTTTCGACGGGGCCTGCGTGACATGGGTGGACGAGGAAACGGTGATAATCGGGACGGGCACGCGGTGCAACAGGGCCGGATACGAACAGGCCGTATCCACATTCCGCGATATGGGAGTTAAAAACTTCATCAGTCTCAGCATTGCCAGAAATCAGAATCATCTGGACGGTTTCCTGTCCATCGTGGACCGGGACGTGGCCGTCACCTATCCGTATATTACGCCGGATATCATCTATGAGGAACTGGAAAAGAGGGGCTTTCGCTTTGTGGAGATCCCGGCCTTTGAAGAAAAGATCAATTTTGCCGCAAATTCCGTGGCGCTGGAGCCGGGAAAGATCGTGATGCCCACAGGCGCGCCCCGCACGGTGGAGCTGCTGGAAAAGGCGGGCGTCCAGGTGATCGAGATCGAACTGGACGAGATCAAAAAAGGCGGCGGAGCGGTCCACTGTCTGACGGCGTTTTTGAAGCGGGACGATATCCCTGTGTATCAGGTGGAATAGGATGCTGACAGGGGGATTTTACAGCGTGGACGCAGCGCTGATCTGCGAAGAAGTGAAAGAGGAAGAGTTCCTGCTCCGCTGCGACGGGGAGGGACGGTACGCCCGCAGAGCGTATGTGAACAACGGGCGGACGGCCACGATCTACGCGTTGAGACAGGCGGGGGAGAGAATGTGGGGGAAGAAGATCCTCCTGCCCGACTATCTGTGCGTTTCCGTCCTCACCGCGATTGATTGTGTAAAAGAAGAGTACGGCCTTTCCTGTGATTTTTACCGCGTCGATGAAAAGCTGGAGATCGACATGGAGGATCTGCAGGGGAAGCTGACGCCGGATGTGGGCATGATCTATGTGATCCACTATTTCGCCGTTCCTCAGCCGGAGGCCGTGGCCGCCGCGCTTTCG
>Ga0129308_1002313_pt1 | contig 16467 bp, 20 predicted proteins | sample L827metagenome_FD_94440 | JGI IMG/M metagenome (GOLD analysis project Ga0129308, IMG submission 94440) | Ring-tailed lemur group fecal microbial communities from Wisconsin, USA - L827 metagenome | ecosystem: Host-associated > Mammals > Digestive system > Large intestine > Fecal | place: USA...
ACATGCTTCCCAAGACACCGGGAAGGAAAAAGCCAAGGACAAAACGAAAGAGAAGACGAGCGAAAGAATAGCTTTTCTATTCTTTTCGGTCTTGGGGGTTAGTATATTCTCTTTGATTCTACAAGAAAAGAGGCTGAAATAGTTGCGAATCGAACAACAGTGTGGTAAACTTATCGTAAAGGACGGATGGCTGATGTGCCCCTCCTGCCGCCGACGGAAGGTCCTCCAGGTGAGGCCTGAAACATCGGCAAAAAATCTCATCGTCTACTGCCGGGACTGCCGGACGGAGACGATGGTGGATATCGAACAGGGCCAGTGCTTTGAAAGCCAGTGCCGATGATCTTCCCAGAACGGGAGGAACGTCGGCGCTGGCTTTTTGTTTTGCCCGGAGGTGATAGCCCGTGGCCTTAAAGCCGCTCCGGCCGTGCCGGCATCCAGGATGCCAGACCCTGACCCGGGAGGCGTACTGCCCGGCCCACAAGCCCAAGAAAGCCCCGCGCCGGGAGTCGGCCCAGTGGCACGGCTGGTACAGCCTGCCCATCTGGACGGATGATCTTCGCCCGGGTCAGCTGCTGCGGGAGCCGTTCTGCCGCGAGTGTGCCAGGCACGGAATCCGCACCAGGGCCACCGACGTGGACCACGTGGTGGACCACAAGGGCGACTGGGCAAGGTTCATTGACCGGACCAACCTGGAGAGCCTGTGCCACTCCTGCCACAGCCGAAAGACCATGGCGGACCAGTGGAAAACCCGGCGAAAACAGCGTTGATTTTTGTGCCAGACTTGGGCACCTTGGGCCGAAGGCTTGGGCGCCTGTGCGCGGCTCCGGGCGCGGGGCGCGTGCGCAGGAGGCAAGACTCTGTCTTGCCTGCAGACCACTCCCCCGGGCACTTTAACTTGCTAAAGCGACGCGCAAGACCGCATGCAACCATCCGTGGGGGATTTTTTCCCCATGGAGGATTTCTGGAAGGGAGGAGTACGATGCCAGGACCGAGGCAGCCCACGGATGTGGTGAAAGCAAACGGAAGAAAGCACCTGAGCCGGGCCGAGGAGGCCCAGCGCCGGGCCGTGGAGGTCCAGGTGATACCTCCCGACCGGGCGGAACCGCCTAAGTGGCTGGCCAAAAAGTTCCACGGGGAGTTCCGGGAGCTGGGGGAGCGCCTGCTCAAGGCCGGCCTGTACACGGAGCTGGACCGGGACGTGGTGGCCCAGTTCCTGACGGCCCGGGAGCGCTGGGTACGGGCGGACAAGCTGGCCTCGGCGGCCATCCGAGCCAGGGACGAGAAGCTGGCCCGTAAGTGGACCACCGTACAGGGGGCCTACTTCAAGCAGTGCCGCCAGTGCGCCGAGGCCATGGGCCTGTCCGTCACCAGCCGGTGCCGCCTGGTGGTGCCCCCCGGTTTGGATCAGCCCACCGAGGACCAGAATCCCTTCCTGTCTCTGATCGAGGGAGGTTCTGACCGCTGTGGCTGAGATGGTATGGCTGACGCCGTTCATCCACGTCCCGAAGCCGGATGACGGGGCCCAACTGCGGTACAGCCAGGAGGCCGTGGACCGGGTGTTCCGGTTCTTCGACCTGCTGGTGTTCGGCCAGGACGAGTGGGCGGGGGAGCCTTTTGTCCTGCTGGAATGGCAGAAGCAGGCCATCCGGGAGTTTTACGGCGTCCAAGTGCTGGACGATGACGGAAACTGGGTGCGGTATCGGCGGTTCCTCTACGACGAGATCGCCAAGAAAAACGGCAAGAGCGGCTTTGCCGCCGGCCTGGGCCTGTTCCATCTGCTGGCGGACGGGGAGAAAGTGCCCAACGTGGGGATTTTCGCCGCCGACAAGCAGAATGCAGACATCATCTACAAATGCGCCAAGTACATGGTGGAGCACACCGCCCTGAGCCAGCCCGCCCACCGGCCCCTGGCCTGGTGTCGGGACAGCGTCCGGGAGATCCGGACCCGGTTCGGCGGGGTGATGAAGGTCTACTCCTCGGACGCCGAGAGTAAGCATGGATTTTCCTTCTCGGCCATCCTCATTGACGAGCTTCACGCTCAGCCTAACCGACGGCTGTGGGATGTGCTGACCGCCGGCTCGGACGCCGCCCGGCGGCAGCAGGCGGTAATCGTGCTGACCACCGCCGGCGACGACCCGGACCGGAAGTCTATCGGCTGGGAGATCCACGAGAAATGCCGGCGTCTCCTGGCCTGGCGGCGGGGAGAGCCGGAGCGGGAGCTGGACCAGGACGATCCCCAGTGGTGCCCCATCATGTACGGCATCGGCGTGCTGACCGGCGACGACCCGGACAAAATCGCCGAGCTGGACATCTACGACGAGGCGCTGTGGAATCAGTGCAACCCCTCCTACGGTGTGACCATCAAGCCAAGGCAGTTTCGGGCGGAGGCCCGGGCGGCCAAGCAGAGCGAGGCGGCGGAGCGCACCTTCCGCTGGCTGCGGCTCAACCAGTGGATCTCCACCAAGGCGGTGGGCTGGCTGCCCCTGACCCTGTACGACAAGACCCAGTGGAACCGGCCCGAGTGGAAGGGACTGTCCGTGCTGGAGCGCCGGGCGGCGGCCCGGGAATATCTGCGGGGCAAGAAGTGCTACGGCGGGCTGGACCTGTCCAAGAGCACCGACCTGACGGCCTTCGTGCTGATCTTCCCGCCCCAGGAGGGGCTGGAGACTTGGGTGGCCCTGTTCTGGGCCTGGCGGCCGGAGGACGGCGTGCTGGAGGCGGAGCAGCGGGACCACGTGCCCTACCGGGACTGGGCCCGAGCCGGGTTCCTGGAGCTGTGCGAGGGCGACATCGTGGATTACAGTCAGGTGGAGGAGACCATCTGGGAGGCCTCGGAGCAGTTCGACATCCAGACCCTGGGGCTGGACCCGGCCATGGCCTGGACCCTGTCCCAGCGGCTGATGGCGGGGGACGAGAAGAACCAAGGGCTGGAGATCATCCAGATCTCCCAGAGCATGCTGGGCATGTCCCCGGCCACCAAGAAGCTGGAGGTGCTGATCCGGGCCCACGAGATGCTCCACGAGCACAACACCTGCGCCCGCTGGTGCTTCGGCAACGTCCGGTGCGCCGTGGACGGCAACGAGAACATGAAGCCCATGAAAAACCGGAGCATCGGCCGCATCGACATCACCGTGGCCTGGATTATCGCCATGGCCACGGCCATGGTCAAGGCGGACCAGCCGGTCGGGCTGGCGGATATTGTGAGCAGTGGTGCCTATTCCATGTGAGAGGAGGAGAGAAAGTGCATTTGAAATTCAACATCGGCCGGGGCGGCCTGGTGGATCTGCTGTATTTCGCCGGAGGTACGGCGGTCAGCGTCGGTGCAGGGATGCTGGCGATTCCTGCGGGGCTCATGGCCGGCGGCGTGTTTTTGATTCTGGCCGCCGTACTGATAGACCGCGGCGGGGAGGAGGCGGGCGATGAATGATCCGGTTTAAGTCGCAAGCCAGACGCAAGAGCGCATCTATCCCAGCCTGCTCAACGATGACGCTGAGCAGCCCAGCCGGATGGCTGACGGGAAGCGCCAGCTCCATGGACAAAGAGGCTGCCATGAAACTCTCCGCATGTAACCGGGCGGTGAATTATCTCAGTGACATGGTTGGCATGATGCCTATGAGCGTGCGGAACTGGCATACCCAGGAAGAAATCCAGGATCATTACTTGGGACAGATCCTGTGGGACCGGCCCAACGAGGCCATGACACCCTTCACCTTCTGGAAGCTTATGGAGTGCAACCGGCTGCTGTTTGGCAACGGCTACGCCTACATTCACCGGGACGGTAACGGACGGCCAGTGGAGTTGATCTGGCTTCCGCCGGACTGCGTGGAGCCCTATCTCACGTTGGATGGTCGGCTCCAGTACCGGTTTTTCCACCCAACGAACGGCCGGGGATACCTGCTGGACCCTATGGAGGTGCTGCACTATAAGGCATACACCGAGGACGGTATCCACGGTATCAGCGTTTTGCGGCACGCCAGAGATACCTTGGAAGCGGCAGCGGCCCGGGAGGCCTATGACAAGGCGGTATACGAGAACGGCGGCAGCCCGGCTGGTACCCTGGAGACGGACACAGACCTGCGGGGCTACGTGAAAGACCCAGATGGGAAGCCATTGCAGAGAGCTGACGGCAGCTTTGTCACATTGAAAGACAATCTGCGCAGCGAATGGGAGCACGTCCATAGCGGCGCTGCCAATGCCTTCCGCGTGGCGGTGCTGGATCTTGGCCTGACCTACAAGCCAATTGCCGTCAACAACCGGGATGCCCAGTTTGTGGAATCCAAGGCTGTGTCCATCGAGGACACCGCCCGGTTTTTCGGAATCCCACTGAACAAGCTCTTTACCGGAAAGCAGTCTTACAACTCCAATGAGGCCAACTCCCTGGATGTGCTGACGGACACCTTGCAGCCTACTATTACCCAGTACGAGCAGGAAGACAAGTGGAAGCTGCTGACCACCTCGGAGACCGGGACAGGCCTGTATATCCGCCGGAATATGATGGTGACACTGCGGTCCGACACCGCGTCCAGAGCCGCATGGTATAAGAACATGCGGGAAATTGGCGCTTATGACGTGGATACCATTCTCCATAAGGAGGGTGAACCCGGAACTGGGACGCCCGGCGGCAAGAAACGCCTATACAGCAAGAATTTTGACGATCTGGAGAACCTGGGCAAGCCCCAGGTACAGGCGGGAGGCACGACATGATCATTAAAAAAGCAATACCGGCCGGTACTGCGGCAGCCACGGAGGCGGACTTGGCCCTCATCAATCAGTACACACTGACACCGTTGGCGGCGGAGCAGGTGTACATTTTCGCCGTGAAGCTATGCGACAACGCAGCGGACCGGGACAACGAGGCCTTTTCCAAGGCGTCCCTTGAGACGTTGCAGCCTTTGTACGTGGGAAAGCCCGGCATCTTCGACCACTGCTGGTCCGCCAAAGGACAAACCGCTCGCATCTTCCGGACCGAGGTCGTGGAGGGGAGCGGAACGGCGGCTCTAGAGGGAGAACCCTACTGCTACCTGAAGGCCTGGGCCTATGTGGTGCGGACGGAGGATACAGAGGAGTTGATCGCCAAGATCGACGGCGGAATCCTGCGGGAAGTCTCTGTTGGCTGCGCCTGTAAGAAGCTTGTCTGCTCTGTCTGCGGAAAGAAGCTCTATACCGCAGACTGTCAGCACCGTAAGGGCGATGAATATGACGGGAAATTGTGCCTGGGCATCCTGACGGAGCCCACGGACGCCTATGAGTGGTCCTTTGTGGCCGTTCCCGCCCAGCCCGCGGCGGGCGTGACTAAGGGCGTGAATCCCCAGTATGTCTCCAGCGGTTCAGACACCGTTGCAGATACGGCAGACGAGGACCTCGTTACTGTCGAAAAATTACGTTTTGGAGGTATTTGAATATGGACATGAAGAATCTGATCGACCTGAAGAATAAGCGCAAGATCGCCGTTGATGCCATGGAGGAGGCCCGGCAGGCCAAGGTCAGCGCCAAGGCCGGTGGGGACGCCGAGGCTCTGAAGAAGGCCGCCGCGTCCTTCGACGAGAAAAAGGCGCTGGTGGCCGCCTTGAACGAGGAGATCGAGGATGCGGAAACCGTCATCACCGAGAAGGGACGCTTTGACAACAAGGACGGCCGCTTTATCACGCTGGCGGAGAAGACTGAGCAGGAAAAGGCGTACTTGAAGGGGCGCGCCGCCATGGATAAGATCCGCGGCGACAACGAGTATATGATTGCCTTCCAGAAGGCCTTGCAGACCCACCAGCGCCCCGATACCGCCATGGGCATGGAGGAATTTAATCCCCTGACCAAGGCACTTACTATCACCGGCGGCACCACCGCTGGCGAGGACGGTGGTTTCCTGGTGCCCCTGGACTTTGACAAGAAGATTATTGCTGAGACCAAGGATTTCCTGGATATCTCCGCCCTGTGCAACACCGAAATGGTTACCACCAACAGCGGCTGGCGTGCCGTGGAAGTCGCCGATCAGCGGACCAAGCTGCCCAAGGTGGACGAGATGGCCACCATCGGAAAGAACAACCAGCCCAAGTTCAAGAAGGTCACCTTCACCCTGGGTCAGTACGGCGACCGCCTGCCGGTTTCCAACCAGCTGATTCAGGATGTGGACTACCTGATGACCTACCTGGCCGGCTGGTTCGGCCCCAAGCTGATCCTGACCAAGAATGACCTGGTGTTGACCCTGCTGAAGGCGCTGACCTTTACCGCACAGACCGCCACCACCGACGCTCAGAAGGTGAAGGCGATCAAGTCTATTCTGAACAAGAGCCTGAACACCGCCCACAGCCGCGCTGCCTCTCTGTTGACAAACCAGAACGTCTATGACGAGATGGACGGCTGGGTGGACTCCACCGGTCGGCCCATGCTGGTGCCCGACCTCTCCGGGGATTTTAGCCGCTTCAAGGGCCGCCCCGTCCGGTACGCCGACAACGACGAGATCGGCGAGATTAGCAAGACTGTGAGCACCACCACGACCAAGTATGATCCTCTGTTCGTCGGTAACTTCAAGGCCTTTGCCACCGTGTTTGACCGGGGTGTGCTGGAGATGGCCTCCACCAATGTTGGCGGAGATGCCTGGGCCACCAACTCCACGGAGATCCGCGTAATCACCCGGCTGGATGCCCAGAAGATTGATGAGAGCGCTGTGTACGCCACCGGCTACGAGCAGGCAACCTGATAGTAGGCTGACGGATGAGCATGCTGACAGATGAGCGGAAGGCCGGGCTGCTGGCGTATTGCCGGATCGACCAGCTGGAGGAGTGGGAGGAGCAGCTGCTCCAGACTCTCTATGACGCGGCGGCAGGCTACATGGCCGGGGCGGGGATCGCGGAGCCGCCCGCCGGAACGGACCGCCGGGGGCAGTATGACCTGTGCGTCAACTACCTGGTGCTGGACGGCTACGACCGTAGAGAAAGGACCGTTTCTGGGACGGTTACGGATAACCCCGCATTCCGCCGCTTAATGAACCAGCTGAAACTCACCGAGCCGGTGCCCAACTTGGGCACCGGCTCCGGGGTTCAGTAAGAGGAGTGATTGACATGGCTGAAGTGCCGGTTGGTGAGCTGAATAAGCGCATCAAAATCATCAAGAAGACAGCGGAATCGGATGCCGACGGGTACGAGACCGAACCATCAGAAAAGGTGGTGCGGTCCTGCTGGGCCAAGTTCACACGGAACAGCGGGACGGAGCTGGTGAAGGCAAATGCCGACTTCGGCCAGGTCAAAGCCCGGTTCCTGGTCCGATGGACCAGTACCCGAATCAGCCGGAAGATGATCGTCCGGTACGCTGGGGATGACTACAAGATCGAGTACGTCAACCCCTACCAGGACGACCGCCGGTATACGGAAATCTGGGCCACGCTGCTGACGTTGGAGGGATAGTATGAGCCTGAATCAGATCATCAAAAGCGCGGTGGAGCCCATCGTGCCTGTGTGCGTCCCGGACCTGTACACGGGGGAGGCAGAGGAGTACTGCACCTTCAACTACACGGAGAAGGCGGACTGCTTCGGGGATGATGAGCCGGAGGTCATCGTGTACCTGGTCCAACTGCACTGGTTCCTGCCCACAGGTCAGAACCCGCTGGCGAAGAAAAAGGCCATCCGGCGGGCCCTCATGGCGGCTGACTTTACCTGTCCCGAGGTGCTCCATGCCGACGACGAGGATGGGCAGCACTACATTTTCGAGTGCGAGTATGTGGACGGTGATGTGTAGTGGCCAAATTTAACGCCCAGGGCATCGAGGGCCTAGAGCTGTCTCTGGAGGAGTTCACCCAGATTCCGGATGATGTGGTCGAAAATATGCTGACCGCCGCCGGTGAGGTGGTCGTGGCCGCCCACAAGCGGAAGATCGACACCCTCGGTCTTGTGGACTCTGGCAAGCTGAAGGGCAGTATCAAGGCCCTCAGCAAGGCTGGCGGTGCCAAAAACGGGTGGCGTCGTCATGTGGTTGTGTACCCAACGGGGAATCATGGAAAGCGTAGGCGTAAGAAAGTACGTAAATTCGGCTATGAAAGCAAAAACCGGCAAGGCCGCTGGTATGAAGTGGGCGGCGATGTGAAGCCCGTGACCAACAACGATGTTGGTTTTGTCCATGAGTTCGGCGCACCTAAGAAAGGCATCCCGGCCAAGCAGTGGATGCGGCGAGCCAACGAGGAGTGCGCCCCCGATGTGGAGCGGGCCGAGTTTGAAATCTACGACAAGTTTTTAAAATCGAAAGATCTGTGAGGAGGAAAGAATATGGCAAAGTATGGAGCGAAATATCTGCGCTGGGCCCCTTTTGCGGAGGAGACCCCGGATGAAAGTTCCCAGGATTTCCCTAAGTACGGCTCGGCCATCTCTCTGGGCAAGCTGGTCAAGGTGACGGACGCCCCCGCCTTTAACGAGGGCAAACTTTACGGCGACGATGAACTGGCCGAGTATGTCAGTGAGTTCAAGGAGTGCCCCGTGGACGTGGAGGTGACGGAGCTGTCCAACGCGACCGCATCCGCCATCTTTGGCGCTAAGCTGGCCACCGGTACCGGCTCGGAAAAGGACCTGGAGTTTTCCGGTGAGGACAACGCACCCTATGGCGGCCTGGCGTTCTTTATCTGCAAGATCGTGAACAACAAGAAGCTTTATCAGGGCGTCTATTACCCCAAGCTCAAGGCCTCCATGCAGGGCGAGGAGTACGCCACCAAGGGCGACGGAATCACCCTGACCGGCGGCAAGGCCAAGTTCACGGCCAGCACCGCCGCAAACGGAAAGTGGCGGGTAAAGTCGGATGACCTGACCACCGCCGCCGCGGCTCAGGCCTGGGTGGACGCCAAGCTCACTGCGGCCACCTGAGGAGGCCAGCCGTGAGAACAGTGGAATACAGCTTCGGGGGGCGGATCTATCACCTATGCATGAACGGGGCCGCCCTGTTCGATATTTATGAGAAATTCGGCTCCAAGGGCTCCGTGGTGGACCTGATCCGGGGCAACGGCAAGAAGTCCTTCCAGCACACCTGCTGGATGCTGGCTAAGTTCGCCGAGCAGGGAGAGCTGGTGCGGCGTTACCAGGGCTTCGATCACGGAAAGTTCCCCTCGGCGGAGTATTTCCAGACGATGCTCCGGCCTCTGGATGTAGTCCAGGCCAAGGACACCCTGGAGCGGACCATCCGGCTGGGCTTCAGCCGGGAGGAGGAGCGGGAGGCTGAGGAAATCGACCTTGGCCTCCAGGAGCTCGAAAAAAAAACGGAAGTTCGCTGACCCGCCCCAGGTATTTGCAGCTGGTGACCCAGTTCCTTGGCCTGACGGTCCAGGAGGGGATGCTGCTGACCATTGGCCAGGTGTCTGATCTGGTGGAACTGGAGCAGGAGCGGCGGGGACTGAAGAGGGGAGATGAGGACTGATGGCGACGAGAAGAATCACCACGTCCATCGAGCTGGATGGTGAACAGGAGTTCAAACGGCAGATGTCCTCGGTCAACAGTGAGCTGAAGACCCTGAAAAGCGACATGGCTCTGGCCACCGCCGAGTTTCAGGGCCAGGCCAACTCCATGGAGGCACTGACCGCCAAGGACAAGCTGCTCCGCCAGGAGATCGAGCAGCAGCAGGAGAAAGTGAAGGCGCTGGAGAAGGCGGTCAGCGATGCCAATGAGGCGTTCAAGGAAAGTCCAGAGAAGGTTGATAAATACAAGCAGCAGCTCAACCGGGCAAAAATCGACCTGATAAAGATGAACAGCGAGCTGGAGGAGAACACCCGGTACCTGGATGAGGCGAAGAATAGCGCCGACGGGTGCGCCGAGAGCATCGACGGCTTCGGTAAGGAAGTGAGCCAGGCCGCCGATGAGGCAGAGAGTGCCGGAGACAGCTTCGGACAGCAGATGTCCTTGGTCGACAGCAAGCTGAAGACTCTGAAAAGTGATATGGCCCTGGCCACTGCCGAGTTTCACGGTCAAGCAAACTCCATGGAGGCACTGGCCGAGAAAAATAGGTTGCTCCAAAGTGAAGTAGATCAACAAAAAATCAAGGTCGAGGCGCTGGAGGGAGCGCTTCGGGATGCCGCAGAAGCCTATGGCGAAAACGACAGACGGGTAGATGCCTATAAGCAACAGCTCAACAATGCAAAAATCGACCTGCTGAAGATGAACGGCGAGTTGCAAGACAACGAGCGGTATCTTGATGAAGCGCGGAATAGTGCCGATGGCTGTGCCAGGAGCATTGATGGCTTCGGCAAAGAAGTGAGCCAGGCCGCCGACAAGGCGGATGATGCCGGTGACAGCTTCGGCGGGCTGGGCAGTTCCATGCGGGATGCCTTCACCATCGGAGCTGTCTCCGGAGCGGTCCAGAGCATGGTCGGCAGCCTCCAGGGGCTGATCGACGAGACCGAGGAGTACCGGAAGATCATGGCCTCCCTGGAGGTATCCAGCGACTTGGCTGGTTACTCAGCGGAGGAGACCAAAGAGACCTACCGTCAGCTGTTCGGCGTGTTGGGGGACGACCAGACGGCGGCCACCACGACCGCCAACCTCCAGGCCCTGGGGCTGGCCCAGGACCAGCTGAAGGAGCTGACAGACGGCGTGATCGGCGCCTGGGCCAAGTACGGCGACTCCATTCCCATAGACGGTCTGTCCGAGGCCATCAACGAGACCATCAAGGTGGGCCAGGTGACCGGCACCTTCGCCGACGTGCTGAACTGGGCCGGAACCAGTGAAGATGACTTCAATGCCAAACTGGAGGCCTGCGGAAGCCAGTCGGAGCGGGTCAATCTGGTCCTTCAGGCCCTGTCGGACCAGGGGCTGGCTGGTGCGGCCCAGAGCTGGAGGGACAATAATCAGGCCATGGTAGAGGCAAACCAGGCCACGGCGGACGGAATGGACACCATGGCCCGCTTTGCCGAGATGGTCCAGCCCGCCTTTACAGCGGTCAAAGAGGCCATCAACGGGGCGACCGGCAGCATCCTGGACATGGTAGAGAGTGGCGACCCCGCCATTTACATACTGGAAGGCCTAGCGGTTGCGGCCCTGGCTCTGGGCGTGGCCCTGAACATGGGGGCCATCATTACCGGCGTGACCGATGCCATGACTAAGATGAAGGCTGCCACCCTGGCGCTGAACGCTGCCATGGCGGCCAACCCAATCGGTGTGGTGCTGGCCCTGCTGGCCGGATTGGCCGCCGCCTTTGTGACGGCCTACCAGACCAACGACGAGTTCCGAGCCCGGGTGGACGCGGCCTTCTCTAATGTGAAAGAGATTATTTCTGGTGCTGTTGACTTGGTGACTGGATTCTTTACTGAGGATATCCCCGCAGCCATCGACAAAGGCATGGAGTGGTTTGAAAAATTGCCCGAGGAGATGAGGGAGGTCGGCGCCAACCTGCTGATGGGCCTGTGGAACGGAATCGGTGACAAGGTGGACTGGTTGAAAGGTAAGGTCTTCGGCGTGGTCGATACCATCAAGGGCTGGTTCACCGGCCCGGAGGGCTTTGACGAACACTCGCCCTCCAAGTGGTCGGCCCAGGTATTCCGCTACCTACTGGAAGGCGGCGGCCAGGGCCTGGACGAGGGAGCCCCCGGCCTGTACCGGAATGTAGAGTCGGTGACCGGCCGGGTCAAGGACCTGTTCGGCCAGCCGATTCCCTCCAACTATGAGGTGGCGGCCAGCCTGAATACCAATCTGAACGTTCCGGAGCGGGGCGTATCCAACGGCCAGTTCCAGCGCGGTCTGGAGCAGGCGGTCAACGCCCTTCAGGTAGGAAACGCAGAAAGCTTTGGCCGGTATGTGATCGAACTAATCTGGCAGGTGGACGGCAAGACCCTATACCGGGAGACCATTGACGACCTGCGCAGCGTGATGAAATCTTCTCCCGAGGTGGTGAGCGATACATGACACAGCTGATCCTTGATGACGTATACCTACCCCAGACCAGCTGGGACCGTTACCGCTGTTACCCTGCGGAGCTGGCGGAGAATCTGCCCATGATCTCTGGCCGGATGGTCCGGGAGGTCCGGGGTGTGGTCCAGATGATCTCTTACTCCTACGACTACCTGGGCAACGACCTGTGGCGTCAGCTGGCGGCGATCCTCCGGTCGGGCAGATCCTTCCCGGTGACCTACCTGCCTGACGATGGCGACGAGATGCGTACCGGCACCTTCCTGGTCGAGAATATCACCAACCCTACCTTCGCCTTTTCCCGGGGCGGGGTGGGGCTGTGGCACAACATCGCCTTTACCCTCCGGGAGGTGAAGCCCCATGCTTGAGTGCTCGGATGGGTACCGCTCAGCCATCGTGGGGGACGCTCGCAGAATATTTCTGAAGGCCGTCATCGACATCATCGACCCGGACATCACCTACGGGTCTGTGTCCGCCTCCAGCGAGAGCCGGTACAGCAAGCGTGTCCAGCTTCACGATAAGGACTTCACGGCTCCGGTCAAGTACGCAACCCTGGAATTAAACCGCTGGGTGCTGGACGGAAGCTGGGGCGTCTACCCGGACAACCCGGCGGAGCTGACGGACCACATGGGTTTCCAGTCCGAGGTGCTGTGCGGGGAGGAGGGGGCCTTTTCTACTCCGGCCTGGGTGGAGATGGCCTTCTCCAATGTGTCCATCCTACAGGCCTGCTCCGTGTACTTTTCGGACAACCCGGAGGACGGCATACCCACCGACTTCACCGTAGAGGTGAAACAGGGCGGCACCGCTTACTACACCAGAACCTTCACCGGCAACAGGGAACCCAGGGTCTCCATGGACGGCTTCACCGTCCAGAACCCGGATGCCATCCGGGTGACCGTGACCCGCTGGTCCGTCCCGTTCCGGCGGTTCCGGGCGGTGGAGATCGTCCCCGGCATCTATGAGGAGTGGACCCAGGACACCATCTGCGAGTTCTCCGCACGGCAGGAGACCAATTTTTCCTGCCTGGCCCTGCCCTACGGCACCTGCACCCTGAAGATGGACAACCTGTCCCGTCGCTTCGAGCCACGGAGCAAAAACGGCGTGTTCCAGTCCATCGATGAGCGCCAGGCCATCCCAGTGGCCATTGGGGTTAGACTGGCGGACGGGTCGGTTGAGTACAAGCAGATCGGCGTCTTCTACCAGTACAACGGCGGCTGGCGTACCGGCAACAACGGACTGTCCATGCAGTGGGATCTGGTGGATATCGTGGGCCTGTTGGCGGGCCGGGAGTTCATCCAGCCTTCGGTCCTGCCCACCACCCTGGAGGGGTGGCTTGCGGCTCTGGCGGCCCAGCTGGGCCCCAATTTCGAGGGCCACTACAAGGTAGACCCGGCCTACGCCGACCTCCCTGTGACGGCCTCCAGCGCGGCCGACGTGGCCGGGAAGAAGTGCGGAGATATCCTGCGCTTCGCCTGCATGGCCACGGGGACCTTTCCACGGGCGGACGCCGCCACCGGCTACCTGACGGCGGAGCCCTACTGGTACCAGGGCAACAAACTGGACCTGGACAACATGACCGCCTATCCCACCATGAAGGCCAACGACGACCTGGCGGCCATCACCTTCAAGCTGTACGACGGCAGCGGAACCCAGTACATCGTCTCGGGCAACGCCACGGCGGCCAGTCAGACGGTGACCGTAGACAACCCCTTCCTGCACACCCAGGCGGCGGCTCTGACGGCAGCCCGGCAGATCCTGTCCACCTACGGCGGGAACCTGCTGGAGGTAACCGGGCGGGGGGATATGTCCTCGGAGATCGGGGATGTGGATACGGTCTGGCTGGACCAGTCCAGCGCGTCCACCGGCCGCAGGCGAGCCCAGGGCTTTACTTTTTCCAATGGCCTTCTGAAGAACTGTCCCTCCGTCCTTCTCCAGGCGGACGGCTCTTTCTTGTTTGAGGAGCGGGTCGTCCTTACCGAGAGCGGCACCTGGACGGGCCCCGCCGGAGTGGGGAAACTCCGGCTGATCCTGGTGGGCCCCGGTGCTGACGGCACCGACGGCACGGACGGAGACTGGGACGCTGCCGGCCTAGACGGCGTGGACGGAGTTGGCGGCCTCGTGTGGGCGGGGACGGTGGACATCAACGACCAGCAGATCTTCTCCGTGAGCGTCACTGAGGCCGGAACCATCTTCGGCCCCTATTCCAGCGCCAACGGCCAGCGGTTCCCACTGGGCTATACCGACATCGCCTCCGGTGCTTCCTACGCCAGAACGGGCGTCAAGGCCCCGCTGGCGGGTTCTGGTGACGGCGGCGCAGGCGGCCGTGGCGGCGCCCAGGGACGACGGCACAGGGAGACTACCTACGGGGAGGACGGAAAGCCAAACGGCAGTAAGACGGTCATTGACGTCCGTCCCGGTAATGGTACGGTTGGCACAACCGGCGTCACCGGCTGCGCGGTCATCTACTGGGATAAGGAGAGTACATGAGTATCATTGATGAGCTGATCACTGACCGCCTCCAGGCCGACGTGGACCGGGCCAATTACCTGACCGGCCTGTGGGACCCGGAAAAGGGCTGGGTGGGCACACCAGAGGAGCTGTCTGAATGGATGGGCGGCCTGAAGGGCGCGTACAACGCCTCCGACCTGAACCGGGTGGGGGAGGCCGTGCGGTATGTGGCCGACCGGCTGGAGGGCTGCGGCTATCTGGTCCAGGTGGCCCCCAAGACGGACTGGACGGTGGAGGATATCCCAACCGCCGCCCAGCTAACGGCCTATCTGGCCGATGTGGCCACCTTGCGGGGCGTGCTGACGGTGTTGCCGGGAAACCCAGAGGTGCCGGCCGATATGGCCGGTCTGACCTGGAGGGAGGCCAACGACATCGAGAAGATCCTGGAGGATGTGGATGCCGTCATCAATACCATGATCACCACCTTCGTCCCGTGTGGAGAAGCGATTTGTGGGGAGGACAACCTATGAACAATGGAATTATCAAAGAAGATGGTACCAGCCGTCTGATGCGGGCAAACCTCCCGGCCACCTACGAGGAGTTCCGGGCTATGGCGGCGGCAGGAACCCTGCCCCTGGACATCCTGTTCAACGCGGCGGGCTGGAGCCAACTGCCCACGTTCCTGAACAAAGCCGCCCTGCTCAAGGACGCCACCGCTGCGTTGTTCGGTCTCGGGGCCGAGGCGGTGCCGGATGATGCGCTGGCAGCGCTTGGAACGTACACCCAGCACTGGTGGAGACGCACCAGCTACGACCTTACGGCTGTGATCGGCGCATATGAGACGTTTTCGTATGAAGCCAATATTTCCGGGAAAATGATATCGGAATGTTTGGACTTTGCCATAAGTTATTCCGATGACGGTAACGGCACCTTCTCCGTTAAATATGCTAACACTGTCGAAGTTGATAAATACGGGATCGTACGTCTTGTAAATCCGAAGACGGCTGAAGTTGACGGCATTTCATCGGTGAGCACGCTTTCGACAACGATCTGTGGAAAATATTATCAATGCGTAGGTGGAGTGCGTAAAGCGAGTACGAATGCAGCGAGGGCCAGTGTTGAGTATGCACTAAGTAAGGATCGCTATTACCTGTTCTATGTTGCGACAAGCGCCAAGGTTACGGGGGGTGGCCCCGAGACTAAGACGGAAAAGTTTCTTCATTCTTCCGACCGCAACGCTTACCCAGACAGTGGAGAATCTGGTGGCTATGAGTATGAGTATTTAGGCAAGCCGTTTGACAATGCCGTGACCGCTCCGAAAATCGCAATCGGTTCCTATATTGGAACGGGGCTGTATGGTACCGCGAATCCAAACCGTCTGACATTCGAGTTTATTCCGAAGATTGTTATCGTTCACCACGGCTATCAGCCGACTATATTTGTAAATCCTGCGACGAAAGGCCAGACTTGGAAGAATGAGTGTTCGGGTGGATATTACACCGCGGACTGGGACGGAACTACGCTGTCCTGGTGGGTCGGCGAGGGAAGTAGTTGGTATGGTACTGGTACAAGCAGCGGTCAGGAAGATGGTCACGAGCCAGACCGGCAGCTAAACCATCGAGGAGCGCTCTATCATTATATCGCCATCTGCTGAGAAAGGAGGCCCACTATGAAACTTTACATTGACGCACAGCCAAACGAATCAGGAGCCTACCCGAACCCGAAGGCACAGCCGTTCCCAGGCTGTATCGAACTGGACGAGGAGCAGAGCGCTCTATTCCTGGAGTACAATGGCTTCGTGACCATCTCCGAGCTGGTGGACGGTCCTGTGATCGTCCAGCCAAACCTGGAAGCCTGGGAGGCATGGAAGGCCGAGGAGGCGGCCAAGCCGCCCGTGGAGCCGGTCCCCACCCCAGAGGAAAAGCTGGCCGCCCTGGAGCAGGAGAATAAGCTGCTCACCGCCCAGATGGACGCCCAGTCGGAGCAACTGGACTTTTACGAGGACTGCATCGCCGAAATGGCGGCGGTGGTCTATGCGTGAGTTTTGGGCCGGACTGGCCCTGAACCTATATTTTTACTTATCGAAGGGAGACAAAGAAATGATGGCAATGTTGTTTGCGCAGAGAGTGATCCTGGGGAAGACGGAGTTCTC
>Ga0129308_1002314_pt1 | contig 16461 bp, 18 predicted proteins | sample L827metagenome_FD_94440 | JGI IMG/M metagenome (GOLD analysis project Ga0129308, IMG submission 94440) | Ring-tailed lemur group fecal microbial communities from Wisconsin, USA - L827 metagenome | ecosystem: Host-associated > Mammals > Digestive system > Large intestine > Fecal | place: USA...
ACGTTCAAAGTAAAACTGGAAAAGACCGTGACATGCACCGTTGGGCGATATGTTACGCCCCGTGAGACGGATTTCCCGTATGTGGACTTGACGCTTTCGGATATTTCCGGAAAGGCATATGACCTTGAGGGCGGCGAAGGAGCTGTAAATCCCATGTTGACTGTATCGGTCTACTGTAATGGTGCATCCGGTGATAGTACATGCTATACCATAAGCGAGACGGCTAAGGCGATAATGTTGTCCTATGGCTTTCAATGCCGCGGCGGACCTATGAAGGTTGATAATGCCGATCCGAATGTCTCTCGGTGGGTAAGCCGATACCAGCGAGTATTTGCAGACGGTGACGAGCTGAAACAAATTAACTGAATGTAACCGGGATTCCGGTACAGATAGAAACTTGAAACCAAGAGCCAAGCGGCTCTTATTTTTATGCACCGAATTTCTGATAAGAAAGAAGGTCGCTGACCCCTCATAGCTATGGGGTAGAAAGGAAAAAATCATGGCAGAAGCAGTAAAAAAAGCAGTAAGTACGATTGGCACGATTTTGGAAGTGAGTTCAGACGGAGAAACCTGGGAAAAGCTGTGTAAGATCAAATCCTATCCGGCTCTGGGCGGTGCGCCGGAGCAGATCGAGACAACTGACCTGGAGGACGAGACACAGACCTTTGTTCTCGGTGTTCAGTCCGTGGATTCTATGGACTTCACAGCGAACTATACGCTTGAGGCATATACTGCAGTCAACGCAAAAGCAAAAACAGCGCTGAAATATCGTCTGAAGATGGGCGAGAATGGCGTGGATGGCGTAGCAAGCTGGGATGGTGAACATTCGGTGTATGTCAACGAAGGTGAGGTAAACGGCGTTCGGGAAATGACCATTTCCGTATCTCCATCCACCAAAATCACGATCGCTGCAGCGTAAAAATGACAGGAGGATCATGAGATGAGTACAGTCAAAATCAATGGAAAAGCATACACGGTTCCGGAACTTAATTTCCGGCACTCAAAACTGATGGAGCAGATGGGGCTTCCGGTTGAGGGCATGGTGAGCAGAAAGTATCTGTTTACGGCAGTTTCAGCGTTCACCGCGATTACGGTAGGTTGTGAGACGGAGCAGGCGGATCATCTGGTTGAGCAGCACATTCTGGGCGGCGGCGATCTGGAGGGCATTTATAAAGCGTACCTCATCGCACTGAATGACAGTGCTTTTTTCAAAAAGCTCCTGCAGGGCAACGAGCAGGAGAAGAAGGCGAAATCCAACGTGAAAGCGGTGGAGGATCAGCCTGTGAGCGAAGAGTAAGCTTTTCCAGCCTGATTGATGAGATTTGGCTTCCAGCAGCTTTGCGCATGGGGATCCCTTTGGAGGAGTTCTGGCAGCTGAATCCAAAGTACATGTATATGTATCAGGATAATTTCATCAAGGAAAAGGAAGAGGAAATTAAGTTGCTGGATGTCTCAGCTTATTACAATGGAATGTATGTGCAGCGGGCGATTGCTTCTTGCTTTAACAAGAAAGTGAAATATCCCCCAAAGCCGTATTCCCTTGTTGAAAAAGCAAAACCGTTAAGCGGCGAAGAACAGTTTAAACTTTGGGTTGAGCAGTTTAATAAGAACCATCCGGAACTTGAATAGAGTAACAGGGCGCTTTCCATTATAGCGAGCGCTTTTTTGATGTATTAACCGGCTATCGTATAAGTCGATGGCCGCTGACCTGAAAAGCTATGGGAAGTTGGTGAGATCGTGTCTGATATTGATAGATTGGAAGTGCAAGTAGAGGCGCAAGCCACAAAGGCGAATAATGCTCTCGATGCCCTTGTGGGTAGGTTGGACAAGATATCCAGCAGTTTGACAAGAATTGATGCTGATGGACTCTCTAATCTTGCAAATGGGGTTAACCGGCTCACACAAGCTTCTCAGGGCTTGAAGGCTGTTAAACTGACGGATTTCACCAGACTGTCAAAGAGCTTGAATGCACTTACCGGCGTAGATGTGCAGGGTGTCAGCGATACTTCCAGAGCAATCAGCACCCTCACCGCGAATCTGGCACAGATAGATTCTGTTACTGTAGATAGCCAAGGATTCGCTAATCTGGCAAATGCCGTGGGCAGCCTCGGACGTAAGACTGTTACACAGGTGGTGTCTAATATTCCGCAGTTGACAAAGGGGATTCAAGGTCTTGTTTCCGGATTGAATGGAATCGGAACCATTAACTTTGACATGACCGGAATGGCAAATTTGGTTTCTTCCATTACTAAGCTGGGTGGAAAAGCTGCCACGAATGCAATTCCCAACATTCAGCAACTTGGTACTGTACTGAAAGCGCTCATGGCAACACTTTCGACCGCACCAACCGTAAGCCAGAATTTAATCGACATGACTAATGCGATGGCGAATCTGGCATCAAACGGAAGTCGTGTATCATCGGTATCAACAAGCCTTTCCAGAAGCTTTAATACCATGTCCTCGTCTGCGAAGACGGCAAAAACGCATTCTCTTGGGCTGGCATCTGCTATTGGTAAGTTATATGCAACGTATTGGATTTTTTTTAGAGCCTTTGGAAAGCTGAAAGATGCCATTGATATTTCCTCTGATTTAACCGAAGTGCAGAACGTGGTCGATGTCACTTTCGGGAAGATGAAACAGAAGGTTGAGGATTTGGCTTCCGTATCTATCACGGAATTTGGTATGTCAGAATTGACCGCAAAGCAGATTGCCAGCCGGTTTCAAGCAATGGGTACGGCAATGGGCTTTACGCAGGAAAAAATGTCTGATATGTCCATTGGGTTGACCAAATTGGCGGCGGATATGGCGTCTTTCTACAATGTGGAGCAGGAAGCTGTCGCAAAAAGCCTGCAATCCGTATTTGCCGGCGAAACAGAGCCGCTGCGGAAGTATGGTATTGACCTTACGAACGCCACTTTGCAGGAATGGGCGATGAAGCGCGGCATTGACGCTAAGGTTGCATCTATGACACAGGCGGAAAAGACGCTGTTGCGTTATCAGTATGTTATGGAAAGCTCAAGCGCGGCGCAAGGAGATTTCGCCAGAACGAGTGGAAACTGGGCGAACCAGTTAAGGGTTCTTGCACAGTCATTCCAAGCATTAGGCGCAATCGTAGGCGAGGTTCTTATCAACGTCTTAAAACCGTTTGTCCAGGCTTTGAACAATGTTATGCAGAAGGTTATTCAGTTTGCCAGAACGGTTGCAAATGCTCTCGGCAAGATTTTTGGATGGAAATTCGAAATCAGCAACGCGGGTATTACGAATGATATTGACGGTATTGTTGCAGGAACAGAGGAAACAGAAGACAATCTGGGCGGCGCTGCCGATAATGCTAAGAAATTAAGAGATTATGTTCTTGGTATCGATGAACTGAATATCATAAGTCCAGATGACGCAAGCGGTGCCGCAGATGATATGAGCAGCGCGCTGGATGACTTGTCCGACATGGACGGTGCAGGAGATATCAATCTGGTTAAGACAGAGTCGCTTTTTGATAAATTTAAAAGCGATATTGATACTCTTTTTGAACTGGGAAGATATATCAGTGATGCTCTTGCAGATATGCTGGAAAGCATCGACTGGGATTCCATATATCAGAAAGCGGAGAACTTTGGAAAAGGTTTAGCGCAATTCCTTAATGGGCTCATAACTCCGCGATTGTTCTATGACTTTGGCATGACGATTGCCAATGCGCTGAATACGGTACTTCATTTTCTGGATGCGTTCGGCGAAGAGTTTAACTGGATCAATTTTGGAAAGAGCATCGCGGCGGGTATCAACGGTTTCTTCGAGAATTTTGATTTTGCATTGCTGGCAAAAACCATAAACGTTTGGGCGAAAGGGCTTCTTGATGCCATCATCACAGCTATTGATGAGACTGACTGGGGAATGATCGGAACCCAGATAGGTACTTTTCTTGTTGGAATTGATTTCCTTGAAATAGGTTTGAAAATAGGAAAGGCTATTTGGAAAGCGATCAATGCCGGATTTGAGTTGTTCGAGGGGATGTTTGAGAAAGCGCCGCTGGAAACTGCATTGCTCTCTCTGGTGGCAATTACGAAGCTGCTCAAGTCCAACAAGGTTAAGGCTTTTGCAAGTGCAATAAAAACGGCGGTCACAAATGTGACTTTGTTCGGAAAGGCATTGACAGGAGGGGAAGCTGAATTGGCAGCCTTGACGGCTGCAATGCCCAAAACAGCCAAAGTGATTGATGTTTTAAAGGGCTCTTTTTTGGCATTAAAAACAGGCATGGCGGATGGCGGCATATACGCGGGAGTACAAGCGGCATTTGAAAAGATCAGCGGTAGTATGACTGGTTTGCAGAAGGGTGTTATTGGTGTCGTAACTGCATTTGCAGAGTTTGCCATTATAAAAGATAGCGCAAAGGATATTGTGCAATGGCTGGTTGATGGTACGGGAAATCTGGGGGTAAATATCGCTGAACTGGCTGGTGCATTTGCCATCGCGGGAGTGGCGTTCAGTACGGTGTTTGGCTTTCCGGCAGGCGTGATTGCGGCTGGTATCACGGCTCTTATTGCGGGGATCGCGGGCGTGGTCAGCGCCATGAATGAAATGGCTGAAAATAATGCCATGGAAACTGTAGCCAATGCAATGCAAAATCCCGGTGGCGTACCAATCTCCGAATTGAGCAATGGATATGTCGCCTTGGCGGACGAGATAAAGGCTCAGTTTGATGGCATAAACCAGAAATCGCAGGAATTGGAAACCACCCGCGCGAATATAGCTGAAACCACGGCATCACTTGATCCATACGTCTTTGCGATTCAGAATGGCGCGGCAGTAACAGACGAATCCATTGCTGAAATGACAGCAGCTTTTCAGCGGTTGTTAACTGATTCCAGTTCCTTGCTTGAGCAGGAATCCCTCATTATCTACGAAGCATTAGCGGGCTCTCTGGGGGAAGCTGTAACGGCAGCGGGCGGATCTATTGATGAGTACATACTCGCCACGGACAGATTGAAATCGGAAACACAAAAAGAGCTGGAGGAAATATCTGATTCTTTAGGAAAACTGAAAGAAGATTATGAGCAAGGCATCTTGACACAGGAAGAATATGCCGAAAGCATGATGGATTTGATAAGCAGATATAAGGAATTGACCGGTAAGGGAAATGAAGTGGAATCTGCCATTTCAAATCTTAATGATGTTGTATCGGCTGGAATAAACTGGGATGCGGTTTATAAAGAGGGCGACTTTGATTCAGCGGCTCTGACAAATGAAATAGAGAAAGTCGGGCAATCCTTTACTGATGCAAAGGACACTGTTTCTACGAGCGGGCAGGAAATCATTGACACTATCAATTCTTTGATAGAACAAGCGCAGGCAACGGGAGATACAGAGGCGGAAACGGCGCTGACCCAGCTTTTAAAGTATCAAGAAGAAGAGATTAATCGCCAGATTGGAGAAATTGACCGTCTTGCTGCGGAATACACCCAGACAATACAGGATGATTTGATCAACAAAATTCCTGAAATTGTGGATGGTGTTGAACCGCCAAACTGGGCGCAGGCGCTTATGGGGCAGACGGAGGAATCCAATGTTCAAAAAGCTTTGTCTATTTTTCAGGAGGAATGGATCAATCCTGTTGAATCTTCCATTCAGGAGCAGTTTGGAACACTTGGAGAGTCTGGAAAGACCTATGCCAGCGAAGCAATGGGAAACATCCTTGATGGCTTGTTTGAGTATGGAAATACAAACAGTGCTAACAGATATGACCAGTTAAGAAAAACACTGACAACTGATGTTGAGGGTGCAGTCAAAGGCGGATTGGATGATGCTAAAGCGGGAATAAAAACATCTGCCGATGGTTTGGCAAAGGATACTATTGATGGGTATTCAGAAGGAATTGAAGCGTATGGTCCGGAAACGCAGATCGTTCTAAAGACATGGATGAGCGACAATGTCTCTGCGATTCATGATAGTGATATGAACTTTGGAAGCCCTTCACAAACAACATATGATTTTGGTCAAGATACTGTTGAAGGCTTTAATTTGGGGATAGCAGAAAATGCAGCATCCACGACAGAGGTTATTTCCGCATGGATGGAATCCGTTAAACAGGCATTTTCTTCTGAACAGTGGACAACCATGTTTGCCAATATGCTCCCGGCATTTCAGCAGAAATGGCTTGAACTGACTGAGTGGTGGAATGAAACTGCTATTCCTGAGTTCTGGGAAGCAACGACAGAGGGTGTTTTCTCGCTGGATAACTGGCTTCTGCTGTTTGACAACATGAAACTCGGCATGCAGACCAAATGGGGAGAAATCTTCCTGTGGTGGACGGAAGAAGCGATGCCTGTCTGGTGGGAAACCGGCGTGGACGAATACCTCAATTTGGAACGCTGGCTTGATGAGCTTGAAAACGTTCGTCTGGCATTTGAGACGAAATGGACGGAAATTGATCAGCTTATCGACCTGATTATGACTGAAATGATGAAGAAAATGGAAGAGCGCATGGAGCTAATACGCACAGGCTGGGAAGAAGCGCTGTCCAACATGCAGGAAACTACAACGGTTGTATTCGGAAGTGTTAGAGATACGGCGATCAGTATTCTGGATGAGATCATAGCGAAGATCGCGGAGGTTTCAAGTGCTGTCGCAGGGCTGGCCGCTGAAATATCTGGACTTTCTTCGAGCCTGTCAGGGCTCAGCGGCATCCGCGTAAATGGAATAAGTCTTGTGAGCGGTTCTGTTTCTGGTTTCGCGAGTGGCGGATATCCGGAAACGGGCGAACTGTTTATGGCGCGCGAGAATGGCGTCAATGAAATGGTTGGTCGGATCGGTAGCCGTAATACTGTTGCAAACAATGACCAGATTGTTGCAGGTATTACTGCGGGTGTGGCGAGCGCCAATGCGGAACAGAATGAACTGTTGCGGGAGCAAAATCAGTTATTAATGGCAATTCTCGAAAAGGGATTCAATGCAACGCTGGAAATTGACGGCCGGGAACTGGTATCTGCGTATGACAGAAGAGCTGCGCGGAATGGATTTTCCTTCACATAATTTAGAGAGGTGATGTTATGGCGTTATCATCTTTTTTGAATGTAAATGGATATGACTGGCCCTGCCCCGTGCGGGGCTTCACTTATGTGTTTTCCACAACGGTGAATGCCGGGCGTAACGCCAATAATGCTGTAATTGGGCAACGCATAGGGCGGGACCTCATAAAACTGGACTCTATGCAGTTTAAAGGGGTCCTTCCGGAAACACGGAGAATGATGCTTCAGTCCCTGGAACCTTTTTATGTGCCTGTCACATTTGAAGATTACCGCACAGGTAACCCGATTACGATCACGATGTATCCCGGCGATCGGAAAGGGCAGCCATTGTTTGTTGATGAAATTTCGCATATGGTTACGATGGACGAGACTTTCTCGGTCAATTTGGTTGATGCGGGGTGGGAGTGATGCAAAATGTCAGTAAGGCTTTCAAAAAATCCATACGGAACCCGCGCGCCTTAAGAAACAGAGGATATATCAAGGTTTATATTGGTGTAATCAACCAGAAAGCGCAGGATGCTGTAAGCGCCGAGGATTCCAGAAATGACTTTACGGACTTTACCGATCTTCGGAAACCATTTGAGGGCTATGAGGATTTTAAATTATATGCTACTGGGGAAGAGGATTTTTCCAAAGTTGACGGAAGTATGTACTTCCTGCCGGAAGAAAAAGCGCTCATGACTTACAATAATGGTCTTGTGACAGAAAAGCTTCTGGGTGAGATTTATATTTCATTTGGTGGTGTTACTGGGCTTGATATCAAAGGGCTGACAATTAATTTTGGGGAGTGCTATCCGGTAGATTTTACTGTTGAAAGCAATAATGGAATTCATTCATATGATGGAAATACGAAGTCGGAATGGAGAACAGAGGAGGTATTTTTAAATACATCTTACTTCATAATCAAGCCGACTAAGATGGTCAATGGACAGGGGAGATTTAGAATTCTGCAATTCTTTTGCGGAATTGTTAATATTTTTTCAAATACCAGTACCATTGACTATTCTTTTAAGGATTATATTTCTCCGATTTCAGAATCCATACCAAGTCAAGATATGACTTTAACTGTCGATAATCAGAATCTGTATTATGATCCGGACAATGATAACAGCGCGTTGGCATTTATGGAAATAGGACAGGAAATTCGGATTTCATTTGGCTATGATGTCGATGGCAGGGACAATATTGAATGGCTTAAACCAAATACTTGCTATTTGAAAACTTGGAAAGCAGATGATGAAACAGCAAAGTTTACTGCGACAGATCGTTTTGATCTTATTGATACGAAATATGATCGTGGGCTGTTCCGGGCTCAGGGAATAACACTTTACGATTTAGCTGTTGATGTGCTTAAAACGGCTGGCATTACAGATTCAAGAGAATATTATATAGATCCATATCTGAAAAAGATTGTTGTAAATAATCCAATGCCTGTGGTTAAGTGTACAGAAGCTTTGCAGATTATTGCGAACGCCGGACGCTGTATTTTATATCAGGACAGAGAAGCAAGAATCTGTTTGAAGAGCTCTTTTATACCTGAAATGTCAGTTGAAACACCTGATAAGGTAAGCTTCAGCAATGTCGATAAGCTATTGAAAGATGACAGAAAGCCTGCATATGCTATGGCAAGTCATGATTTTTCTGTTGTTGACGGTAGTATATTTTTCTGCCCGGAAGGTGAACCATTTCTGCATATAGGATATGTGAGCAGTATTGTTGCAGATGGTCATGGTTTGTTTAGTGTTAATCCGAAAATTACAATAAATATGGAAGCTGCGTTTATGTGTTTTGGTATGGAAATTCATTTCAGAAATGTGGCTCCCCGAAAATTCGTGATATATACATATAACGAAGGTGCATCAGTTCAGAAATTGGAAGTATCTGATCCTGATTTAAACTATATAACCTATGAGCAATTTGATCTGTTTGACAAAATGGTTATAGAAGTTACAGAAGGGTATCCTTTCGCCAGAGTGACAATCGACAATATTTTGATTGGAGATGTGACGGATTATTACATATCAAATGATGTGTTTCATGCAACTCCGGAAAGATCAAGGCAGGAGAAGATAGGAAAAATATCTGTGGTTCGCAGTCTGTATCGTGAATCTTTTGAAAAGAAAGAACTGTCACATGGAGAAGTGTTACTTGATGCTTCTGATCCAGAACTGACTTTGAATTTTTCACATCCTTCATATGGATATGAAGTCTCTGTTCTTGAAAGTGAGATTGTCACGTGCAAAATTACTGAAAGCAGCAGTTATTTTGTAAAATTGCATTTTGACGGATTAACAGGAAATGAAACTATCGCATATTCTGTTTCAGGATATGAGTATGCCATGGAAACGAGTAAATATATAGTTTCTCACGGAAACAATGGGTCTGAAAAGGAATGGAATAATCCGCTTATCAGTACCGTGGAACATGCAAAAAAAATTGAGGAATGGATTGCAGAATATTTTCTTGGGAATGTGGATTATAAACTTAACTGGTGGAGCGATCCGTGTGTGGACGCGAATGATTTGTTTTATCTTGAGATGAAAGATCGTGATCCAACATTGATTCGGGCATACCAAAATGAAATAAAATTTTCTGGTGCGTGGAGTGGAACTATCAAAGCAAGGAAGGCGGTGGTGATGCGTGGCGGTTAAATCAGTGCAAGCAATTATTAATGGAGAAACGCATGACTTAGCGCTGAATAGAGGCACGGGAAAATATGAAGCGACGCTTATTGCGCCGATAGAAGCGGAGACTGTAAGCACTGGCCGATCCTATTCCGTGACAGTTGTTGCTACGGATGATGACGGAAATGTGACAAATATTGGTGCATCCGATCCGGGTTTGGGCAGTAGTCTGACGCTTGTAGTAAGGGGGATTTCGAGTCTTGCTGCATATATAGTCCCTCCTTCCAGATGGAAAATACAAGATCGTTTTAATGCGGTCGATTACAACCGGATCAAGAATAACCTATATGTACTAAAAGATTTGGTGAATGAAATCTATTGCCCTCTTGAAATTGAAGATATGGGCGATGATAAAAATTTTACGAGCTGGTTTTACGCCAGGGAATTCAACCTGTTTGAAAGAAATCTGGAAACGATCAACAGGATGGTCTTTGGTGAGAACATAGGAGAAACAAAAAACTTTTTTGCTAATGGGCCTTTCATTGATTACATAGAACTGAACCGCATCGAGGATACAACGTTCTCTTTTTTCATTAAGGCTACAGAGCAGAAAAAATTACTGCCGCGTCTGGCATTTCGCCTGGGCGGCGCGAAAGGAGTAAAAATCTAATGGCAGTAAAAACTGTACAAGCCACAATCAATGGCGTAACAACAAACTTGACGCTCAACAGCGCTACGGGAAAGTATGAGGCAACGATCACGGCCCCGACAAAATCAAGCTATACGAAGGAGGGGCATTATTATCCGGTCACGGTAAAGGCAACTGATGATGCGGGAAACACGACCACGGTAGATGCTACAGATGCGACGCTTGGCAGCAGCCTGCAGCTTGTGGTCAAGGAGAAGATCGCTCCGGTCATTACCGTTACGGCGCCCACGGCATCCCAGATGCTCACCAATAATAAGCCTGCAATCACATGGAATGTAACGGATGACGATTCCGGCGTAAATCCGGATACAATCGGTATCACGATTGATTCCGGCACAAAGATCACAGGTGATGCAATAACAAAAACGGCTGTTACGGGTGGTTACCAGTGCAGCTATACGCCCACGGCGGCGCTCGCAGACGGTAGCCATACCGTTAAGTTTGATGCAAGCGACAACGATGGCAACGCGGCAACACAGAAGAGTGTGTCCTTCACTGTTGACACCGTACCTCCTACCCTGTCCATTACAGCGCCCGTAAATGGCCTTGTAACCAATCAGTCTGCATGTACTGTGACCGGCACTACAAATGATGCGACCTCCAGTCCCGTGACCGTGACGGTGAAGCTGAACAGTGGGACTGCGGAAGCGGTGACAGTTGGCACAGATGGTTCCTTCAGTAAGGCGCTGACGCTGGCAGCAGGCGTCAATACTATTACCGTTGTTGCGACGGACAGCGCAGGCAAGTCTACCACAGTGACCAGGACGGTTACGCTGGATACAGGCGCGCCGGTGATCCATTCCGTTACCCTTACGCCGAACCCTGTAGATGCGGGCCAGACCTATATCATCTCCGTTGAAGTGACGGACTAAGGAGCTGCCATGGCAGTATCCAGGGTGGTCGGGACTGTTGACGGTACCGAAGTAATCCTGACGCATAAAGGAGGGGACAGGTGGGAAGTGCCTGTCCCCTTTGATGAAGACGGGGAATATGTGGTCGGGATCATGGCAGAGGATGAGGCGGGGAACCGGGCATATATTGCGAAGATGCTCTTCGTGGTAAACCGTGCGCTTTTGTGCGCCCATATCATCCCGTTTCCCTACTATGCGGAAGTGCTTGCGGGCGGCTATTGGGCGGAAGTGATCGTTCTGGAATGCGGAGGTATACAGGATGCAGAAGATTGTATTTGAAGCCGGGGAGCAGCGACATGTAAGGCTCCTGATCCACTCCACCAATGGCGAGCCTTTTAAGATCCGCACAGCCCGGTATGAGCTGTCGCTGCTGGGCGAGGTTCAGGAAAGCGGGGAGTGCATTGTGGAAGAGCATGTCATTGACTGTTTTATATCCCCGTCCCAGCGACACAGGACCTACGAACTGAAAGTTGCTTATGAGGTAGCTGATGAGGTCCTGATCGAAACGGTTAAGGTCAGCGTGATGTGAGGTGGTGAATATGGAAGCGGTAATTGCAAAAGTAGATATATCGAAGAATCCAGTGAGTACATCGGAAAAATTTACAGTCTCAGTCATTGTGAAAGAGATAATCGCTGAGCCGGCAATGTACCGGCTTCCGTACACGCTGGGAAAAGAAAAAGGAGGAATCAAGTAATGGCAAAACAGACATTGCCTACGAATTTTAAGGATGACGTTCTGGCGGCATCCATGGGCGGGAAGCGCCGATATATACTCACAGAAAACGGGGACGGAACATTTACGCTTGAGGATGCGACCACTTATAACCAGGTGGGGGATGTTTTCGGTGCCGCGCGGCTTAATGCGCTCTGCGGGGCAGTCAATGAGAGCGTGGATCAGGCGAAAGTGATTGACAGTATTGATACTATTAAGGCGACTACCCAGGCTGGATATCCGGCAGGATCGCTGGCGGTTAAGCAGATAATTAGTGAAATAGCGTCTTTTCAGACTGGGGTTGATACCATATACAGCGGATGCGTAACATATGGTTCAACCCCTACAGCAAAAACCCCGGCAGCCATAGTAAATGCCATCAAAGCAATATATACTAACCGTTATAATAATGGAAAAACCGACGCCGAAAATTATATATTAGGGAATCCCAATCTGTATAACCTGTATACGCAGGCGCAGTATAATGCTAATTATAATTCGGGCGTCGCAGCGGCGAAAACTTTCCAGAGGGCCGAATTCTCCAAAATATCATATACGACGGAGAATACATATGTTAGGGTTACAACTTTTGATTTGTCGTCGATTCCAAACATAGCGGCAAAAACCCTGTGGAAGGATATATTTGTGCATCCCGGAAATTGCCATCTCTGGCAGCAGGATATAGGTTCGGTAGGACCAACATTCACCTTATCCGGTAGTGTTCTAACCGCCAAGCAATCACAGATTACTATTGAGACGATTGTTGTATATTATTCTAATACTTAACAACAATCACTATTTAGCCGAACAGAAACCGTCAACAAAATATCGTTAAAAAGAAAGGAGGTATGCCCTATGGCATATCTTAAATTTTTGCAGTCAGAGGAGCTGCTCAAGTGTACCGTCGCCCCCGGCGGCAGCATCGTAACCATAAAATTTCCGCCCGGAGAAACGCCCGTAGTAAACACCGGCGGATTCCGGTTATACCTTGATGCGGCGGGCAAACTGGATATCGGAGGTGACAGTTATATCGGCTATACGACCGTGTACCGCAATGATGCTGTGACCGCAGCATATAACGGATACCAGCTGTCCAGTGATGGAAGTGTGTACATTGAACCCATTCCAACAGTAACGTTTTCTGCAGGAACGGGCGGCAGTCTTGAGGGAGAGAAAAGCCAAAAAGTAAACGGATACGAGGAGTTGGACATTCCCGTGCCTGTTCCTGATAAGAACTATATATTTGCGGGCTGGACACCGTTGATTCCCTCGGAAGGACTTATTGAAAGTGACATGAACTTTCAGGCAGTTTTTTCTTATGTACCGATCGTGACTTTTTCGGCTGGAAATGGCGGTGTCATTGAGGGAGTATTGCGTCAGAATGCTACGGATTATACTGATCTTACCATTCCTGTGCCTACACCGGACGATAATTATGTTTTTGAATGCTGGGTCCCTGAGATTCCGATATCAGGAAAAATTGATGGTGACAGATATTTTCAGGCTGAATTTTCGTATGTTCCAACGCTCGAAGAGGTGCGCGAGGCAAAAGTAACTGAGATGAATGCCGTACAGCAGGCGGCCATTGCCGCGGGTGTTAATGTAACGCTGACCGATGGTACTGTGGAGCATTTCACGCTGACCGACCATGACCAGACAAGCCTTATGGGGCTGCAGAGCCAGGTGATGGCAGGGGAGCAGATGATCCCGTGGCACACCAGTGATGAGGCGGAGCACTGTAAGTTCTATTCCAACGCGGACATGGCGCTGATCACGGCGGCAGCACTGGCGCATGTGACGTGGCATGTGACCTATTTCCGTGACCTGCGCATCTATATCCGGTCGCTGGCTGACAAGGAAGCTGTGGCTGCCGTGACCTATGGAATGGACATTCCGGAAGAGTATCAGAGTGCGCCGCTGCAGGCGATGATTGCGGCGCAGGGAGAATGAGGCTGGTAAGGCCGCTGGTGCTGTGGGGAATCGGCGGCCTGCTCTATGTGATTTTGGAAATGACCTGGCGCAGGTACAGCCATTGGACGATGTATCTGGTAGGCGGCACCTGCTTCCTTCTGATTGGCGCGATCAACGAGGTAATCCCGTGGGAGATGCCTTTTCTGCTGCAGTGCATCATTGGCGCGCTGATCGTGACGGCGGTGGAGCTGATATCCGGCTGCATTATCAATATCTGGCTTGGGTGGCATGTGTGGGACTATTCGGACATGCCATTCAATTTGTGGGGGCAGATATGCCTGCCATTTTCCTGCCTGTGGGTTGCGGTATCCGGAGTGGCGATCGTGCTGGATGATTATCTGAGGCACTGGCTTTTTGGAAAGGAAAAGCCACATTATATATTTTTCTGGAGGATAATAAGAGATGCCGGTTGAAATTCAGGTAGCGCTGATCGGGCTGCTGGGCAGCGCATTGGGGTCAGGAATTGGCGTGATTGCCAGTTCCAAACTTACGGCTTATCGGCTGGAGCAGCTGGAAAAGAAGGTCGATAAGCATAACACAGTCATTGAACGTACCTATAAACTGGAGGAAGAGCAGGCTGTTATGCAGGAGCAGATCAAGGTGGCAAACCACCGGATCAGTGATCTTGAAAATAAAAATTAAGGAGCGCAGGAAGCGCAAGGAGGAAAAAACTATGGAACTTTTAAACATGGTACCTGTGTGGCTTATTATTGTGATTGCGGTTATCGTGGCGGCCACTATCATCGCAATGGCGGTTACATATCTGAAGGATAAGACGCTGGAGCAGATCCGGGCCGACGTCTACCAGCTTATCCTGAAAGCGGAACACATGTATAAGGAATCCGCCCAGGGAAAGCAGAAAATGAAGTGGGTGGTATTCCAGGCAAGGGGCCTTCTGCCCGGATGGGTGCAGGCACTGGTATCGGAAGATGCACTCATGTCCGTTATCCAGGTGTGGTTCGACGGAGTGAAAGACCTGCTGGATGATGGGAAGATGAATAATACAGGAACGTGATCTGCGGGCGGCTTTGGTCGCCCATTTCTTTTGGAGGCAGGATATGTGGAAAGGTATTGACGTAAGCGATAACCAGGGTATAATTGACTGGGCGAAGGTGAAAGCTGCCGGTGTGCAGTTCGCGGTCCTGCGCAGCGTCCGTGGGTCCGGCAAGGCAGACTACCAGATCATGAATAACGTAGCGGGGTGCCGGAAACATGGCATCCCGTTTTCCGTGTATAAGTACACTTATGCAACATCGAAGCAGGCGGCAATGGAAGAAGCCAGACAGGTCGTTGAACTGCTGCAGTCTTATGGCCTGCAGGATACAATGGTCTGGTGGGACGTGGAAAATCGGGGGACGCTTCAGCCGCTGGGAAAGACAATGCTGACAGCCTGCATCAAGGCAGCACAGACCGTGATCGAAGCCGCCGGATACCGGTTCGGAATCTATACCGGGTTGAATGTTTACAATGAGAAGTGGTTCAATTTTGACCAATTCGCGGCGGTTCAGCTATGGGTGGCGCGTTATCCTTCCAGCAAGGTGGTTACGTTCGGGGCAGAACCGGATGAAAAATATCTGCCTGCGGTTGGGCGCGCAATCTGGGGATGGCAGTTTTCGAGCGCCGGAAATGTGCCGGGTATCAATGGTAATGTGGATCTGGACATCTGTTATCAGGATCCATCGGAGACAGAGCTGACCGGGGCAGAACCGGGCGTGATCTGGTGTGTGTCAATCGCGGATGTGTGGAATGAAGAAATTGCGCAGGCTGTAGCGGCAGCATATCCCGGATGCAAGGTCCACAAGGTATCTGTACTGGATGTTGGCGGAATTGAGATCTGGATCGCATCGATTGCAGACGTATGGACGCAGGAACAGGCGGTCGTGGCTCAGGCGCAGTTTGCGGCGCTGGGAATCGTTGGAGTGGTGCATAAAATCAGAATATTAGCGTAGGAAGAAGCCAGGACACTTTCGGGTGTAGCTAACCTCGTTGCTAAATTATATTTACTTGTATATATGGAAATTGTCTTAGGAAATGTATATAAACATAAAAGCTCTTTTTAAAGTGGAAATATTCGACAAAATATTACTGATTGATATATTTTATGTCGAATATTGCGACGCAATATAAGGTATAAATTATTGACATAACGATAACCTTAAACTATCATTGTTATATACCAATTAAACGAAGTGATTCGTAAACAACAAAAGGAGGAAGGGCTTTATGTTTAATGTGCAGGAAACAATGGCAACGATCCAGACGATCAAAAGAGTGTTAACCGTAGCAATAAGAATCTTAAAAAAGATTTTTACTTCACAAATTCCTCTGAAGAAAAATGATAAGAGGAAAATGATTTTGGTTAAAGTAGATATAATTGTAGTTTTATATATTTGATGACAAGGGCTCAGATTGCAATGGCTTTCTGAGCCCTTATAAAATCATAAGCATAAATGTTTCTAGGTATAGCCCCATTCATAAGTCATCAAAAGAACGCTGTCAGCGGCGGCCCCCAGAC
>Ga0129308_1002315_pt1 | contig 16455 bp, 12 predicted proteins | sample L827metagenome_FD_94440 | JGI IMG/M metagenome (GOLD analysis project Ga0129308, IMG submission 94440) | Ring-tailed lemur group fecal microbial communities from Wisconsin, USA - L827 metagenome | ecosystem: Host-associated > Mammals > Digestive system > Large intestine > Fecal | place: USA...
GCGTTGCACTATCCTCCGAAATGGTAAAGCAGTTCCATCATATCATGGGGTTAGATTTTTTTCTACCCCTCAGAATCAAATTGTCCTTGACAAGGGGTACACTTCAGATAGCCCCAGCAGCTTTTTCCTCCGCAGCGTGGTTATTTCCCGGATGGGCTGGATGTGAAGCGCTCCATTGCGAATGGAGAGCTCTGCGGGCAGGCCGCCGTTGTGGGCCCAGCCTGCATGGACCTCATCCATAAAGCTGCGTTTTCCCTGGGCAATGGTGAAGATCACAGTTCTGCCGTCCGGGGTGACGAAACCGCTGGGGCCGGTAAACACGCCCTTGCCCAAATCCAACAGATGCAATCTGTCATGGAATTTTGTAAAGGTCTTTCTTTCCGCATCCCAGCTCCCCAGGAAATAATAGGTTTCCACAATATCGTTCTCAATCTGACAGGCGCACAGAAGCAGAATATGGCAGACCACGGCGCCGTTTTCACCCCGCAGGGGCAACAGAACGGGCAACTCCCAGACGTGTCCGCCCTCTTTGTTTTGCGTATCATCGTACTGCACAAGAAAGCCGTGGTTTTCCCAGTGAATGCCATCGTCAGAGGAATACAGCACCGCATTGCCGCCGCCATTGTCTGCGTCCCCGGTGCCTACCAGCATGAAATAGGTGTCGTTTTCCAGCCACACAAAGGGGTCGCGAAATTCTCCCATCCAACCCATATCCTGGGTCTGAATCAGTTCCGGGCGGGCATACCACCTGTCGAGGCTTTCATCAGGGATTGCCAGTGCCACCGCCTGATTGGGAAACTGGCGATCATCCCCGGCGGTAAAATAGATTCTGGGCCTGCCATCTTTGCCGATGACGGAGGAGCCTGACCAGCAGCCATCCGGGGCCGGGGCTTCCTTCTCCGGGATCAGAGCCAGGGGGCAATCCTGCCAATGCACCATATCCCTGGATTTCAGGTGTCCCCAGCATAAATGATCCCAGATAGGCGCATGGGGGTTTGCCTGATAAAAGATGTGATACCAGCCATCATAGTACATGGGCCCGTGAGGCTCGTTCATCCATTTCCCCGAAGGGCACAGGTGGTAGGCCGGCCGCTGCCGGTCATTTCCGTAGGCGCTTCTGCGGGGCATGGCCAGCTGGACGGCTGCTTCCTCCCGCACTCCCGTGAATACGGAGCGGTGGAGAGAGAGAATCTCAGCCTCGCTTTTCGCGAAGGAATCCAACTCTACCCACTGTAGAAAGCCGTAAAAGCAGCCGAAGGGAACCTGTTCTGTAAAAAAGTCACCGTCCATCCGTCTGCCAATATAGGGGCATCCATCCGGAAAGCGAAGCTGTGTGTGCCGCCGGAACTGCTTCCGGCTGGAAAAAATACCGTTCACATACAGATCGCACCAGCCCGCATCCCCCCGGTACACCACGGTGACGACGTTGCGCACCCCTGCCCGGGCATGGGAACGGATGGAAGAAAAAGAAACAGAAGTTCCATCAATTCCCAGGTTGACAGTGACGATCCCTCCCTTTTCCAGCAGCACTTCCAGGCCCTTGTGCTCTCTGGCGCTGTAATCGGTAAACAGGCCGTCGGGATAGGCGGAATAGGTGACGGGAAGAAAGCTCAGGCTGATGGTAAAGCACTCCCCATCGGGAATACACTTGGGATTTCCACGAAACCAATGGGAGTAGCCGTCGAAGAGAAAGCTGTCACCCCAGAAGTGGTAGTCTCTGTTTTTGAATGCGGAATCCTGGGAGAGGGAAAAAGTGATTCCTTCTGCACTGCATTTACAGGACGGGCCGATTTGAGGATCAGAATAAAATGTAAAGCGCATGGTTTGCCTCCAAATTACACGCCTGCCCGTTGAAACTGCCGCTCGATCTGAAAAGCCTGGTTCAGCCGGTCGTAAAGCATGAATTGGGACAGGAAGAGAATATACCAGATACCTACGATGGGCAGAATCAGCAGCGTCCAGGGTGCGAAGAGAATGTAAATCCCCCAGTAAGCAAGCTGCAGCAGCCCTACACCCATGACACGCCAGAAGTTCTGAACGGTAAACAGCAGGGTATTCCGCAGCCGGATTCCCGGAGATTGCTGAAACAGCACCAGCTGAGACCAATAGAGCTGAGAGATCACCATGGTCAGCAAGGCGGAGAACAGCAGCAGTAAAATGGTTCCCAGGGAAGGAGCAGTCTGCGCCCACCAGAGCATCATGCCCATGAAGCAGAAGAAGCCCACCATCAGCCCAAGCAGTGCGCCGGGAATCAGACTTCCCCGGAAATTCTGCTTCCAACTTTTCCTGTAGTTCAGGCGCCAAGGCATGGGATCATCCCGCATGGCCCGGAAAAGGCTGTCATACATCCCGGACAGGAACGGCCCAAAAATCATGCCGCCGATAACGGAGCAGGGGATCAGCACCAGAATGCTGGAGGTTGCGATGGCAAGCCCGATTCCCGCTGCCAGCGGCAGAAGCCCCAGGATGGTCAGAGCGTTCAGCTTGAACCAATCGCCAAAGTGGCGGCCCAGCAGCTGCTTGTAGCGATTGAAGCCGGTTTGCCGCTTGGTTTCATCGTAGAATTTGTCTTCCGGGATAAACATTCCCATGTTGCGTGCCTCCTTTATTGTGCGTAGTGGCAATGTTCCAGAAAATCCGTCAGTACATCCACAGCTTCCTCCGGGAAGTCTGCCAGCAAAGCCACATCCACCCGGATTGCCCGGTTGCCCCGAATTTCCGTGGCGGAGGCTCCCCTGGAATCGGGGCCGGAACCGTCAGGAAAGGGATAGACAGCAATTTGGTAAGTCTGTCCGGCGTACTCCCCATTGGATTCCTCTATATCGGGATACCGCTCCCGGGCAAGGGACTGCCACTGGGCGGCAGTCTTCTCCGCATCAGCGGCGGTTTCCAATTCCATCACCACCAGATGAATCTGGGCATCATAGGTGATTACTTTGTCACCATTTTCATTGGTATAGGAAATTGCCTCACCCTTTGTCCAGGAAGCATAGAAGGTGCCCTCTGCTGCCAGCACATCCTCATTGCGCTGCACCGTCCAACCATCCATGGGCTCCACACCCAAAGCAGAACCAATGGTCGTCCAGTCCTTGCCCCATGCCGCGCCGTCCGCTGTTTTCTCCGGCAGCTTATTCCCGCAGGCAGACAGCATCAGGCAAAGAATCAGGGTACAAACGATTGCTGCTTTCTTCATGGCTTTTTCGCTCCTTCCGTCAAATTCTCCCACAGTGCGTCACACTCCGCTACGTTGGGGACGGTTTTTTCGTTCCAGAATCCCCGGCGGGCGAACGCCAGCTGGGACACGATTTCCTGGGCGGTTCCCAGTTCGATTTGCGCCAGCACCGGGCAGTCACCCCAAATGACATATTTCCCATCCGGGGTCAAATCCCCGTCAGCCGGGAGGCTCCCGTCCAGATTGCACAAAGCGGAGGTGGCCTCCTGGAATCCGGCAGGGTCTTCCAGCAGGAAAAAGTAGCTCCTGCAATCCGTTATATCCGCCACCAGCTGAACCCGTGCCGCCTGGGCGTAGTAAAGGGTGTCAACGTCGCCTGTGTTCATGCTGACATACTGCTGGAGCGCCACGGTCACTTCGCCATCCCCATTCAGGTCGGGGCTTATCGCCGCAAGACCGGAGCGCAGCGCTTCAGCCGTTTCCTCACTGAGGGGAACGCTTCCCACATAGGCAATGGAGTAGTCGGGCTTGATTGTGCCAATGCCCAGCACGTTCCACAGGATATTCCCGGCGCACACGGCCAGCACTGCGGCGATGACAACCTGCCACTTGTGATAATGCCACCAGTTTCGCCGTTTTTCACCCTTGGTCAGGGTGTGAACTTCCTCCGGCTTTGCTTCTTCCCTTGCTTTTTTCAGCAGATATTCGCTTGCCATGGCAGCACCTCATTCCTTCGTGGTTCCGCCATAGGCACAGCTGACAGGCAGGCAGACCAGACTGGGCGCATTCGCCCGGTCTTCCCGCAGCAGCATATCCACGCAGGCCTGGGCAATCTTGTCCACAGGCTGGACAATGGTGGTGCAGAAGTAGCGGCCTGTATCGAAACGGCGGATGCCGTCAAAGCCAATGATCTGTACGTCCTCCGGCACCCGGATTCCCATGTCTTCCAGAAGGGCGTGGATCTGTGCGGCCAAAAGATCGGTGGAGCAGAAGATGCCGTCATATTCCAGCTTCTCGTCCGCCATGTGCTTTTGAAAATACGCCCGGAATACCTCCATATCGGTGCATTCGTTCAAGCGGTAGGTGTCGTAAGCAGTCTGCATCAGGCTGCAGGCGGTCACAAAGCCATCGCCCCGCTTGTCGGCCTCACCGGGAACGGAAGAGCCGGTGCGCAGGAACAGCAGCTTTTTACAGCCGCACTGTACCAGCTTTTCCGCTGCCAGTCTGCCTCCGCCGTAGTTGTCCGACGCTACACAGGGCACATTGGAACCAAAATAACGGTCAATGCTGATAAAAGGAATGTCGTCTCCCAGCTGTACCATGCTGTAGGTCAGGCCAATGATGCCGTCCACCTTGTTCTGCCGTACCATGCGCAGGCACGCATCCTCCCGCTCATGGTGGGAGTCGGTAAGGAACAGCATCATCCGGTAATTCCGCTGGGCAAGGGCCAGGTTCAGCTGCTGGGCAAGAGCGGCAAAATAGGGGTGGTCTGTGGAGGGGAGGATGACGGCGATGATACCTGTCTTGTTGGTTTTCAGTCCCCGGGCATAGGGGTTCACCTGGTAGCCCAGCTGCTGGGCGGCCTCCTCCACCTTAATGCGGTATTCCTCGCCCACCGGGAGGCCGTTGAACACCCGGCTGACTGTGCCCAGCGCCACGCCGGCCTCCCGGGAGACATCCTTCATGGTTGGATTTCCTTTTTTCACGGAACAAAACTCCTTTATCATAGATATGAAACGTTTCCGAATATACGGGTTTCAGGAGGCCTTTTCTTCTGAATCTTATTCTATCAAATCCCGTTTCAAAAGTAAAGTGAATATTTCACATCCTGTTCATGAAACGTTACAATTGTAAGAAATGCACAGAAATGACAAGTTTGATTTGTACAATACAAGGAAAGTGTGAGATTAGATAAAAAATGCGTAAAAATCATATTGACATTTTGTGAACAGGGCTCTATGATAAAGATGCTCATGTAACGTTTCACGGAAATGTGCTGGAAAGTTCGCAGCTTTCAGCCAAGAGACGAGCGCTCCTCTTTTTCGTAAAACGCTTTCAGAGTCTCCCACTTCTCGGCATTCCCCGGGAGAAGCAGCACACAGCGATATTTGAAGGAAAGAAGTGATCCAAATGTCCAAAGCAACCACCATTTCTCAGGGCGGAGCTGCCGCTGCGAGGCTGCATTCCAAGTCCCTGGGGCGGAGAATCCTGGACAATTGGCAGATGTATGCGCTTCTGCTGATTCCTGTGGTTCTGACCATCATATACAAATACATTCCCATGTATGGCATCCAGATTGCCTTCCGTGATTTCACGCCCAGCAAGGGCTTCACAGGAAGCACATGGGTGGGCCTGAAATGGTTCCAGCGGTTTTTCAGCGCCCCCACCTGCAGCCGCATGATCCGCAACACCGTGCTCATCAGCCTGTACTCCCTGCTGTGGAGCTTTCCCATTCCCATCATCCTCTCGCTGATCATCAATCAGCTTCGATTTCAGAGATATAAGAGAGTGGTGCAGACCGTTCTGTATGCCCCTCACTTTATCTCCATCATGATCGTGTGCGGCATGATCCGCATCTTTCTCAGCCCCTCTGGCGGCCTGCTGAACCTGATTCTTGGTACCAGCACCGACTTTCTGACAGAGGCTTCCGCATTTCGAACGATCTACATCGCTTCCGGCATCTGGCAGGATGCCGGCTGGGGCTGCATCATCTATCTGGCGAACGTGGACCCAGGCCTTTACGAGGCGGCCAAAATGGACGGCGCTTCCGTGTTCCAGCGGATTTTGCACATCGACCTTCCGGCGCTGCTGCCCATGGCGGTGCTGAACCTCATCATGGCAGCCGGCGGTCTGATGAATGTGGGCTTTGAAAAGGTGTGGTTGCTGCAAACCGACCTGAACAAGGCAACCAGCGATGTGATTGCGGTGTATGTGTACCAGCAGGGTATTGAAAACGCCAAGTACAGCTATTCCACCGCTGTGGGCCTGTTCAACACGGCTGTGAACATCATCCTGCTGGTGATTGTCAACAAGATTGCGTCCAAGCTGTCGGACGTGGAATTCGTGTAAGGAGGCAGCGAACATGGCAAGAAAAAACCTTAATCGTGCCGGAGGTCTGTCCGATAAGGCCAGCGACATCATCCTGGTGGCCATTACCGCTGCGGTGCTGTTCGTGGTGGCATATCCTCTTTACTATGTGGTCGTTGCTTCCTTTTCTGATCCCTATGACGTATATGCCGGCAAGACCTTCCTTTTCCCCAGCGGCTTCACCCTGGATGGCTACAAGGCGGTGTTCGCAGAAAAAAGCATCGTCTCCGGCTTCCTGTACTCCGTGCTGTATACCACGATTGGCACCATTTTCTCTGTGGTTATGCTGTACATCACCGCCTATCCCATGGCGCAGAAGGATTTGCCCGGACGGAAACTATTAAGTCTGTTCTTCATCATCACCATGTACTTTGGCGGCGGCCTGATTCCCACCTACTTGGTGGTCAAGAAGACCGGTCTGATCGGAAACATGTGGTCGCTGTTCCTCCCCGGCGGCGTTGCGGTGGGCAATATGATTATCGTGCGCAACTACTTCCAGAACAGCATTCCCCACGATTTGGTCGAGGCCTCCGAGATTGACGGCTGCTCAAAATTCCGCACCTTCATCAGCGTTGTGATTCCGCTGTCCATGCCGATTCTGGCAGTTATGGCTGTGTTCAGCATGGTGGCCTACTGGAACGACTGGTTCACAGCCATGATCTATCTGGGCGGCAAGGGTCAGCCCCTGCCGCTGGTACTGCGGGGCATCCTGATTAAGAGCTCCGCAAGCTCCGCTCAGGCCAGCCTGATTTCCGGCGGCTATGCCGAGCTGAACAAGCTGACGGAAATGATTAAGTTCTGCTCCATGATCGTGGCGGCCCTGCCCATGCTGATTGTCTATCCCTTCGTCCAAAAGTATTTTGAAAAAGGATTTATGTCCGGCGCCGTAAAGGGCTAAGGACACAAATAATAAATCGAAAAGGAGACCACAAAAATGAAGAAAATGCTTTCTCTTTTGCTGGCAGCTGTCATGCTGCTGAGCCTCCTCACCGCCTGCGGAGGCAACAAGCCTGCTGAAACAGCCAATACTGACCAGACCGAGTTCAAGGTTGTCAGCGGCATTTCCGCCCTGTCCGGCGGCTACAACGACAACGTTGTTCTGAATGCCATGCAGGAGACTGCCGGCATCAAAATCAACTGGGAAACCATGAGCGATTCTCTGAGCGAGCAGGTCAATATTCGTATCTCCGGCGGAGAGCTGCCCGATGCCTTCCAGGCGGTGGGCTTTAACAACTACGACCTGGCCCGCTACGGTGCGGACGGCACCTTTATCGACCTGACTCCCTACATTACCCCGGAAATCATGCCCAACCTGTGTGCGATTTTCGAGAAGTTCCCCGCCTATAAGTCTGCCATCACCCAGGAGGATGGTCGCATCTACGGCCTGCCCTCCGGCGGCCGCATGGGTACCGCTGCCACCGGTGCCGCTGAGGACTTCGACATCGGCACCATTCCTCAGTTCACTATGATTAACAAGAAGTGGCTGGACGAGCTGGGCCTGAGCGTCCCCACCACAACTGAGGAGCTGCACACCGCACTGGTTGCCTTCGCAGAAAACGATATGTCCGCCAAGGTTTATGGCAACCCTGCCGGTACCACCATTCCCATCTCCTGCGGCTACGACCAGTGGTGCTGGGGCCAGGATATGTTCTATGCCGCCTTCGGCTTTGTTACCTGGAGCGACGTCTGCCGGGATTTGCACCTGAAGAGCGACGGTACCGTTGAATTCCAGTCCGTTACCGACGCCTACCGCAAGGCCGTTACCTACTACCACGATTGGATCGAGGAAGGCCTGTTCGACAAGGAAATGTTCAGCCAGGATCACACCCAGCTGATTTCCAAGTGCTCTCAGGGATATGTGGGCGTCGGCGTGTGGTGGGAGATTAACGAGCTGATGGGGCCCTATGCCCAGGACTATGTGTACCTGCCTCCTCTGAAGGGACCCGAAGGGGACTGCGCCGTCACCCTGAAGTCCGGCGGCGGCATCAGCTCCGGCAACCTGTCCATCACCTCCGCCTGCAAGAACCCTGCCAACCTGCTGAAGTTCTACGACCAGTGGTATACCGGTGAGGCGGTCATGCAGCTGGAGTACGGCCCCATCGATGTGTTCTACACCGGCAAGGGCGACGACGGCATGTGGATTTCCATCACCGACGAAGAAGCACAGGCCAAGTACGGCAAGAGCGCCGGTGAACTGAAGGGCGTTCACGAGGTCTACGGCCCCAAGCTGATCCTGTCCGAGTACTACTCCAACGTGTGGCACATGGAGGACCGTGCCTACCAGCGGCTGCTGGATCTGGAGAACTTCTGGTTCAACTACGTTCCCGATAAGTCTCTGTATCCCGGTGACTGCGTGTTCACCAGCGAAGAGCTGGAAATCATCGATATGTACAAGTCCGACTTCGAGACCCAGGTTGCGGAGCAGGAGGCTCTGTGGCTGAAGAACGGCGGCCCCACCGACGGGGAGTGGGAGGCCTATAAGCAGTTCCTGTCCGACAGCTGCGGCATGGACAAACTGCTGAAAGTCTATCAGGACGCTTACAACCGCTATGTTGCTGCACAATAATATTTAGGCACCTCAAAAAAACTACCCTTTTGCGGTTTGGGCGGATTTTTTGTCCTACCAATCTCTCGCCCAAACCATCAAAAGGTAGTTTTTAGAGGTCGCCATTTGATTCCCAACTGCGCCGGGCGGGTTCCGATAGCCGCCCGCCCGGCGCCCCTCCTCTACCGGCATCCGGCAGACGGATGCTGGCAGAGAGATGGTCTTTGGTCTCAAAGGCTGTCTCTGTGCCATTTTTTCAGAAAAAGGAGTTTTCTGTATGACCAGTAAGAAATTACAGCGTGCCCGGGATTTTGAGGCAAAGTATATTCCCTATGTGGCGGAGGAGCTGCCCAAGTTCCATGTCACCGGCGGAATCGGCTGGATTAACGACCCCAACGGCTTTGCCCCCTACAAAGGGGAGTATCATCTGTTTTATCAATATCATCCCTACGATGTGAAGTGGGGCCCCATGCACTGGGGTCATGTGAAGACCAGGGACTTTGTGAAATGGGAACGTCTGCCCGTTGCCCTGGCACCGGATACGGACTACGACAAGGACGGTTGTTTCTCCGGCGGAGCCGTGGAAATGCCCGATGGACGGCATCTTCTGATGTACACCGGGGTGCGCAATGTGCGCAGGAGAAACGGTAAGCTGGAGAGCTTCCAGACCCAGTGCATTGCCATCGGCGACGGAGTGAATTACGAAAAGTATGAAGGCAACCCCGTGATCCGCAGTGAGGATGTGCCCGAGGGCGGCAGTGTCCACGATTTCCGTGACCCGAAAATCTGGCGGGAAGACGGAAGGTTCTATATGGTTGTGGGCAACCGTACCCCGGATACCAGCGGCAGCATTCTGTACTATCGCAGTGAAGATGCCATTCATTGGGAATTTGTGAACAAATTGGCTTCCTGCCACAACCAGTACGGAAAAATGTGGGAATGCCCGGATTTCTTCCCGCTGGACGGCAAGCATGTGGTAATCACCAGTCCTCAGGAAATGAGCTCCATCGGCCTGGAATTCCACCCCGGCAACGCTAACATCTGCATCATCGGCAGCTTTGACCGGAAAGCGAATCATCTGATGCGGGAAAATGTGCAGGCCATCGACTACGGTCTGGACTTTTACGCCCCCCAGACGCTGCTGACGGAGGACGGCCGCCGGGTCATGATTGCCTGGATGCAGAACTGGGAAACCTGCGGCAGCCACCTGCAAAATCAACGCTTCCTGGGGCAGATGACCCTTCCCCGGGAACTGACCATCCGCAATGGAAGACTGTGCCAGAACCCGGTGCGGGAGATTGAAAACTACCGCAGCGTAAAGATCGCCTATCAGAATGTGATGATGACCGGCGAAACCTCCCTGCAGGGCATCAACGGCAGATTCATTGATATGACGGTGACCATCCGTCCGGGCAACGAAGCCTCCATGTACCGCTGGTTCAAGATCAACGTGGCACGGGACGGGGAGCATTTCACATCCATTCGGTTTAAGCCCGCCACCAACATCATCCGCATTGACCGCACACAAAGCGGTCTGCCCTGCGACATTGTCAACGTCCGGGAGTTCCCGGTACATGCCGTTAACGCAGAGCTGAAGCTGCGGCTGATTATGGATCGGTACAGTCTGGAGGTTTTTGTGGGCGACGGTGAACAGGCGGCTTCTACGGTCATCTACACCCCGCTGGATGCAAAATCCATCAGCTTTTCCTGCGACGGAACGGTGCTGATGGATGTGGAAAAATACGATCTGGAGGTTTAAGCCATGGCAGAGAAATTCGATGTGGTTGCGCTGGGCGAGCTCTTGATTGACTTTACGGAAAACGGAACCAGCGCCCAGGGCAACGGCCTGTTTGAGGCCTGCCCCGGCGGTGCGCCCTGCAACGTGCTGGCCATGCTGCGCAAGCTGGGCAAATCCTGCGCTTTCGTGGGAAAGGTCGGCGACGATATGTTTGGACGTTTGCTCCGGGATACCATTATAGAAGTCGGTATCCATGCGGACGGCCTTGTAATGGATGCGAACATTCCCACCACGCTGGCCTTTGTGAAAACCTTTGAAAACGGCGACCGGGACTTTTCTTTCTACCGCAAGCCTGGTGCAGATATGATGCTGACCGAGAGTGAGCTGCCGGAGGAAGCCATCGTGAGCGCCCGGATTTTCCATTTTGGCACCTTGTCCATGACCCACGAGGGCATCCGGGCTGCGACTGTCAAGGCTGTGGAGCTGGCGAAAGAGGGCGGCGCTTATGTTTCCTTTGATCCCAATCTCCGTCCTCCCCTGTGGGACGACCTGGAGGATGCGAAAGAAGCCATTGCCTGGGGGCTTTCTCAATGCGATATTCTGAAAATTGCCGACAATGAGCTGGAATTCATGACCGGGGAAACCGATTTTGGGAAAGGCGCTGCCATTCTCCATGAAAAATATCCCAATATTCAGGTGCTGAACGTTACCGCCGGCGCCGACGGAAGCTACTCCTTCTACGGTGAGGAAGAACCGGTGTTTGTGCCCTCCTTCCGTCTGGGCGGTACCATTGAGACTACTGGTGCAGGGGATACCTTCTGCGCCAGCGTACTGAATTTCGTCCTGGAAAACGGCATTGCCCGCCTGACTCCCGAGGATCGGCAAGCGATGCTTCGCTTCGCCAATGCTGCGGCGTATCTTGTGACCACCAGAAAGGGAGCGATCCGCTCCATGCCGGAAAGAGAGGAAGTCGAGGCAATTCTTGCAATGTAATCAAATGGAGGGATTTCCTTGGAAGAAAGAAAAATCGGAAAATGGCTAGCGCTTGCTCTGGCAGTCATTCTGGCGGCTCAACTGGCTGGATGCGCCGGAAAACAGAACAGCGGACTGCTCCTCCACCTGGGGTTTGAGGAAGGCTCTGGCAATCTGGTTCGGGATACCGGAGGAAGTGCGGGAGAGGCAGAGCTTGCCTATGTCCTAGCCAAAACCCCATATAATACACCCCAGGATCCCCAATGGCGGGAGCAGGGCGTGGAAGGCGGCTGCCTGCTGTTTGACGGCTGCTCCAACTATGCGGCCTTTTCCCCGGACACGATTTTGGTACAGGGAAAAACCTTCGGCATCAGCGTCTGGGTGGCCCCCAGAACCTTTGAATGGGACGATCCCAACGGTGCGGCTGCCGGAAACGAGCACCTGACCGCCATTGTTGGGCAGTACAACAAAGAGAAAAAGCAGGGCTTCCTGCTGGGCTATCAGCGGTTTGGACGGCTGTGCTTTCAGGTGGGCACCGGAGACGAGTGGATCACCCTCTGGGCAGAGGACGGCAATCTGGAAAAATACAGATGGAACCATGTGGCGGCACAGTTTGACGGGAAAAAGGGCACCGTTTCTCTGTATCTGAACGGCGAAACTGTTGGCGCCTGCTCCATCGCTCCCGGAAGCGCGATTGCCCCGGCAGAAAAGGAAAAGCTGCTGGTTGGAAAGAACGCCCACGCAGAAGCCATTGCGGCAGGCACCTACAATATGTTCAGCGGCCTGATGGACGAGCTGAAGCTGTATAGCCGCACCCTGACAGCGGAAGAACTGGCACCGCAGGAAGCGCCGGAAATTCCCTTTGGCGAGATCAGTCTGCAAAATGTGCTGACGGAGGATATTTATAGAACCCAGTTCCACGGCGGTCCCTACCAGCACTGGATGAACGAGCCCCACGCACCGGTCTATTACAATGGAATGTACCATCTGTTCTTCCAGCAGAACATCACCGGAACCTATTGGCGAAACATCTGCTGGGGGCATCTGGTGAGTGAAGATATGGTGTCCTGGCGGCCTGTGAAGGAGGCCATCACCCCCACGGAAAATACCGTTGTTCCTGACGGCGTGTGGTCAGGCGGTGCGGCATTGGATCAAAACGGCGTGCCCCTGCTGTTCTTCACTGCGGGCAATGACAGCTTCGCAAAGGAAGGCCTGATCTCCAATCAGAACATCGGTGTTGCCTATCCCGCCGATTTGAGCGACCCTGAGCTGACGGACTGGGTGATCTGTGACACCCTGGCCATCCAGCAGAAAGCAGGCCAGGGAAGAGCGGGAGAATTCCGGGACCCCCACATCTGGAAAGAGGGCGACACTTGGTATATGCTAATCTGCTCCGGCAGTACCCAGCATGACGGCGGCAGTGCGCTCCTGTACGAGACTAAGACGCTGGAGCTGAAGCAGGATGGAACTGTGGATATGGATTGGGTGTACCGGGGCCCCATTTATGAGATGGAAAACCAGCCCATTACCTACGGCACCAGCTGGGAGCTTCCCATCCTGCTGCCGCTTTCCAACGAAGCGGGAACCATTACCCGCTATGCCTTCTTCATCTCTCCGGCCCCTGCCTCCGTAGCCGACAATAAGGTCTATTATTTCCTGGGTGACTTTGACCCGGATACCGGAAAATTCACGCCGGACGAAGCATTTGCGGACCATCCTGCTCTCCTGGATTATGGTAGCAATGTGTTCACCGGTCCCAGTGCTTTCGTGGACCCTGTCAGCGGCAACACGTATCTATTCAGCATTATGCAGGATCAGCGCAGCGGTGCGGAGGAGGGTGCCTCCGATTGGGCCCACTGTGTGGGTCTGACCCGGCGAATCTGGCTGAATGAGGATGGGACGGATCTGAAAATGGAGCCTATTGATGCACTGCGTACCCTGGAAGGGGCTCCCCTGGTGGAGATGTCCGATGTCACTTTAGAGCAGGCGAATGAGGCGCTGAAGAATGTGGCGGAGGATATGCTCTGCCTGCGGATGACCGTGGAGCTTACCGATGCGGAGGAATTTGCAGTCACCGTAAAATCCGGCGGCGAGAAAGATGAAACCGTATTTATCTATTCAAAAGCGTCCGGAACCATCGGCGCCTCGACCCGCAATCGGGGCAAGGCTGCCAAGACAGGCTATGTCACCGGCCCGCTTACCGTGGAGGACGATCTTCTCACCTTGGAAGTTTATATCGACCGTTCTCTGGTGGAGGCGTTCTGCAATGACAGCAAGTCCATCAGCGTCCGTTCTTACAGTGATTTCGCTTCCAGAGCCATCCGTATGGAAGCGGATGGTGATGTGACCATCAGAAGCATCTCCGCTGCGCCCATGAGATCTATCTACTAAGGAACGCCGAACTGCATTTGTAGCACGTTGCGTAATAACCCAAAATGGCAATATACCGGGCGTATATTGCCATTTTTGATGGATTGGAGAGAAGCAAATGAATTCTGTGTTTTCCCAGAGATTGGCCGCGCGGTATGAAGAACTGAAAAGCCTTTACTGCGGGCTGTATCACAATGATTCTACTGCCTTTGACTACTTCTGCGGTATGCTGGAACGAAGCTTCAACAGCCGCAAGCCTTCCCTGCAGCACTTGGATGCTGAGCGCCTTGCCGCCCCCGACTGGTTCCGTTCCAACAAGCTCATGGGCATGATGCTGTATGTGAATGCCTTTGCCGGGAACCTGAAGGGTGTTCGGGGAAAGCTTTCCTATCTGGAGGAATGTGGTGTCAACTACCTGCACTTGATGCCGCTGCTGGAAAGCCCGAAAGGGCGCAGCGACGGCGGGTATGCCGTGGCGGATTTCCGTAGTGTTCAGCCGGAATTGGGAACCATGGACGATTTGGAATCCCTTGCGGATGATTGCCGGGAAAAGGGCATCAGCCTGTGTTTGGACTTTGTGATGAACCATACCAGCGAAGATCATGCCTGGGCGAAAGCCGCCAGGGAAGGGGATGAAGTAGCGCGGAGCCGTTATTTCTTCTATGATAACTGGGATGAACCCAATCGGTATGAGCAGACGGTTCCCCAGGTATTTCCCACCACGGCTCCCGGCAACTTTACCTGGCTGGGAGATTGCCGGAAAGTGGTTATGACCACCTTCTATCCATACCAGTGGGACTTAAATTATGCCAACCCCATGGTGTTCAACGACATGACGGAGAACATGCTCTATCTTGCCAACCGGGGCATCAATGTAATCCGGCTGGATGCTGTCCCATATATTTGGAAAGAACTGGGAACCTCTTGCCGCAATTTGCCCCAGGTGCATACGCTGGTGCGGCTCATGCGGCTGGCCTGTGAAATCGTCTGTCCCTCCGTGCTTTTGCTGGGAGAGGTGGTCATGGAGCCTGCCAAGGTTCTGCCTTATTTCGGCAGCCCGGAAAGCCCCGAGTGCCACATGCTCTACAATGTCACCACCATGGCGACCACCTGGCATACCTTGGCCACCCGGGATGTACGATTGCTGCGCCATCAGCTGGATCAGATCAGCGCCCTGCCCACAGACTGCCTGTTCCAGAATTACCTGCGCTGCCACGACGACATTGGCTGGGGACTGGATTACCCCTGGCTGCGGAAGTTTGGTATGGAGGAAGTATCCCATAAGAAATACCTGAACGACTGGTTTACCGGGAAGTGGCCCGGAAGCCGTTCCCGGGGAGAGCTGTACAATGATGATCCCCGACTGGGGGATGCCCGCCTATGCGGAACCACCGCCTCCCTGTGCGGCCTGGAATCGGCCCAAACGCCGGAGGAAACGGAGATGGCCCTTGCCTGTGATGTAATGCTCCACGCCTGGATGCTGACCCAAAGCGGCATTCCCGTCCTTTACAGCGGTGACGAAATCGGACAGTTGAACGATAACGACTACCATCTCGACAAAGAAAAATGTGCAGACAGCCGTTACCTTCACCGTGGAGATTTTGACTGGGAAAAGGAAAAACTTCGCAGAGACCCCGCGACCTGCCAGGGCAGACTTTTTGCGGCCCTGAGAAAGCTGGAAACAATTCGAGCATCGGAGCGGGTGTTCCGGGCGGATGCCAAAATCAACAGCTTTGATACTGGCAGCGACTTCGTGCTAGGCGTTTGCCGGGAACTGGACGGGGAGCGCCTCCTTGGGTTGTTTAATTTCTGTGAGAAGCCAGTGGAGATCAGCCTTGAAGGTGGACGATACCGGAACCTCTTTCAGGAGAACGACATTCCTGAAAATTCAATTCAGCTTTCGTCGTATGACTTCGCCTGGCTAAAAAAGTTTTAATCTCATAATAATAAGATTCGTTCCGTGCAATGATCCAAGCGGCAACGAAAAATATTGGGTCATAACATAGCGAGCGTTTTGACCAATTACATTGCCGCAGCGATGTTTGACGCACGATAAACCGCAACTGTTCCATATGTGCGGCACTCAAAATCCCCAGGACTTCATCTTCTTATCAGATGAGGTTCTGGGGATTTTTACGTTTTAATACGTAAGCGTAAAACCTCCCCACGACTTGCGTAGGAGGTCAGAGGCATGAGACAATATCCCAAAACTCGAATATCTCTCATGCAGTCTAAGGGAGATATTTGACACATAGGGAGATGGTCAAAAATGGAGCAAAGTCTGCAAGTAATGTCCAAGCAGGTGGAGCATCGTCTGGAGGGTGAGGACCTGGTCTGTCCTCAGTGCGGGGATACCATGACGGAGATCGGCAAGGAAGTGGTCAAGACGCTGGAGATCATCCCTGCCCAGTATATCGTCCGGGAGGATATTTACTACACCTACGCCTGTAAAAGCTGCGGTGAAAATGCTGACGAGGGCTGCGAGACGCCCGTTGTGAAAGCACCCCGGGAGAAGAATATCATTCCCGGCAGCTTCGCCACGCCGGAAGCCATTGCGCACATCATGACCCA
>Ga0129308_1002318_pt1 | contig 16435 bp, 16 predicted proteins | sample L827metagenome_FD_94440 | JGI IMG/M metagenome (GOLD analysis project Ga0129308, IMG submission 94440) | Ring-tailed lemur group fecal microbial communities from Wisconsin, USA - L827 metagenome | ecosystem: Host-associated > Mammals > Digestive system > Large intestine > Fecal | place: USA...
AAATGCAAATAGCATCAGAAGAACAGATTTCTCAGGCAACAGGTCTTTCTGTCGATGAGATCAAAGCACTTTCTGTTATGCTCAAGTCACCAGCTTAATTAACCACACCCACACAAGCACATTTCCCAATATGGGAAGTGTGCTTTTTAGTTATCTCTGCTATCCCTGACCAGCTCGATCAGATCGTAAAAGGCAAGATTTACAGGGTATCTGTAGTTACCCATTTCATCACCGATATAGCCTGCCTGCTGAAATTCAGACAGTATCTCCGCCGCTTTGTCATGATCCACATCAAGATAATCTCTGATAAATTTGTTAGAGATGAACTTTTTTGAAATACAGTAGAGCAGAAGATTCCGTATATTCTTCTCAGGAACAGTTGTAATGCTGCTTAACGGAGCGAAATTCTGCTCTTGATCCGAAGAGCATTCCTCTACAGAAGTCATTTCTTTCAGATCCTCCATTGTACAAACAGGCTTATCCCTGTCCGCAGGAGCGACACAGCCGTCGTCAGGTTCGTCATAATTAGTCTCAAAGCAAGTGCCGTAGTAATTGTCGGGCTGCTCGTCATCAACATCAAGATAATCCTCATTATCGTTATCGCCGTATTTCTCACGGAAACGCTCGTTTATCTCACCGCTGCCCTCACCGAGCTTATATGCGAGATATGCCACACCCGACACAACACCGAGTCCCAGAATACCCTTAATAATCTTCTTTGCTTTCATAATAAAAACCTCCGTTATTGTAATTTATTTTTTGCGATTCTCTTTTTTGGGAACGCTCTTTCGATCAAACACTGTATTCCAACCACAAGTGCAAGAATAGCCGTTGTCATCATGATTTCAGGCAAATGTTTAAGCAGAGCCATGCAGTCTATCATGATTTTTCTCCTCTTTCTCTTTTGCTTTCATCTCCTTGACAAAAGCACGATATTTCGCCGTATATTCGTAAGATTTACCGAAGATATGAACCGCCGCCTTATACAGATTCGGCTCATATTTTTCAATAACAGCCAATTCTTCATTGATATGTTTGCTGAAAGGACAGCCGACACAGCCCGTTCTTCGCAGTCCATATTCCGTATAACAGCGAGAGTGCGTTACGCCGAAGAATTCCTCATAGTCTTTTTTATCTTTATCGGTAAACCAGAACACAGGACGGAACGAATCACAGCCCTTTGACTTGCACTCAGAAAAACAAGTCTTATATGCCGCCGAACGAATACCGCCCTCAGCCTTACGGATACCCGTCATGTCAAGGTCAGCATCAAGCTCCTTGACGATACGCTTTGCAGGCTTTTTCTTTGCGAACTCACAGCACTTGTTTGATATGGTAAAATCAGGCGGATTCTGCATGATAAACTCTTTCAGAAACCTGTTTCGTGTGATACTGAAACGGCTTATCTTCTGCACACCATCCTTATCGGAGTAGCGTTCACCGCACCACCATTGCAAAGCCGTTTTGCACCGAGGGTATTTCTTCAAAAGCACCTCTAAAGGCTGGTCCTCCCACTGAAAATTGTGTTTCTGCAAACGCATCATCTGTTCCGAAACATATTTCGACAGAAAAGGAACACCGAACTCCTTAACGCAAGTCGGTATAGGCTTTTCAGGTTTTAAGCGGATAATTTCTATACCGTATTTCTGTTCAAGCTCTGTCAAGTGTTCCTTAGTAGCGGAGTATTCAAGCCCCGTATCTATCCAAAAATACTTGACTTTTCCGTCCTCATCGACCTTATGTATCATGTCAAGCATAATATCGCTGTCAGAACCGCCGCTGATACTGCACACAGGAGTGTATGATCTCATCAAATGTCGCTGTGCCTTACAGAACGCCGTGTAAATGGTGTAATTATTGTTGTCGGCACATTTTTTCAAAGATTCCTCAATCATCGTGAAGCCCTCCCAAGATGTGAGTGATCACATCGACCGTCCACCCGTTGCCGATACACTTGTATCGCTGAGTATTGCTGATTCCTGCTGTGTAGTTATCGGGAAGTGTCTGCAAGCGTTCTGCTTCAATGGGCGTGAGCTTGCGGATAATGTAGTCACCGTCAGGTAAGTCGATTTTATACAGACCTGTTTTTGCCCCTTGACCGCCGCCGTTGGCAGAAAGAGTAACAGACTTTCCACGGACGGAATAAATACGCTGTCCCTGACCGCCCTTGCCATATTGTCCGATACGAACAGGTGCACACACCAAAGTATCTTTCTGTACAGTAGTAAGGCAGTTGGACTTTCTGTCCTGTCTTATTTCGATATGCTGTTCAGTATTTTTATCGTCAACATACCGCCCACGCTGTGCTGCACCAACAGGCTCTGCAATCATAGTCCTCTGTTTGCGTTCAAGGGTATTGGAGATGATCGCCCCCGAATATCTTGCCGTCATACAGTAAGACTTGTCCTGCCAAGCAACACCGCTTTCAAGCACGTCTTTCAGCAAAATCCCCTTATCATCGGGCTGCGTAACATTTGGAATATTCGTCCAGTAACAGCGTTTGCGGTTTTGTGCGGAAAGCAATGCCGAGTTTATCATGATCGGCTTTACACCAAGATATTTTGATATTTCGTCCTTGATATTCTGATGAATGGAGTAGTTATTCTCATAAAGAAAATATCTGCACTCACTCTCACGGAGCGCACGAACGTACTCCATAAACAGCCTGAATCCCTCACCGTCGGAAGTGATCTCTCTATTCTTTTTAGCCACGCTCCAGTATGTACAAGGACTGCCGCCAATCAAGAGATCATACCCCTTGAACTCTGTAAAATCGCCGTCAAATACATTCCCGTGATGAACGATTTCGGGAAAATTATTCTTTGAAACCGTGACGGCATACTTGTCGATCTCAAAGGCATCATAGCACTCCACGGGTATGCCTGCCCTTTGCAAAGCAAGCATACCGCAGGAAATGCCGTCAAATAAACTTAAAACTTTCATTAGACAAATTTTCTCTCTTTTCTCATTGTCTGTGTTGCGTTATTTTGCTGTCAGAAACTTTGATTCCAATGGAGTCAAAGTTGATTATCATGCTTGACATTTCTCCGATTATGTGATATAATACTTATGCTGGTTCGGAGGGCAAAACATTCGATAGAAATGTAATGCTGGATAAGACCGCAAGCTGAAATGCTTGCTGTTTTGTCCGGCTTTTTTATTTTGGAGGTATATATGAAAAATAACAACTTTACCGAGGGAGCTATCCTCCCGAAGCTCCTTAAATTTATGCTACCTGTGCTGCTTGCAATGTTCTTGCAGTCATTGTACGGTGCAGTCGATCTGCTTGTTGTAGGTCAGTTCGGAACTGATGCCGATGTATCTGCTGTATCAACAGGTTCGCAGATACTTCTTACCCTGACAAACCTTATTGTTAGCTTTTCTATGGGAATAACCATAGCCGTTGCACAGCGTATCGGGCAAAAACGCCCCGAAGATGCTGCACAGACGATTGGTACAGGTCTTATCATCTTTGCTATAACTGGTGCTGTATTTACCTTTATAAACGTTATTGGCGCAGGAGTGCTTGCAACAGTGATGCAAGCACCCAAAGAAGCCTTTGACCTCACTAAGAGCTACATAAGAGTCTGTGGCGGAGGTTTTCTCATCATCACCGCATATAATCTGCTTGGCAGTATATTCCGTGGTCTTGGTGATTCAAAAACACCACTGATAGCTGTCGGTATAGCCTGCGTTTTCAATATCATAGGCGATCTGTTGTTTGTTGCCGTTTTCCATCTTGGAGCGACAGGTGCGGCACTCGCAACTGTTTTAGCACAGCTTATAAGTGTAGTAATTTCTTTGTTTATCATCAGAAAAACAAAACTGCCGTTTGAACTTCACAAGTCTAATTTGAAACTTGAGGGAATATACGCTAAAAACATTATCCGCATCGGAACACCGATAGCATTACAGGATTTCCTTGTGGGTATTTCATTCCTGGTAATGCTTGCAATTGTAAATCAGCTTGGCGTTACCGCTTCGGCAGGAGTAGGTGTTGCTGAAAAGGTATGCGCCTTCATAATGCTTGTGCCTGCCGCATTTATGCAGTCAATGTCCGCATTTGTTGCTCAGAACTATGGTGCAGGCTATACTAACCGTGCAATCAATGCGCTGAAAAGCGGAATTGCAGTTTCGGTATTATTTGGTGTAGTAATGTTCTTTTTAACATTTTTCCACGGTAATCTGCTTGCAGGAATATTTTCAAATAAGCCAGATACAATCAGCGATGCGTGGGAGTATCTGAAAGCATACGCTATTGATTGTCTGCTCACTTGTTTTCTGTTCTGCTTCATAGGATTTTACAATGGCATCGAGAAAACAAAGTTTGTTATGATACAGGGCATTGTAGGTGCTTTTGTTGTGAGAATACCCGTTGCGTTTCTTATGCAGCATATCGGCGACGGATCGCTGTTTCTGATAGGACTTGCGACACCTTGTTCTACGATATTACAGATTGTATTGTGTTTTGCAGTCTATATTCATATCAGCAAAAATCTTGCTGATATCTCAAAATCATAAGCGGGTCACGCTTCGTAATAGTCCACACAAAGCTCATCGTAGGCTCTTTCAAGCTCTGCATAGTCATCACAGAGCTTATCGTATTTCTGCCGGATAACTGTCTTTTCCTGAGCAAAGCTATCCGCTACAATCAGATTGCCGACAAACTGTCCGGCTTCAAAGCCACGGAGAAACCACTTCTTTCTCACACCCTCAACAGCCTTTGCAGAAATTCCTGCAACTCCTGCGGCACCTACCACTGCTGCCATACACACACCTATCATTTTCATCTTTCCCATTCTTTTGCCCTCTCTTTCTTATTCCTCGTCGTCGTTGTGATCGTAGAATGCCATATCTTCATCATCTTCCTCTACGATCTCAGTTTCTTCGTCATACTCAGGTTCGGAAACAGCAGATTTCTTACTGCCGTTCTTCTTTTTCAGCATAAATCCAGCAGCACCGACACCGATCAGAGCGATAGCTCCAAAAATAAGATAAATGCTGTTCTTATTCATAGGCGCTGACTCAGCCTGTTTCGCATCACCCTCAGAGGTATCTTCACCGCTTTCGGTTGTTTCCGCAGTATTTTCCGAGCCTGAATCGGTCTTAGGTTTTACTCTTCCGTTGACATCTTCTGCCGCCTGAGCTGCTTGTTCAGGAGTGAATTTTGCATTGCCATCCTCATTTTCCTCTCCGGCGTAAAGAAGTGCATACAGATCATAATCGTCAACTTTGTTGAGGAAAAACACCTGATCTTCGCCGTTTTCCGCAGAGTAGTTGATCAGCACATAAAACACATGACCGTCCTTTGTGGTGACAGCGATAAACTGCATTTCCTCCGTGTTGTAGATGATCTTTTCGGACTTGATAAGTGAAGCGTTGCCCTCCGTATCGTAATAGGGATCGCCGTAAAAATCGGGGATCGTTTCAGCAGTCGTTGTTTCTGTTGGAATATCCGTTTCATTTGCTGTTGTGGTAGAAGTTGCCGTTGTTGTTTCAACCATATCAACAGCAGAAGAAGATGCCGTTTCCTCCGCATATGCTGTCACTCCGACACTTACAGTCGCAAGCATAAAAGCCGAAAGTACAGCACTAAAAAATTTTGTTTTCATTTATATCCTCCTCGGAATTATTTATCTTTATTTCGCCGTTAGCGAGCGCTTCAAGCATTTCATCGGTGATACCCTGTGAACGCAGTTTCATCAGCGTATCATGCTCCTTTGTCACAAGGGAATTAACGTCCTTTATTTCGCAACTGAAAACCGCTGCAAGCTGAGAATGTTCAAGCACTCTTGCATCGGATTCAAGCCTTGCAAGTTCGTCTTTATCAGCCTGGATACGCTTACGAAGAAAGTCCTGCCGCTGATGATTTTCAGCAATTTTTTTATTTAATCGTTCCATGTTTTTCTCCCCCTTAATACAGCACAAGCCGAGGATCAATATAGTCCCAACCGTAGCCGTCTGTGTCTATGTTGATATGAAAATTCACATTTTCTGCCGTTGTTTTTGCAAAATGTACGCTTTGATCAACTGTATCGCCCTCGGAAAATCCGCTTAAAAGCGTGGCATTTGCAATAGTGATTTCCGTATCACGCTTTGTGCCGCCTGTGCCGTCATACCAATACTCAACATCGTCCTTGCGAATTGTTATCTTGTTTTCATCGGTATTCACCTCAGTGATTTTACCCTTGAACGGCATTTTCAGCTCTGTACCGTTGTCGGCGTACACCTTGATACCTTGATACAAACCGTCGCCTGCGTTATTCCACCCTGTCATTTCATAGCCAAATTCTCTTTTGAGAGAATAATCACGGATAGACGGTTCGGGGAGTAGGTTATAGATCGTCTGATGATTGCCGTACATCTTGTTGCTGTCCTCATTACCTACGAGCAGATTGTAATACTGCAAACGTTCATCACTGTGCGACATTTCGCCAAGTTTATCCGCAATGACCTCATCAAATGTTTTTTTCTGTTTGACGTTGTAATAAAGCCGACAGTCCGTTTCCCAGTAATTAGCCTGATAGTAATTGATAAGACAGGTATCGGTCAAATCGTTCCTCCAGTAAAGTGTATCCTGCGGAGAAACGCACCAATAAATCTGATCTGTATCGCTGAATCCCCAATAGGAACGAGGATGATAATCTTCGCCGTACATTCGTCCAAATTCCGTATCATTAAACCAAGAATAGAACGGCTCTGAACTCTGTCCGCTTCGGTCATTTACGAAATATCGCTGATCTTGAATAAACCAGCCTGTCCGCTTGTAATCGTCCTGTGCATTTAAAATTTCGAGATATTCATTGAAATGTAAGTAACCGTTATCATCTTTGAAACCATTCAATTCACCGGGATTTGATTTCGGGAGATAACTGTTATTGTACATATTTGTGCTGTCAGCAAGCCAGTATGTGCCGTCAATACCGCCCGAAAAATAGTAGGAATCATACTCCTCCCAACGTGATGTATTATCATAGAAATGCTCAAATTCGTACTCCGCATTGAAAATTTCATCAAGCAAATCTTCTGTATCGCTTTTGAATTTCCAGTATTTTATGTCACCGTTTTCGGTGTCAAAATCGTAATAATAAGCACACAGAAATGACCACAATTTGTAAACATCAAAGTCATAAACCGGATCATAGTCGAAAACGGAACTCCGTCCCCAGATGTATTCCTTTGGCACATCTTCATAGGACATGACGTTTACACCCAGATTATCGAGAGCGACCTGCCAGCGTTCGCCGTCCATTTCGCATATCCACCAGTTCATATCCGAAGCAAGTTTTGTGTAATATTTTTCAGCTTCAGAGAGGTCATAGTCCTGCGCCGCATAAGTACCGAGAGTGAAGCTGCTGCTGCGTGAGATCGAGCTGAAAATCATGATGATAAAAGCGAACACCAAAAGAATGATAAGGATAGGGAGTGCGATTGTCGCAAAGAACTTTATGACTTCCTTTTCACAGATGTTTTTTACAAATTTAACTGCCGCTTTTGCAACTTTAGCGATCGTATTTTTAGCCTTTTTATTGCTTTTGGATTTTGGCTTTTTCTTACGCTTTTTATAGCTTTCGTGCTTAGATTTAAGCCTGTTTTCCTGCCTGTTCAGACGGTTTTTAGACTTCGCTTCACTGTCTTTCAGACGGTCACGCTTTTTCTCCTGCTTTTGCAGTCGCTGAGGTTTGCTTACTTTGTCCTTGATAGGTTCGGCAACTCTACGCTTTGCAGAATCAACAGCGTGAAGCATATCATTGTCGGAATCTTCGTTGACCGCCTTTTGCCATGCGGACGCTTTCATTCGTCCTGCCGTATATGTGGCAGGCTTTAGGACAAGAAGTCCTGGACGAGTGTTTTTGCTGATTTTACGCTGATTTTTCACTTCTTTTTTCTTGAACTTCTTATCAACTTTAAGCTGCTTACGCTCAAATTTCAGCTCACGCTTAGACTGCTTAAACGCCTGTTTTCGGCGCTTGTTCATAGCCTTACGAAAATGATTGCCTTTAGATTCTTTGACTTTCAGCTTATATTCAGCCTTTGCATTTTTCAGTTCAGTCTTATTCGATTTGAGTTTTGGTTTATATGTTTTTACCTTGAATACGGCATTATCCGCCTTTTTCAGCTTAAATTTTGCCTTTTCAAGTTTGTGCTGTTTCTTCTGCTTGAAATGCTGATGTGTACCTTTGACAGCATCGAACGCCGTCTTTCCCATGAAGAAAACACCACGGTGATAATCGTCAACGGCTTCACGGGTATATTTCTGCTTTAGCTTGTTACGGACTTCACGTCGGACAATATCTGATGCTTTCAAACCGACTGTCTCCGCAGCGAGAGCTGTATTGACCGCTGTTTGCGTTACATCGTGGACTGCAAAATTGCCGACCTGAGCCGTTTTTTTCAGGAGCTTTTCCTTTTTTGTAGTCGGTTCATAGCTGTTTATCAGCCTTGTGACAGAGGGTGTATCGCCTTTTACACGATATTTCAGATTAACAGCCTTATGGATCAGCCCACGATTATTTCCGTGATACGACTTAGCACCACGGACAATATATGCACGGGTTCTGTATCTGCCGTGACGGTTCAACTCACGGCGATAGTCGATCTGAAATTCTCTGTTTCTCAGATGACTGATAACTTTCCACCGAGGAGGGTTCTGAATACGGTCAAGCCTTGCCTGCGCTTTTCGGAGGTTATTTTCTTTTCTCTGTAAACTCATATATCCTCCATTTCAAGCCGTTTATGAAGTCTCTAAAACTTTCGTGGTCATTAATTTATACATTTCTGTATTCGTGGGAAAACGGTCGGTAAAAGGCAAAAGCACCTTGTCATAACGGATAAGCCCTTCGCCTGCACCCGAATTTGTGACAAACTTCATCTGCTCTTTGGAGATATGAAGTTTCTCCGCAAGAATGTCACGATCTCCGGCAGCCTGATTAAGCATATATACGAAATCCGAATTATCAAAGATATTTTCAACTTCCTGTGATTGAAGCAAGTCCTTGACATTCTGCGTAATACCTGTCGGAACTCCGCCCCATTTACGGAATCTTTTCCATATTTCAGCGGAATATTTTGCCGTCTGTTCCTCCTTTAATAAAAATAGTGATAGGTAACTTTTTGAAGTAATCTCCAAGTTTTCCCCCCCTTCACACCGTGCGTGCGACTTTCACCGCACACGGCGTTCTATCGATACTGTTTCAAATTAGATTAGCATAATTTTCAAAGCATTTTAACTCATATTTCGACATTTCCTGCCGCTATTCTGTATTTGTTTATTTTCATCAGCATAGTTTTGTTCGGCTTGATTTTGTTTAAGTAAGTGTTTATTGTGTCATTTTCAACCGCATGAATAAGATGATGTATGTCTGAACTTAAAATGACAAGATTTTTATAATCGTCTGTTCCACCCATCTTTTTCGATTTTATATGATGACAATGTATTTCTTCATACCAAAGCAGTCGTCCTGTTACGGCACACTTTCCATATTGAGCAGTATATTTTGACACTCTGTTGTCAAGATATTCAATGCTTCTGTTCGGTATATACTGTTCTGAAAGTCTGTGCATACACCATATCACATAAGGGTCAAATTTCAGATTTTTGTGAATTTCTGCCCTGCCTTCTTCTGTGTATTTGCATACACTTCGCTTTTTATACTGCGGATTTTTAGTTTGTATGTACCCTATCGGACACAACGGGAATCCGCACACAAAGCGTATCTGCTTACTTTTTCCATAATGCTCGGTTATATATGCACTTGCTATATTTCCATACTTTTTAATATCATCAAGCCTGTTGAATTGAACTTTATTTATCATAAATTGTATTTTCATACAATCTATATTAACGTTGGTTGCATATCTGTAATAATTATGAATACCCCATACCATAGAATTATAAAGCCTGATATTTCTGAATTTGTCATATCTGCTTTTGGAATACCTTATTTTCTTTGTCTGTTCTGTCAGTTTTTGTGTTTCACGTTTTACGGCTTTGTCTGTCATATTTGAATATACCGTATATTTTCCACGCTTTTTGACTGTCTTCAGCTTAAATCCCAAAAACTCGCAGTATCTCTTTTTCAGATTTACCACACTTGATTTTTCGGTACTTATATCAAGTTTCAGCCGGTTTTTAAGCCATTGCTTTACCGCAATAAAGACTTTATCTGCGTCACTTCTTTTCCGACAGAAAATTTTGAAATCATCTGCATATCTTACAATATACATTTCTTTCAGGTTTGTGGTTTTCAGCACCTTGAAAATGTTACCCTTGTTTTCAGAGCCGTTTGCATTTATACCTGTTTTATATTTGTTATGCGTAGGCATTATTTCCCATTGGCTGGCTATCCACCAGTCCAGTTCGTTCAGAACGATATTTGCAAGGAGCGGAGATAGTATTCCTCCCTGCGGTGTTCCTTTTTGAGGACATTCTGTTCTGCCGTCCGGCAGGACGACGGGTGCTTTCAGCATTGCCTTAATTATACAAATAAGTTTTTTATCCCTTATACCCATATTCCACATCTGACGTATCAGCTTTGAATGGTCAACATTATCGAAAAATCCTTTAATATCGACGTTCACAACAAAGTGAAGATTTTGTATCTGTATCATTTTGTAGCATTGAGCCAAAGCATTTTCGGCTGACCTGTTTGGTCTGAATCCGTTGCTTCTTTCATGAAATTTTGCTTCACAAACAGGTTCAATCACCTGTAATATGCATTGCTGAATTATTCTGTCTGTTATCGACGGTATTCCAAGTGGTCTTGTTCTTCCGTCAGGTTTAGGGATTTCCACACGTTTTACTGGCTTTGGCTGATACCAAGCCATTTTTCGCTGAATCATTTTAACAAATTTATCAGAGTCCAGTTTTTCAATATCAGAAATATTTCTTTTATCTGTCCCTGATGTCATACTTCCGCTGTTCCTTTTGATATTTCTGTACGCCAATTTTATATTTTCCTCACTGCTTATTATTTTCATAAGATTAGTGAAGATTTTATCATTCTTACTGTCTGCGTAGATTTTATCAAATGTACTTTGCATATCATAATATTCAATATACCTGAGTTTATTTTGCTTTGTCATAGGCAACTCCCCCTTTCAGGTTTGCTTTTCTCGGATAAAATCCTAATCATACTCGAAGCTATGAATATTTCTGCCTATAACTTTTAACAATACCGACTGGAGGCTGTTCCCATATCTTCCATTACAGAAAATATCATTGGTAGTGCCTCCGCTTTGCCCACAATTAAAACGGCTTATATGATTCGTCCGTACCGCATTACTGCGTTATGTGGGCTGCCACGTTCCGATATTTTTATCTTTTTATATGTATTTAGGTGTCTGCTTTAAGCCTGACAGTTTGAATATGCCTGTAACATATTAAGGAATTTCATATTCACCAATCTTACTTTTCCCCGCTGTCGCTGCTTTACGCAGCCTGCACATTTCTGTACAGCCGAGTTTTAGACTTGTACTTTCGCAGATTCGTCAGATATTTCTATCATTCTCACCATGTACATTTTCACACAAATAAATTTCCAGTATTTGTGACAGACTCCCGACTTATAGGATACACCATTCACCTCTGAACAGCTTTCGTTCTGTTTTTACAGATTACGGTATCTCTCAGCCGACTTTACCGAGCTTCTGACACAAGCAATTTCTCGCAAATGCCAGTCGGAGTATCAGAGGGAGCATTTCAAGACGTTACCCTTTCATTCTACTCCTCAAAATATCAGTTCTCCTAACAGTAATTTACTTTTTTTTGTTAGTGCCTAATCTTTTCAATTAGGAACGTGTCGCACGGTGGAATTCGTCAATGTAGTAGCGAGTGATCTTCTTTTTCTCACGGTTAGCGGAAACCCTGTTCCACACGGTATCCTGAACGATAAGCATACCGACCTTTTTGAGCTGATTGCCTAACTCCTTAATATCGAAGCAGATAATACGATTGCTCATATCAATGTTGGTGCGATGATTAAAGAGGTTCTGGCTGCCGTTGACAAACATTTCAAGGGAATTTGAAACTCTCAGAGCGACTTCGCCCTCTTTTTTCAGTTCGCTTTGCAAGTCGGAAAGCAGCGGCATTTTTTCGATAGTCGGTTCATTCTGTACGAAGTTTTTGTAGATACGCTGTACACACTTGTCAATGACAGAACGTTCCTCAGAAGAAAGTCCATAGCGACCGCCGACAATAATTTCACACAGGGAAATTAAAAAGTCCGATTTATTGGCGATCACTTCCATTGGATTTTCAAAAAGATAATCGTCAATCGTTATGTCCATAGGGTTTATATGCTGTTCGGAATTGCTTGCAATTCTGATTAACTGTCCGTGAAGCGCCTGCACAAGCGGAAAATATTCGCCCTCCGGATCGCAGATAATTATGTCATCAGGAGTTGTCAGAAAACAGTCCAAAATCTCACGCTTAACGCTGAAACTTTTGCCACTTCCGGGCGTTCCAAGAATAAGTCCGTTTGGATTTTTCAGTCGTGAACGGTTTGCACGAATCATATTGCCCGACAGCGTATTCACGCCGTAGTATGTAGCCTGTCCGTCCTGAAACAGTTCTTTTGTGGTGAACGGCACAAAGATAGCGATACCGCTTGTGTGCATTTCCCTTGATACGGGAATTTCGTTGTAGCAAAGCGGAAGTGTGGAAACAAGTGTCTGTTCCTGCCTATAATCGTAGGGGAACATCGTGCAGTTATTTTTTTGGCAGATACGCTTTAGCATTTCAGCCTGTAATTTCAGCTCTTTTTTGCTTTTTGCATAGCTTCTGATACTGATCGAAATATGAAAAAGTCTCTCATTCTTGCTGTTCAGATCAGCGAGAAGTTTTTCAATATCCTCAATGTACATCTTGATTGCAGGAGGAAGAATATCAGGATCATAACCTGCCTGTGAAGCCTTTTTCTGCTCATCAACTTTCATGGCATTAACCGCAGTCAATTTTTTCTTTACAAATTTTAAGGCATCAACTTGTTCAAGAGGTTCAACGTGGATATTCACGCAGAAAAGGTTTTGCATTTCAAGGAAATTATGCAGTATCTCATCGGGCAACTCTCCGGCAAGAATATTCATTCCCCAAACTGCACCGTAAGCATTGCCGATCTCAAAGTCTGCCTTGTTGAATTTGAGCGAGAGAGGACAGATAAAATCTTTTGTGTCCATTCCTGCACTCAGCATAGAATCCCAATCAAAGACGAAATGCTGATTTCTGTACGGATTCAGAGCATAGTACAGAGCCTCAAGCCGTGCCGGACCGTCAAGCAGTTCCGCTTCAACTCCAAAAGCCTTAAAGCCCTTGATTACGTCATTTTTTATTGACATAAGTTTTGCCCTTGCCGCTTTATAACTTGTGCTTTCGATACCGAAAGTCAGGAATTTTCTTGCCGATTGACCGTTAGAACCTTTGAGCAGTTTATCGGTCAGCATAGACGAATACTCCTTGCGAATATCGTTGAAATCGTCATTTTGTTCAGGAATCTGCACCGTTTTTATCAGCTTATCTTTTGAACGATTCTGATTTTCAAAGGTGAGCTGAAACTTGATCGTGTTATCGAAAAGGTTGATAACATCGCAGTATTTTGAAAAGATATTATTCTGTTCGTCAAATTCCGCAATGCTGTAATTTGCATCGTAAAACTGAACCGTCAAAGAATAAAAATTCTCTGAAACTTGGCATACTCCGTCACGGTACATACACAGGAAAGGGATAGTATTCTGCACCGTAGAATTGCCGCCATTTTCGTGCCTGATCTCCGCTATTCTTGCGGATAAAAGTTTTTTATCCTCTTTTGTAAGCTGTTTTGCAGGCTTGCCCATGATAACGTCAGCAGTTGCCTTATTATCACTTCTTTTGGCATTTTTCTTTCTAAAGCCCACTCTGATAACCTCCAATCTTTGTGTTGGAGAGCCGAGAGACTATTTCTCGGCATCTCTCAGCTTCTTTTTGATTCTGTTGTATTCGACGTGCCGTTCTATGCACTCGAATATATTTGTTGTTTTGTAATATCGCTTTCTCGGTCTTGTGAAGTATTCTTTCATGAATTTTGCCTGTTTTTCTAAGAACACACCGTTTTTCTTGTAAAGTCCGCAGAGTATCGCCGGAGCTGCACACGCACCCATAGCGAATATTGCTCCCGACATTCCAATCATGGCTCTCGTCATGAAGAAAACAGGCGCACCTATCACAAGACCGATACCGAAGCATATTACCTGTCTTTTTGTCAATCCCATAATGAACTTCTCTTTTATATCGTTCAAGTCCTTTGGGATAGGAACATAATGTGCCAAGTGAAAACCTCCATTTTTAGCCGTTTTCTCAAACTCAGTGAGCCGAGAACACAGACTTTGAGATAGCGCCTGTACGCAGAATTGTGAAGATCAATGCAGCCGTGTAACCGAGGAGCATCGCCATTTGCATTATAACGCTGCCTGTTCCCGAATTCAGAGTTGCAATCATATTTGCAAACAGTGTCTTGAAGATACCAAGTGCGACCACAATAAAAAATCCCTGAAATGAAAGTGCTAAAAGCTGTTTGATCCAGTTTTTGCCGATACTTGCCCATTCACCGCTGTCCATCATTGTAGCCATAGGAATTGGTGCGACCGAAAGATACATAAACACCTCAATAATACGGCTTGCAAGCGTTATTACGATAGCGACAATCAGTATCATCACGCCAAGATGAACGATCAGGGAAATGAACCACACGGTCATTAGCTCACCGAGAGAAAGTCCGCTTAACGAGGATTTATTCAGTGCAAGCGCTGAATCAAGATAGTCGCCTGTGCCGAATAAAGTTGCCAGTCCGTTTGCACACACATTTGTGCCAAAGCCGAACAATGCCGAAGCGATATAATATGTATTCGACACCAGAATTACACCGCATAGGGCTTTGATTATCCACTTTATGATGATTGAATCATCAAAGTCCTTAAAGTTGTTGCCCCTTAACACGGTTTGTATCAGATCATTCAAGAGAATGATAGTCAGTACAAAACCGCCGATCGGCACAACTACGTTATTGCAAAGCGTTTCGATAGTAGTCCACACCGTAGTACCGCCTGTACCGCCGCCCGTGAAATTCGCAGGGTGCGAGGTCAGATAAGTCGAAACTAATCCGCCGCTGCCTGTTGTCTGCGAAAACGTATCTGTCAGTAAGTCCGATATTCCGTCAAATTGAGATTTAATGCCGTCCTTGAATAAGTCGCAGCACCAATCTTCAAGTGCGTCTATCGCATCGCTGATTACTCCCATTTTTCATCACCCCCAACGGGAATCAAAGGTCTGTCATATTTATTTAACTGCCGTAATTCAAGTTTTGTAGGCAGGAGGTCACGGCAGAAATACGCCGAGCCGAAGTGATTGCCTTTTGTTGTAGCCTGCATATTTTTTCGAGTATGGTAATCTACTCTTGCATCGAAAACAAGCATTTGGATTTGATTCTTAAAAATACTATATCTATGCTTGCCCTGAATACTGTTCACAGGCAGAAGCAGAGCGAACGGCTTATTGAAAGAAAAAGCTCGTTTCAGGACTTCATCTTTTTTGCTGAATGGGGGATTACTCACAAGAATATCCCAATTCTCAGGCTCATACTTGAAAAAATCCTTGCCGTCACGCAAACTGCTTCGTATCACCGAGTAACCGTTTTTCTTGAAATATTGATAAAATGCACTCCATTCTTCATCGAACGGACACCATATTATCTTGTCTTTCGGAATAAATTCCCAAAGTGGCTCAACCGCATAAAACGGCGTATAAACCTCATCACCTGCACTTGTTCTGTCGGCAGTTAAATAACCTATATTTATTGCCATATGTATTCCTTGTCCGATTGCTGACCCACATACCACCCACCACAAGCAATCTAATCAGTGAGTATCAATTAGACCGCACCTGTCATCATATTCTGGAGAACAGGAACGAGGATAATAGCAAGGAGGATAAGTCCAAGACCAGCCATAAGCTGTTTCATTCCCTGAGATTTCGCGCCCGATAGCGATAGGTAATTCTTTGATACTATCTCCGAATTTTCCCCCGCTCCGCACCGTACGTGAGAGTTTCCCCTCATACGGCGCTCCCTCAAATACAAATCTTTATGTTTTAAACAACACTTACACACTTCGTTACAGAGTTATAAATCTCTAAGCATTAAATGATTGACTTACCAGCCGCCAATCGAAGCTTGTTTAGTTTTTCCATTTGTTTTGCATCCAACTTTAGCATTGACAAACACTTCTGAATTGTGTCCACTTTTCCTGCATGAATCAGCACATGAACAACATTTGCCACAATGATAAGATTTTCATACTTATCAGAACCGCCGCAGCTTTTGGGAATAATATGATGACAATGAATTTCGTTTTCTGACAGTGCAATACCTGTAACTGCACATTTTCCATTCTGTGCCACATAGCAAGA
>Ga0129308_1002319_pt1 | contig 16435 bp, 18 predicted proteins | sample L827metagenome_FD_94440 | JGI IMG/M metagenome (GOLD analysis project Ga0129308, IMG submission 94440) | Ring-tailed lemur group fecal microbial communities from Wisconsin, USA - L827 metagenome | ecosystem: Host-associated > Mammals > Digestive system > Large intestine > Fecal | place: USA...
CACAGCATCCACATCGCAGACCGATTCCTTGATGACCTCGGACATATAGTCGTCCAGGCGGGTACGCGCCTTGTGAAAACCGGGCGTGTCTACAAAGATAAACTGCGTATCTTCCCGGTTGACGACGCCGCAGATCCGGTTTCTGGTCGTCTGCGGCTTATTGGAGACAATGGCGACCTTCTCCCCCACCAAGGCGTTTGTCAGAGTTGATTTGCCGACGTTGGGCCGGCCGGCAATCGTAATCATACAGGATTTTGTAATCATTGGTATCTCCTCCTCAGTCCCGCAACAGGCCCAGCTTGCCCAGAATATCCTCTTCCCGGGCGCGCATCTGCCGCTTCATCGGCCCCTCGTCCACATGGTCGTAGCCCAGCAGATGCAGGACTGAATGAACCGTCAAATAGCCAACCTCCCGGTTGACCGAGTGGCCGTATTCCTTCGCCTGCTGCCGGGCATGGTCCATGGAAATGGCCATATCGCCAAGCGGCACCCTGCCGGTGGCCGGGTCGACCATCTGAGAATCGTCTGACGGCAATTCTCCCGCGATCAGATTAAACATGGGGAAAGAGAGGACGTCCGTGGCCTTGTCGATGCCGCGGCTCCCCTGGTTGAGCGCCTGGATCGTCTGGTCGTCCGTGACAAGCACGTTGATCTCACAGGGAAATTCCACATGCTGTTCTTCCAGTGCAAAGGCGATATATTTCCGCAGCCTGTGGGCAAGGAACGGATTTCGGCCTTCTGTAAACGAGATGGCAATCTGGTGTTTCATTTGTTATTCTTCCTTTTGTACCGATATGTTTTTTCCGGAAGGGGCTGACTCTTCCGCTCATAGCTCTCATAGGCCGCGACGATCTGCTGTACCAGCGCATGGCGAACGACATCGCTGGCCGTCAGACGGCAGATGGCGATATCCTGAATATTGTCCAGCACGCGGACCGCCTCTTTCAGACCGCTGACCTTGTCTGCCGGCAGGTCAATCTGGGTGGCGTCGCCGGTGATGACGATCTTGGAGCCGAAGCCCAGGCGGGTCAGGAACATCTTCATCTGCTCCCTTGTGGTGTTCTGCGCCTCATCCAGGATAATGAAGCTGTCGTCCAGCGTCCGTCCGCGCATGTAGGCCAGCGGTGCAACCTCAATATCGCCGCGCTCCTGATACTTTTGAAAGGTTTCCGCCCCAAGCATATCAAAAAGCGCGTCATAGAGCGGGCGCAAATAGGGATCAACCTTGTTCTGAAGATCGCCGGGAAGGAATCCCAGCCGTTCACCGGCCTCCACTGCAGGGCGCGTCAGAATAATACGGTTGACCTTTTTCTGCCGGAAAGCCGTCACGGCTTCTGCCACAGCCAGATAGGTTTTGCCCGTACCGGCGGGACCGACGCCGATGGTGATCGTGTGGTTCTGAATCGCGCGGACGTAGCGCTGCTGGCCCAGGGTCTTGGCCTTGATGGGCTTTCCCTTGGCCGTCACGCAGATCACGTCTTTGGACAGCTCCGCCACCTTGTCGTCCTCGCCGTGGGACACCATCTCGATGAGATAGCGAACCTTCTGCTCGTCGATCTCCTCGTCTTTGGCTACCAGGTTCATCAGCGCTTCCAGCGCCCTGGCGCCCCGATCGGCGCTTTCCTCGTCGCCGGAGACCTTCAGCTCCGTCCCGCGTGCCGAAATCCGGACGCCAAACGCCTGTTCAATGCGGCTCACATTTTCGTCAAAAGATCCAAAAGCGGTGATTAGCTGTTCAATCCGCTCCGCGTTCAAGATACGTTCTGCCATTGATTTGCTCACTTCCAAAAAGATTGACTTCCTGCTCCTGAGCGATCATCTCCCGGCACGCGTAGGTGGCCTCGAGGAAGTATCGCCCGGACGCTTTCTGCATCTGTTTTTCGCAAGAGAGAATTTGTCCCGCAATCATGGACGCGCCGACAGCGCGTGTTCCATAGTCCTGAAGGATGGCTGCCGCCTCCTGTTTGGAAACCGGGCGCTCCGTCTGCTCAGACGTAATACAGGTCTCTGTGATCAGCGTCACAGGAAAGGTATAGCCGCCAGGCAGCGTCAAAATCTCCCTTGTTACCATTTTATCACAACCTGTATCACAAATTCTACTGCTTCCCGATAATTTTATGCGAAATCTTCCAAGCTGCAGATAGCGGCAGACGCTTTCCTTCTCCGCTTCGCCGCTTTGATAGCACTTGGTAGGTGTCACAGTCTCGAGATTGTGCCACGTCAAAGCATAAATTTCCGCCTGTGCGTGGGAGGTCTGCAAATCGATGACCCAGTCTGTGGTGCCGGAGACGAGCGTCTGCCCCGCCTCGACGGTGTCGCCCACCCGGCACAGCGCTTGCCCCGCCAGCACGCGCATCTCCACAATCGTACCGGTTCGCGCCGCAAGCACATCGGTGATCTGATGGCGGTCCAGCAGCGTGGGCTGTGCAACTCGCTCCTTGACCAGGACCTCGCAATGGCCGCCGGAGCAGTTGACCGCCGCCCACTGAAGCCCATCTACGGCATTCAGCAGCCGGTTTTTGATGTCCTGCGATTTGAAAGCGTCATTCTTCGTGCCAAACCGGACGCCAAGGTCGTCCAATGCCCGGAGAATCTCTGAGGTCGGTATTGTCTCATTTCCGGAGACGGAAATCGTCCAGATATAGTTTGGCAGCACAAAAACCGCGAACAGCGCCAACGCGAACGCGAGAAGCAGGCAAGGACGCTTCAGCCATGTCAAAAAAAACCAGATTCCCGGCGAGGATGATACAATCCTGCTCTCAGCCTGGGAATGTTCTACAGTCCGCTGAATTCGTTTGCGGTCCCGGTAGAATGCGCAGATGCGAAAAGAAAATGCGTCGACTGGGGTTACATCCCAGAATGGAAGATCGCTGTCGGCCAGCCGATTCAGACAAAACTCCGGCGCGGCGCTCTGAATCTCAATCCACACATACCCATGCAGGGCCTGCTCCAGCTTTGTCATAGCGCCCGCCTTTCCATTCTCAGCGAAGTGATTCTCCCATAGATGATGATTTTCTCATGGTTCATAACGCGAATGGTCAGTCCGCTTCCGGACACGCAGATAGTGCCAAGATTCACCTTCACGCACACCTCCTCTTCCGAATAGGCGGAGATCCCGTGATGCTGCTCAATCAGGACAGCGGAGTCCCCTGTCATCTCTACCACCGGCAGGCCCGTCAAAATTTCCGGCGGAATACCGAGCTTCCCGGACGCCGCCGTCACAAAATCCAATAATTCTCCCATTGTCTCACGCTCCTCACAGAGAAGTTTATGTGCGCCGGACAAATATTTTCCCAGTTTGGAACATATTCTCCTGACGAGGTGATGGAAATGGGTAAAAATAATCGGGCAATTTGGTCGCTGCCGCCGGTTCTCCTGCTGACTGCGCTTCTGCTGCTCCATGCCGCCGAGACCTCCAGCGCCGCGCTCTCCGCCATGCAGTTGTCGGCCACTGTTGTAATTCCTACGCTGTTTCCCTTCTGTGTCCTATCCTCTTTTCTGGTTCTGACCGGTCTGGCCGCCCGCTGGGGCCGCCTCCTCCGCAGGCCAATGGAATCACTTTTTCACGTGGATGGCGGCTGCGCAGCAGCATGGATTCTTGGAACGCTTTGCGGCTATCCTGTCGGCGCGGCAATTCTGGCGCGGCTTTATGAGGGAAAGATCGTTTCCAAGCAAAGCGCCGAGCATGCGCTGTCCTTTTGCAGCAACGCCGGCCCCGGTTTTATCGTCACTATCGCGGGCGCGACGATGATTGGCTCTGCACATGCCGGATGGCTGCTTCTGGCCGTCCATATCATCGCATCAATTTTAGCCGGACTCACGCTGCGTCCGAAGAACAAACCATCCGATTCCAAAGTTCATCTGCCCGCAGCAGGTTCCTACATTACAGCCTTCACAGAGTCCGTCCGCAGCGCCGCATTGACAATGGTCCAGATTTCCGGCTTCATTGTGCTCTTTTCCGTTCTTCTCTGCCTGCTTCAGATCACCGGCGGATTGCTGCGCTGGAAACAAGGCACGCTGCTAATTCTCTCTGGTTTCCTGGAGCTGACCAACGGTATCCGCGCAATCGGAGACTTTCCGGCGTCTGCAGGCGCGCGTTTTATCCTTGCAGCGGCGATGCTGGGCTGGTCAGGATTTTGCGTCCACTGCCAAATCCTCTCCCTGACGCTGCCGCTCGGCCTCTCCTGCAAGCCCTATCTCTGCGGCAAACTGCTCCAAAGCCTCTACAGTCTGCTTCTGAGCATTCCCCTTTCCCGTCTTCTCAGCGAGGAAATTTCCGCAGTCTCAGGCATCCAACCGCGGACTTCTTTTGGCAGCTTCTTCTTTTTGGCTGCCTGGGCGCTGGGCTCTGCCCTGTTATTTTTCTTTTTCCTGTGGAAATTCGGAGCAACATTCGGTATAATAATGTCTACTGAATAAACCGCAAAACGGTTTATTCGCGCGGCAAGGGCCGTGCACTTTCACAAAAACAGCGAGTTTGGGCTGTTTTTGCGAAATTCTTGCACTTAAACAATGCCGATTGGCCTTGAAAGCCTTGGCTTTCAAGGCTTGCGGCTTTGTTCAGTATGCATTATAATAAAGGAAACGCAGCAAGGGGGCCGCTGATTTGTTGTTTCAAAAAAAGGAATTTCGGTTTTGTATCAACTGTGCACACGCCGCAGAGCTGGACGAGGATACCATGCTCTGTAAGGTAAAAGGTACCACGCAAAAAGCCAGCTCCTGTGCCCGGTTTTGCTATGACCCGCTAAAGCGGGAGCCGCCCAGGCCGAGATCAGCAGAGCTTTTGACCGGCACGGACGCGGATTTCAGCCTGTAGACAGGCTGCTCCTTGGAACACGTCCGGGTGCCGAACATGTGCTCCGGGAATTGACCGAAAACATTTTGCGCCATCCGTTCAAATAAACGGATGGCGCTTCTTTTATAGTGTGAAGCCTCGTAGATTATTGAAAAACCCGGTCAAGGTCCACATAGTCCAAACCGCCGGCCTCTCCTTCAATTGTGATGCTGACATAGCCGATATCTTCCAGCGAGGTGAGCGACGACACAATCGCTTGAACGGCCAACAGTTCGCTCTCTTCCGTGGTCAAGCCGTCTGCAAAGGATTGCGACAAATCCACATAGCAGTGGTTTCCATTCTCCGTGAGCGATAAAATCTCTGTACCGGCGGGGATCGGAGTGAGATAACCATTTCTTTCGCCATAGGTCAGCAGCGCAGACATAACCGCATCCGACGCCGTTTCGTTGACCGCAGATTTCACGCGCATCGGAATCTCCGTCAAGGTCCAGTCGTTCTTTCGCAGGACATACAAAGAGCTGTCAATTTCATTCAGTCCCGCACGGACCGGGCCGACAGCGGTCTCATCCCGTACAAAGGTCATGCTCAGGTCCATGTGATAAAAGGTTGTCAGCGCTTCTCCCTCTACAAGCATCTGAACAGACTCAATATCATCAAATTCTGTGAGCGTATTTACAATTGAGAGAACCATCATTCGCTCAGATGCGTCGGACTTCGGCCGGTTCCGATAAAAATCGCCGCTGAAGTCGATGATGCACAAGCCGTCTTCCACGGAGAGATCCAGAATCTCTGTATTTTCCGGCAATGTCGCATGCAGCGTCTCCTGCTCCGGTGAAGCGCCAAGTAGCGATATGGCATACACAGCCTGCTCCTTCACAGTCTCCAGCTTCGTCTTTACCTCTGTCGCAATTAAATATCGGTTTTCCTCGTCTGCATAATAGATGCTCAACGTATTTTCTGCTTTTTCCAGGCTGTTGTCCGAGAATAGAAACTGATCGTTTTTCAGGCGGATTGACTCTTTTCCGTCAATCAGCTCGTTGCTTATGGAAACCTCCACAGCCTCGACGCGCTCCAGTTGGGAAAAGGTCAGGCTGATACAGGCCAGCGCTACAGAGAGATCTGCCCCGGACAAATTGGAAAAAACCTCTGAGAGCTCCAAATACAGCACGCCATCCCGATAGGCGGACGACACGAGCTCCGTCCCCTTGGGAAATGGAGAAACAAGTGTCTCGGCCTGCGGCCCTTCAAAGTACCGGGCAGCCAGCGCCTCTGCCGTTCTCTCCAAGCTCTGGTCCGCCTTCTCACTGTCGATCAGGCCGTTTTTCTGGAAACTGACCTCTGCAGCCCTGTAATAGAGAGAAAACGCCCCCTGTGAGCTGGAAATGGCAGCGCAGCCGCTCATACACAGCAGCAGAATCGCCAAAAAACAGGATATCACCCTTCGTTTCATTCTGCTGTCCCCTCCATGCCAAAGTACGGAAATATCAGAATGAATCGGGTGCCGCAGGCTTCACCTGGTTCTACTGAAATTGTTCCATAATTGCGCTCAACCATATCATGTACGATGGAGAGTCCCAGTCCAGCGCCGCCGGCCTCTCTGGAACGGGCTTTATCCACCCGATAAAAGCGCTCGAAGATATGACCGCGCGCCTCCTCCGGAATTCCAACGCCGGTATCCTCCACGACCAGCGTCACATCGTCGTTCTCCAGCTTGGCCCACACATCAACAGAACCGCCGTTGACATTGTATTTGATGGCGTTTTCAACGAGATTAAATACAATCTGATAGAGATCATCCTCTGTTGCAAGAATGGAGCATTCCAAGCCGATCCGGCAGGACAGGACGATCTCCCGTTCCGCCGCCACAGGGCGCAGCATCTTGAAAACGCGCTCCACCACGTAGCCCAAAACGACAACCTCGCGGTCTTCCTCCGTGCGAAGGCTGTCCGTCTTTGAGAGCAACAGGAGCTTTTGCGTCATGCGGTTCAGGCGTTCCGCCTCGCTGCATATATCCCCGACAAATTCCCGCTGCGTCTCCGCGTCCATCTCGTTCTGTAAAATGGTCTCCGCCATCAGCTTGATCGAGGCCAGCGGTGTCTTCAGCTCATGAGAGGCATCCGAGACGAACCGGCGGCGGGATTCCTCTGCGTCGGAAAGCTTATCTGTCAGCTTGTCGAATTCTCCTGCCAGCACTGCCAGCTCGTCATATCCCTTCAGGTTGATCTTATAGTCGTAATCGCCCTCACGAATACGGGGAAAGGACTGGAGAATCGTCTGCATTCTTCGGGAAAAGATCAGCGAGAAGAGGACGGAGAAGAGAATCACGACCACTTCCAGAACAACGGAAATCCGGAAATTTGTCGTCTCCATCAGCGTAATCATCGCGCTTTGCTCCTGCTCAGAGTCCATCAGATAAACCGCTCCTACCGGCATGTCGTAATACATGATGGATACGGCGCAATAGCTCTCGGTCGTCCCATTTTGATAGGTACAGTGGAACACATCCTTTCCGCTGAGTGCCATGTAAACCTCCGGAAGCATCACCAAAGTGCCGCTGCTTCCTGTTCCGTCCAAATTGTCATAGAGGCACCACCCGGACGCATCCGTTACAAGCAGCCGTGTGGCCGTGCTCTCGCCAAGAAGCTCGACAACCTGCTTCACGCTGTCGGCGGTCAAGTATTCAATGCCCGCCAGCGAGGAGCTGATGAGCTGCGCCTTCTCCTGCATCGAGGTATACTTCGACTGGAAGAGAATCTTTCTGGAATTGTTGGAGGTATAAAAGTTCATAAGCAGCAGTGCGGCGGTAACAACCAGAATATAGCAGATCGCATTCCGCGCCTGTGAGCTACTCGGCTGTATCTTTTGGCGGAATTTACGCTTTGAAATAGTACCCAACTCCCCACTTTGTCATGATATATTCCGGGTTTGCAGGATCTCGCTCCAGCTTTTCCCGCAGCCGGCGAATATGGACGTCCACCGTCCGAATATCGCTGCGATACTCATAGCTCCAGACCGTATCGAGAAGCGCTTCCCGGGAATAGACCCGGTTCGGATATTTCATCAGCAGCTCGATCAGGTCAAATTCCTTGGCCGTCAAATCCACAACGCTTCCATCTTTATACGCATTCCGCTCAATGGAGTCTACGGCAATCGAACCATACTGCAGCCTGCTGTCTTTGGTCTCTTCCTTCCGGACATAGCGCCGCAGCAGCGCTTTTACGCGCGCCTTCAGCTCCAGAACATTAAACGGCTTTGTGAGATAGTCGTCCACGCCGTGCTCAAAGCCCATCAGCTTGTCCATATCGTCTGTCTTGGCAGTCAACATAATAATCGGAACATCCGAAAACTCGCGAATTTTCACGCAGGCCTCCAGCCCATCCATCACAGGCATCATGACGTCCAGAATAATCAGGCTGACATCCGGATCCGCCGCCAGTTCAACGGCCTCCTGGCCATTGGACCCGGTGACCACTTCATAGCCGTCATTCTGCAAATTAAACCGGATGCCCTTGACAAGCAGAGCCTCATCGTCCACTACCAAAATTTTCATATTGTTACCTCACTGTAATCAAAGATTGAATTGCATCAAATTTTCCGTCGCCGATTCCTGGCACCTGAAGAATTTCTTCGATGGTTTGAAAACTGCCGTGTTCCTCCCGGTAGTCGACCACACGCTGCGCCAGCACTGGACCGATCCCCGGCAGCTTCTCCAGCTCCTCCGCCGTGGCCGTGTTCAAATCGATCAACGCCGTTTCATCGGTCTCTCTGTCTGCCGCAGAAGGTCCGGCGCCCGATTCCGGATCTTCCGCTTCCCCTGTGGACTCCTCCTGATCTGCGGCCGTCTCTGTCTCCGAACGCGTTTTCTCTCCGTTCGACACCGAAGCTGCTTGTTCTTCTCTGCTGTCCACAGTGTCCGGAGATGCAGGATTCTCCGCCTCGACGACTGCGCCGCGCTCATAGCGAACGCTGTTTCTCCCGCAGAAAATCCCGAGCATAAAGAAGACAAGCACAATCGCCAAAAAGGAGATGATGTATTCGATTTTGAAGCGCTTCATCATCGAAAAACCGTCCTTTTACACGTTGACATAACGCGATTTAACACGTATAATTTTATCAGGATTTCTTTTACCATCGATTGACAAGAGTCAATACGCCTGACAGCAACCCAGGACGTCCCGAAAAGCCGCGCTGCCTCTTATCAATCGATGGTAATGCCATTATAGCATATGTTCCGAAGGAATGCAGGTACAAACGCCAAAATTTTGCAAATGGCGTCGTAGTATTTATATATTATAGCATAAGTTTACCTCTTACGGCAATGCCGTTTCCTATATAAATCATGATGGTGTGTGAATTATGAAATACAGACGTTTTTTAACGATTTTATTGTCGCTTTTGCTCTTTTTGTCGGCCATCAGCTCCGTCGCTCTGGCAACCTCGTCGACTGCGGAGTCCCCAACGCAGGCCGGCGATTCCGCCGATCCGGATGGAGCCGGAGAAGACGATGCCTCCGGGGATACACATATACGGCAAATTGATACCTATGATCCTCAGGCCGGTTTCCAGGTCGTGGATGCGTTTCAGGTGGCAGGCTCCGCCGCGCTGCTCTATGAGCAGAATTCCGACACGCTTCTCTTCACGCAAAACCCGGATGCAAAAGTCTATCCTGCCAGCCTGACCAAATTGATGACAAGTTTGATCGCCGTGGAAAATGGCGATCTCAATGCGCAGGTGACGGTCTCCAGCAATGCCATCAATTCCGTTTCAGCACGAACTGGCGACTTGGCGGCCGGAGAAACGCTGTCGCTTCACGACCTTCTCTGCTGCATCCTGATCTCTTCTTCCAACGAGGGCAGCAATGCAGCGGCGGAATATATCGCCGGTTCTATCGCGGATTTTGTCGCTATGATGAATGCCAAGGCGTCAGAGCTGGGATGTACCGGAACCCATTTTGCAAATCCGCATGGTCTCCACGACGAGGACCACTATACCACCGCAAGAGATCTGCTTCTCATCACCAAGGCTGTGCTCGCCAACGATACGCTGCGAGAGATTGTCTTTTCAACAAGCTATGAGATGCCCGCAACCAACCTCCAGGCGCCCCGGACGCTTTATACCACAAACTATATGACGAGTACCGATCAATCCTACAAATATTACTACAGTCTCGCCAGGGGTGTTAAAACCGGATATACCAGCAGCGCCGGCAGATGTCTGATTGTCACAGCAGAAAAAAACGGGATGGACCTGCTTGCAATCGTTATGGGCTGTGAGACGACAGAAGAGGAAAACGGCGAGTATGTCCTGCACAGCTTCCCTGAGGCAAAAGCCCTGTTTGAATATGGCTTCGATCACTTTGAGTTTGTCACTGTCCTCTCTCCCATGGTGCCGGTTGCGGAAGTCGGCGTCAGCGGCGGGAGCAGCAGCTCTGTTGTCGTCGCGCCGGTAACCGAGTGTTCTGTAGCCCTTCCAAAGGGATATGATCCAAACGATGTCACCATGCAGGTCACGCTGCAAAATGGCGACACTGTTCAAGCGCCGGTCGAGGCTGGAGCGGTCATCGGCTCCATCTCTGTCTCTTATCGTGGCAAGCTGATGCGCACTTCAGAAGTTGCTCCAATTACAGATGTCGACGTGGGCAACGCAACATTCCACTCCGAAAGCGCCGTTGACGAATCAGAAAAGCCGGAAGCTGCCGCCGGAGGCAAGCATTCCGTCTGGGTGATTCTGCTGATTGTTTCCGGTTTGCTTCTCGCCTTTTATATATTCAGCTACTTTTATCACAATTTGACCAAAAAGAAGTCGCCGTCTTCGACGAGGAAGCCCAGGAAGCAGGCGAATAAACGGCCGGGCTCCAAAGCCGGCAGCCGGTCGAATGCGCGCGGCGGCCAACGTATCAGAAAAGGATGAGCGGGATGAATTGGGAAACGCTGGAACAGCAATGCCGTAGCTGTAATCGCTGTCCGCTTGCGGAAACGCGGCACAACGTCGTAGTCGGAGCCGGACCCAAGGATGCTCCTGTCATGTTTGTGGGCGAAGGCCCGGGGCAGCAGGAAGATCTGCAGGGCGAGCCCTTTGTCGGCCCGGCGGGACATCTGTTGGACGACATGCTCACGATCATTGATCTCAGCCGGCATAACTGCTATATCACAAATATCGTCAAGTGCCGCCCGCCGCAGAACCGTGACCCATTTCAGTCTGAACGCGATGCCTGCATTCCATTTTTGCGCAAACAGTTTCAGCTGATTCAGCCAAAGCTGCTGATCTGCCTTGGCCGCATCGCGGCATCCTCGCTGATTCACGAGGAATACCGCATTACCAGGGAGCATGGTCAGTGGGTTGAGCGGAAAGGGATCTGGATGACCGCCATCTACCATCCCTCTGCCTTGCTGCGTGACCCCAGCCGCCGGCCTGAGGCTTTCCGCGATCTGCTTTTAATCCGGGAAAAATTGCAGGAGGTCTGCCCGGATTTTTATAAAACGCTTGCTTGATTTTTAATTAAGAGGCGGCAAAGGCCGCCTCTTTTTTTTGCATTGTGGTTGACTTTTCCTTCGGCGCCACTATAATGAAGCTGCTGAATGTGAATTTGCAAGAAAAGAGGACATTATGGAAGCTGACAACATCAATCAGTGCTTGAATTTCTGCTGCGAGATTGCAAGGCAACTGATTCGGAACGGCGCGGAGATGTACCGCGTGGAGGAATCGGCGCGGCGTATTTTGGACGCCTACGGATATCAGAGCCACGAGGTCTTTGCAATTCCCGCCTGCGTTTTAATCACCATCGAGTGGGATGGAAAAAATTATACAAAATCGGTCCGGCTTCGCAGCTCGGCAAATAATCTGGACAAGCTCGAGAAGCTCAATAACCTCTGCCGTCAGATTTGTGCGGCGCCGATCGATCTGGAGGACGCCATCGCGAGACTGCGCGGAATCGTGTCTGAGCCGGATTATCCGCTTTGGGTCAGTTATTTTGGGAGCGGCTGTGTTGCAATGTTTTTTACGCTGCTTTGGGGCGGACATTTGCTGGACGCGGGCGTTTCTTTTTTCTGCGGGCTGATTGTGAAGTTTACCACCAGGAAGATGACAAAGTGGGACGCCAATATCTTTTTTATCAATCTCTGTGCCAGCATGCTGCTGGTTACTGTCCCGGTTTTTCTTCGCTTCCTGGCCTGCCCGGTCCATCCGGATATGATTATCATTGGCGCGATCATGCTCCTGGTTCCCGGCGTCGCCATCACAAATGTTATGCGCGATGTCATTGTCGGCGACTTTTTGACAGCAATCAGCAAGCTGAGCGAGGTGTTAATCGTCGCGCTCGCCATCGCAATCGGAATTGCGCTGCCCTATTCCCTTGCCAGAGTCTTGTTTGGAGTGATTTAATTTGGATCGATTTCTTCCCCAGTGCTGCTTTGCCTTTCTGGCCTGCGTCGGCTTCAGTATCGTTTTCGATGTGAAAAAGCCAAAATTTGTGTTTCTTTCCAGTCTGATTGGCGCCATTGGATGGGCTGTATTTTTGCTGATGGACGGCGTCGGCTCGGATGTTCCCCGCTATCTGGTGGCAACCGTCGCAGTTTCGACGCTTTCAGAGCTCTGCGCCAGAATCTGGAAAGCCCCGGCGACCATCTTCCTGCTGATCGGGATTGTTCCGTTGGTTCCAGGCAGCGGACTATACTATGCCATGAATTTTCTGATTCTCGGAAATTATGCCATGTTTGCCAAAAAAGGGCTCCAAACGGTGGCATACGCGGGCGCAATTGCCGTCGGCGTTTCCATGGTGACCTCGATTGTCCGTATGATTTTCTGGAAACACAAGCCGCTCCATCACAGAAAATAAGGAAACGGTATCCGGTTCTCAAGCCGGATACCGTTTTTCTCACTATTTCGCATAGCAGAGGAAGCCCTCGGGAACCGCCAAATAGAGTTTGTCAGCGTTATCTTCGCTGGTATAGACGGAGTAACCGCTGCTGGCCGGATCGTCGGCATAAAATTCCGCGCCCGCCTCTGCACTCAGCATACCGGCATCCGCAAATCCGGCGGGGCTTTCATAGAGAACCTCCCCGGTGCTGGAATACTCCGTTCCATTCCACAGGATCTTCTCGGGGCGCTGGATTTCGTCTTGATCCTGCTTGCCTTTTTCGGAGCCGTTTTCGGATTCCTGCGTCTCCTTCAGTTCCCCTTCGACCACGCTCTCCTCGACAGCTTCGGGGCTATCTGATGCAGGCTCTTCAGCGGGTTCTTCAGCAGGCTCTTCGGCGGGCCATTCCGTGGCCTCGTTTTCCTGACCGTCATCGATATATCCGTCGCTTTGGGCCGCAAGCCCCGGCTCCACAGCGGCCGGCGCTTCCTCCTCGATACCCGCTTCGTCAAAGGCCGCTTCCTTTGTCTGCGACAGATTGAGCTTTCCCGCTATGGCAACCAGGCCGACCACAAGAGCCAGCGCAGCCGCCAGACCGAGATAAGTCCGCAGCCTGCGGCGCTGTGGCGTCAGTACAGTTCTTCCGGGATCCGCCTCTTCAATATATTCATCTTTGATCTCCGTCATCGCTGCAAAGAGGTCTTCACGATTCATACATGTACTCCCTCCTTTTCCAGCGCAGCGCGCAGACCGTTTCTAAGCCGAAACAATACCGATTTCACCTGTCCCTCACTCATATCAAAGGCTTTTGCAATTTCCCGGATCGACTGGGAATACCAATAGCGCCGGACAAAAATTACACGCTTCTGCTTGTTCAGGCCCCCCAGAAATTCATTGATGACATCCGTCACGATGCCGGCCTCCAACGCGCTCTCTGCAATATCGGCAGCCGGAAGGCAGTTTTCCAGCTCCGAGAGCAGCACATCCATACGGCCGTTCCGCTTTTGCGCATGATGGTAGCGGTAGCGGTCCAGCGCCAGATTCCGGACAATCTTTCCCAGAAACGGCGGAAAGGACGCGGGCCGCTGCGGCGGAATCGTGTCCCAGACTTTATAGTAGGTGTCGTTGACACATTCCTCGGCGTCTCCAGTGCTCTGCAGAATATTAATTGCAATCTTACTGCAGTATCTTCCGTATTTGCTGTCCGTTTCAGAAATCGCACTGGTATCCCGATCCCAATATAGCTGCACAATCTGGGCATCCTCCAGCATATGAACACCTTCCTATCTCTAATGACGTAAAACAGTTCAACAAGTTCTATTCCAGTATAACGTTTTTTTCGTCATTCTTCAATCCCGGATTCCTTGCGGACGCATGTAAAATATGCTATATTTTTACTGCCATCGATTGACAAGGGGCAATACGCCTGACGGCGGCCCAACCCGGCGCTGGCGATGTCAGCCGCCGAAGATGCCCCGAAAAACCGTGTTTCCTCTTGTCAATCGATGGTAGGAGGTGATGCTTTATAAAAATTGGAATGCTTGTCGCCATTCCGCAGGAGATCGATGCGCTGTTCCGCCGTGTCGGTGCTCCGCTTGGCTCGGAAAAAACGCCTGCTTATACGGTTTACAGCTATAAAATCGGCGGCAACACGATCTATGTTGCGGAAAGCGGTGCCGGAGAAATTGCAGCCTCCGCGACCGCGCAATATCTGATTACGAGGTACGGCGCAGAGCTTCTGGTCAATTTCGGCGTCTGCGGCGGTCTGACCAGCGACATGAAGCTGCAGCGCACGGTCGTTGTGGAGAAAGTTGTCCACTACGACTTCGACACCTCAGGCTATGACAACGCGCTGCCCGGCCAATATCTGGCCTACCCAGACGTCTATATACCCGCAACGGCGGAATTGGTACGTCTCGCCTGCGCGGCTGAACCGGAGCTGCGGCCTGTTATCTGCGCTTCGGCGGACAAATTTGTGACTGATCCCGCGATCAAGGCCGATCTGAACCGACGCTTTGCGGCGGAAATCTGCGAAATGGAAGCCGCCGGCATTCTGCTGACGGCCAACCGCAACCATGTGCCCGCCCTGCTGATTAAGGGCGTCAGCGACAGCGTCTCCGGCGGTGGAGATGAATTTCATAAAATGGTCCATGCCGCTGCAGAGATCTGCGTCCGCGTGCTGCTAAAAGTGCTCGCTGGGCTGCACGGCTGAAAAAATGGTTCTTGCCTGACACACCAGGCAAGAACCATTTTTCAATATACTGTAATCTTCGCATCCAGCAGCCAGAGGTTGGCCGCATTTTCTTCCTCCATCAGCGCCAGCAGGGCCGATGGCGCCGCCGAGACATAGACACCATAAATGTTCACCCCCTGCTCCTCTATCTCCTCCAGAACGAGGCGATAGTTGGCATAGTTCTCTGCGCCAAACAGCTCCACCATTGACGGATGGTCCTTCATCAGCCGCAGCATGCTGATAAAATGCTCCTCGTAGATTTCCGTCTTGCTGGCAGGGCTGTCCGACCAATAGACCTCCAGGGACGGATAAATCTCATTTGGCGCTTCTCCGTAACCAACGCCATAGCCAGGAAGCGAGAAGCCGCAGGGCGCTGTGGCCTGGCATGCAACCCCTGCCCACCAGAAGGTGATCTCCGGATACGCCTCTGTCAATGACAGCAGCGCTTCCGTGCTCAGATTCTCTCCAAAGGAAACCGCCCCTGTAACCTCGACAAAATCCGGCAGATTTTTCAGCTTTTCCAGGAACGTCTCAGTCTGCTCTCCACGCCAGCTCTCCGTACCGGCCGCGTCCTCGCCAAAAAGATTTTGCACAACGCCGTAGCCCTCCTGACCAAAGCTGCTGGAGAACGTCAGCTCGTCTTTGTCCAGCGCCGCATCGATCATGCTGCTGCCGCTGATTGGATTCTGCAGGCTCAGGCCAAGCCGGTAGCGGCCAATGCCGGTGCGCTCCACATAGGAGCCAAAATAACTGGCGCCAGGATGGTGCAGCTCCAACTGATATTTCATGATGAGATCAAAATCGGAGATTCCCTCGCAGATTGTTTCCTGCTCCGGATCAAAATACAGGCGGTCCAGGAAGGGCAGAACACCCCAATTTGCCAGCAGGATCAGCGCAAGGACCACGGCCACAGCCGCAAAAATCAATTTTCTGCTCCGCCGGTTCAATGCGCGCCGAATCTGCTTCATTTCCCCAGCGGGCGCTTCCTCCGGCTCCGGCGCAAGCTGTTCCATCTCATATTCTGCAATCAGCCGGCTCTTTTCCAGTTCCTCTTCAATCCATTGCCGCTCCTCATCCGTGGCCGTTCCCGCACGGTAATGTATCAGTGCCTCACGAAATTCCATAGCCTTCCTCCTCCATTTTCTGTCGAAGTTTTCCCCGCGCACGGAACAGCCGCGTTTTGATCGTTCCCTCTGTGCAGTCCAGCAGCGCCGCGATTTCCCGGATGGACAGTCCGGAGAAATAAAACAGCGTCAGGACTTCGCGGTCTCCCTGCGGCAGCTCCTCCATGCAGCGGTACAGCGCAGCGTTTCGTTCCTTCTCAAAGCAGATATGTTCCGGCGTCCGGTCCGTAGCTTGCCCAGCCGGAAGCTCCGACCGGCGCCGCGTCTTCCGGAGATGGTCCAGCCACAGATTCCGGCAGACGCGCAGAAGCCAAAACCGAAAGCCGGTATTTTCCCCCGGATAGGCAAGATATGCCTTCACAAAGGCATCTGCCACCAGATCCTCCGCAAGCTCCACACTGCAGCAGAGAGACAGCACATAGAGATAG
>Ga0129308_1002322_pt1 | contig 16420 bp, 15 predicted proteins | sample L827metagenome_FD_94440 | JGI IMG/M metagenome (GOLD analysis project Ga0129308, IMG submission 94440) | Ring-tailed lemur group fecal microbial communities from Wisconsin, USA - L827 metagenome | ecosystem: Host-associated > Mammals > Digestive system > Large intestine > Fecal | place: USA...
AAAGATAGACAGACACAAGAGGATAGCATATATTACATTGGATATATTCAATGAGACCATAACAGCAAAAGTTGGATTGGAAATCATCAGCAAGAATTCATGATTCTTGCTTTTATTTTGGGGGAGGATAATCAGTGTATAAGAATCTTATAAAAAGATGCATAGATTTTATTCTATCATTGGCTGGACTTATTATCTTAAGTCCTGTTTTTATTTTGCTTTGTATATGGATAAAGTTAGATAGTAAAGGACCGATTCTTTTTAAACAGAAAAGAGTTGGAAAGAACAAAAAATACTTTAATATCTTAAAGTTCAGAACAATGTATATAGATACACCTAGTGACATGCCGACACATATGCTGTCAAATCCTGATCAGTATATTACAAAGGCTGGAAAGTTTCTCAGAAAGACATCACTTGATGAACTGCCACAGATCATCAATATTCTTAAAGGAGAAATGTCTATCATAGGTCCAAGACCTGCTTTGTGGAATCAGGAAGATTTGATAGCTGAAAGAGACAAATATCATGCGAATGATATTAAGCCTGGATTAACAGGATGGGCACAAATTAATGGAAGAGATGAATTAGAGATAGATGTAAAAGCAAAGCTGGATGGAGACTATGTAGAAAACATGTCTTTTTTATTTGATGTGAAATGTTTTTTTGGAACAATTACATCAGTATTAAAACATGAGGGCGTTGTAGAAGGTGGAACAGGAAGTATGGGAAGAGAATAATGAAGATATTAGTTATTTCACAATATTATTATCCAGAGCCATTTAAAATTCATGAAATCTGTGAGGAATTAGTTAGGCGAGGACATCAAGTGACAGTTATTACTGGTAGACCTAATTATCCAGACGGTGAATTAATAAAAGGTTATGATGAGCCATCAAGAATGGATGAAATATTAAATGGGGTTCATATTATAAGAACACGCATCATATTAAGAGGACATAACCCTTTTTCACTTATTTGTAATTATCTAAGTTATCCTAAACAAGCAAAAAAAGCAATAAAATCTTTAAATGAAGAATTTGACATAGTTTTTGTATATCAGTTATCGCCTGTTTTTATGATAATTCCAGCGTTATATTATAAAAAGAAATATGGTAAAAAAGTTTATGTTTATTGCTTGGATTTATGGCCAGAGTCTTTAAAAATATTACATATAAATGAAAGTCATCTTATTTTTAAATTTTTAAATAAAATATGTAATAATATTTATAGAAAATGTGACTTTATTAGTGTAACTTCACCAGCTTTTATAGAATATATTCAAAACGTAAATGGAGTTCATTTGAACAGGATAAACTATATACCACAACATGGCGAATCAATGTTTTTAAAGGTTAGACCATATCAACATCAAGATAGATTAAATATAATTTTTTCTGGGAATATAGGTAAAGCACAAGATTTTGATACATTAATAAAAGCGGTCAAAGAAATCGAAGAGGAATACTATGATCAGTTTAAAATAACAATTATTGGAAGTGGTTCATATTTGGAAAATTTCAAAAAATTGGTATGTGATAATCACTTGAATAAAGTATTCTTTTTTGAAGGCAGAAAAAAAGTAGAAGATTTACTTTCTTATTATGATCAGGCTAGTCTGTTTTTTTTGTCTTTGGAAAAAGATAGTCATGTAGGAAAGACAATACCATCAAAATTGCAAACATATATGTCTGCTGGACGAGGAATTATTGGGACAATAGATGGAGAAACGTCTAAGATAATTAATGAATCTCAATCTGGAAAAGTATGTAAAGCAGGAGATTATAAAGAATTATCTAGAGTTATCATAGAAATGATTAATTCAAGTGAGGAATTTCTCCAAACATTATCTATAAATAGTAGAAATTATTTTATAGAAAATTTTACATTAGATAAATATGTTGATCAAGTTGATAAGATAATGGAGGATTTAATAAATGAGTCAATTCAAAAATAAAACATTACTGATTACTGGTGGAACTGGATCCTTTGGTAATGCAGTATTAAATAGATTTTTAGAAACGGATATTAAAGAAATAAGAGTCTTTAGTAGAGATGAATTAAAACAAGACAATATGAGACATGAGTATCAGGCTAAATATCCTGATACTTTTTATAAACTCAAATTTTATATTGGTGATGTCAGAGACATTAATAGTATTAAAAATGCAATGCATGGTGTTGATTATATTTTTCATGCAGCAGCATTGAAGCAAGTACCAAGCTGTGAGTTTTTTCCTGTTGAAGCGGTCAAAACAAATGTTTTAGGTACTGAAAATGTATTGACAGCTGCAATAGAATGTGGTGTTAAAAGAGTAGTATGTCTTTCCACTGATAAAGCAGCCTATCCAGTAAATGCTATGGGAACAAGCAAGGCGATGATGGAAAAGGTTATTGTTGCAAAATCAAGAACAGTTGATCCAGAAAAAACAAGTATTATGTGTACAAGATATGGAAATGTATTGGCTTCAAGAGGTAGTGTAGTACCTCTTTTTATTAACCAAATAAAAGAAGGAAATCCACTAACTTTAACAGAACCAAGCATGACAAGATTTGTGATGACATTGGAAGAAGCAGTAGATTTAGTGTTATTCGCATTTGAACATGGAAATAGTGGAGATATATTTGTACAAAAAGCACCTGCATGTACAATTGAAGTTTTGGCACAGGCGGTCGAAGAATTATTTCATGCAGATAATGAGATCAAAATTATTGGAATTAGACATGGCGAAAAGATGTATGAGACCCTACTTACAGATGAAGAATGCGCAAATGCAATAGATATGGGAAATTTTTATAGAGTACCAGCAGATAAAAGAGATTTAAACTATGATAAATATTTTAGTGAAGGTATAAAAGAATCTACACTTACACAATTTAATTCAAACAATACTCAACTTATGGATGTTGAAGCAGTTAAAAAGAAATTATTGGAAGTTCCGTTAGTCAGAAAAGAATTAGAAAAATGGGAGAATAAATAATGCCTAAAATTTTATTTGTCAATTCTGTGTGTGGTATAGGAAGTACAGGTAGAATATGTACTGACTTATATGATTTAGCAGAAAAAAATAATTATGAATGTTGCATAGCTTATGGAAGAAACAAGGCTCCAAAAAAATATAATACATTGAAAATAGGAAATATATTTAATGTTTATGCTCATGTATTGTTATCTAGAATTTTTGATATGCATGGATTTGGTAGTAAAATTGCAACAAAGAGTTTTTTGAAAAAAGTAGACAAATATCAACCTGATATTATTCATTTACACAATATACATGGTTATTATATTAATGTGAAATGTTTATTTGACTATCTAAAAAAACATCCTCAAATCAAGGTCGTTTGGACATTGCATGATTGTTGGGCTTTCACGGGACATTGTGCCTATTTTACATACGCTAATTGCAATAATTGGATTAAGGATGATTGTAGAAAATGCAAGTATAAATACTCATATCCAAAGTGTAGTTTAAAATCTAATTCGTATAAAAATTATATACATAAATATAATAATTTTGTAGGAGTACAGAATTTAACAATAGTTACTCCATCAAAATGGTTAAAAAATTTAGTAAACCAATCTTTTTTACAAAATTATGAAGTAAATGTTATTAATAATGGTATTGATTTAAATTCTTTTTATAAAGAAAAATTAAATGTTGAGACTAAAATCAATATACTTACTATTGCCAATGTTTGGGAGAAAAGAAAAGGTTTAGATGAGATTATTAAATTATCCCAAATTATAGATTATGATAAATTTAATTTAATAATAGTTGGAATTTCTAGTAGTCAATCGGAATTATTTCCTAGAAATGTTATAACAATAGAGAGAACAAAAGACATACATGAATTAAGAAAAATCTATAACAATGCAGATCTATTGTTTAATCCAACCAAAGAAGATAATTATCCAACTGTTAATTTGGAAGCACAAGCTTGTGGCACTCCCGTTATTACCTATGATATTGGAGGTACTAAAGAAACACTTTTTTCTAAGGAATCAAAAATTGTAAAAGACTTTGAAGAATTTATTCATATGATAGAAAATTTTGATTTAAAAAAAAATAAAAAAGATATAAATGTTGATTTGGCTTTTATAGATAAGAATGTAAAGATGAAAGAGTATATTGATTTATATGATAAAATATTAGACAAAGGAAAATGATCTATGAAAATATTAGTAACAGGTTCTAATGGATTTGTCGGAAAAAATCTAGTAGAGACATTAAAAAACATTAAAGATGGAAAAGATAAAACAAGAAATATCACAATAGATGATATTTTTTTATTTGATCTTAATAATTCATTTGATGAATTAGATACATATACAAAAGAATGTAATTATATTATCAATCTTGCGGGTATCAATAGACCAAAGGACCCTGAAGAATTTTATAAAGGAAATAAAGGATTTATTGAGATATTATGTAAATATCTTAGAAAGAACAATAATCATTGTCCTATCATCGCATCATCTTCTATACAAGTTGGGAAAGATAATGATTATGCAAAAAGTAAAAAAGCGGGAGAAGATTATCTTTTGAAATTTTCTAAAGATAATGGAAATCCTGTTTTTATTTACAGATTTACTAATCTCTTTGGTAAATGGTGTAAACCAAATTATAATAGCGTAACAGCGACATGGTGTTACAATATTGCTAACGGTTTAGATATACAAATTAATGATCCAAAATCTGTTATTCCATTATGTTATATTGATGATGTTGTTAATGAAATCATTGAATGCATTAAAGGGAATCCAAGATTTAATGGAGAGTTTTATGAAGTAAATCCTGTATATCAGATTTCATTAGAATATCTCGCAAATACACTTAATAAAATCAAAGAAAGTAGAAATAATTTATCGTTAGTCAATCAATCCGATGAATTTGTTAAAAAACTTTATGCAACGTATCTTTCATATCTTCCAGAAGATCAATTTAGTTATCCTTTAAAGATGAATATAGATGAAAGAGGTTCATTTACAGAGTTTATTAGGACAAAAGAGCATGGACAAGTTTCAATTAATATATCCAAACCAGGAATCGTTAAAGGACAACATTGGCATCATACAAAAAATGAAAAATTTTTAGTTGTTAGTGGTACTGGGATAATTAGATTTAGAAAAATTGGTGATGATAAAGTTATTGAATATAAGGTGTCAGGAGAGAAACTAGAAGTCATAGATATACCAACTGGTTATACACACAATATTGAAAATACTGGTACATCAAATATGGTCACTGTTATGTGGGCCAATGAACCATTTGATCCTAATAAGCCAGACACTTATTTTGAGGAGGTTTAGAAATGAAAAAATTAAAATTAATGACAATTATTGGTACTCGACCAGAAATCATTAGATTATCAGAAGTTATCAAAAAATGTGATAAATATTTTGATCAAATATTAGTTCACACTGGACAAAATTATGATTATAGTTTAAATCAAGTTTTTTTTGAAGATTTAGGATTAAGAGAACCTGATTATTACCTCAATGCAGTAGGCAGTGATTTAGGCGAAACAATTGGAAATATTATTGCGAAAAGTTATAAATTAATGGTTGAAGTTAAACCAGATGCATTATTAATCCTTGGAGACACAAACAGTTGTTTATCTGCGATAAGTGCAAAAAGACTACATATTCCAATTTTTCATATGGAAGCAGGAAATAGATGTTTTGACGAATGTTTACCTGAAGAAACAAATAGAAGAATTGTCGATCATATTGCAGATGTAAATCTATGCTATAGTGAACATGCGAGAAGATATCTCAATAGTGAAGGAACGGCAAAAGAAAGAACTTATGTAACTGGATCACCTATGGCTGAAGTTTTAACTGCTAATTTAGAACAAATAAAATCATCAAAAATCCTAAATAAATTGGGATTAGAAAAACATAAATATATTTTATTAAGTGCCCATAGAGAAGAAAATATTGATACTGAGAAAAATTTTATAGATTTATTCACATCAATTAATAAATTGGCAGAAAAATATGATATGCCAATATTATATTCATGTCATCCAAGAAGCAAGAAATTCTTACAAGCAAGACATTTTCAATTAGATGAAAGAGTCAAGTTACATGAACCTTTGGGCTTTCATGATTACAACAATCTTCAAATGAATGCATTTGCTGTTGTAAGTGATAGTGGAACATTACCAGAGGAATCCTCATTTTTTACTTCAATAGGATATTCATTTCCAGCAATATGTATAAGAACAAGTACAGAAAGACCAGAAGCTTTAGATAAAGCTTGTTTTATTTTAGCAGGAATATCTGAAGGTGGAGTAGAACAAGCAGTTGATTTAGCTGTAGAAATGAATAAAAATAGAGATTTAGGAATACCAGTACCTACTTATACAGAAGATGTAAGTAATAAGATTGTAAAACTTATACAGTCATATACTGGCGTTGTCAATAAAATGGTATGGAGAAAATAAATGTGTAGTATTGGAGAATCAATATGCGTATTTTGTTAATTGTTATTTTTTTAGCATTATTATATTTAAGCAAAAGGAAGAATACATTAAAACCATATTATATAGCGCTTTTTATCTATTTTCTATTTTTATCATTGAGATACATGCAAGGTACAGATTATATACACTATTATAACTGTTATTATGCTGAACATAATATATTTGAAGTTTTGAAATATGGATTTGTACAAACTCAATTTGACTTATTATATAATCTAATGGTATCTATTTTTAGAACTTTAAATATTCCATTTTCTTTGTTTATTGTGTGTATAAATGTTATTATATTAATCCTGTATCATCGATTTTTTAAATATTTTAGTGAATCAAAAATTTTGTCATTATTATTGCTATATATGTTATATGGAATTGTTTTTATAGAATCTGCATTAAGACAAGGAATAGCTATAGCAATACTTTTAGGAATATGTTTACCTGCTTATAAAGAAAAAAATATAAGAGATTTATTATTGGGAATTATTATTGCCTTTTTATTTCATAAGTCTTCTATTATTTTTTCAATAACTCTACTTACTATTTTTTATATATTTGTAATTAAAAAACAAGAAGTTATTAAAATCAACAAAAAAATATTATTTCTTATTTTTATAATATTTCTATTAATTAACTTTTTTCCATATCAAATGATTTTTTCACCATTTGCTTCTCAAAATGATATTGCATTTAAAATCGTTTATTATTTTTCAACATCTCGTATCTCTATTTTTGCCTTTTTATTAAGAATTATTTATTTGTTATTTTTTTCTTATATCTTATATTACAAAAAAATTAATATAATGAAATGTGGAAATGAAATCTACTTTTTATATTTAATGGGTATATTTTTATATTTTATGTTTTTCAGATTTTCTATCTTGTCAAGAGTAACTGTATATTTTGAAATATTAGAAATTGTAATTTTTGCAAATTTTATAAATGATAATTTACAAATTAAAAGTAAGTATATAAACATATTAATATGTTTATATTTATTAATTAGTTGTGTTTTGTTTGTAAAAGATGGTATAGCAACTCAGACTCAAAGTAATTATGAAAAAGTAAGTATTATTTATCCATACCATCATTTGTTCGAAAATTGGTAAAATAATATTTATTGCATAAATAAACTCAATTTTTTTTGAACTGTTTAATGGAGGTTCTTATGAAAAACTTTTTTAAAAATAATGTAGTCAATAATACGATCATGTTTATCTTTTCCATGTTTTATAATAGAAGAAGATCCACAAACAGGGGCATATTCCAACTGTATCATGAGAAGTGACAGAATCCTGATGAGTCAACGAACTCATAAGATTTTCAATATAAGAATTATCCTTAGTTTTTAAGAAATCAATGACTTGTTTTTCAGTAATCATAAACAGCATCTACTGTCATGATTAATTATAAGCCAAATACAAAATTGATGCTGTAAATTAATCTAAATAAAATCCTTTATATTGGTGTTTATTTAAAAAAACAACATTTTTCTTAAAAAGAGCGAAAATAATTATAAATTTAATTTGTACATATAATTATGCAGGAATGAGAGACATTATAGATATGATACAAAATATGTATCAATTGTTGAAAATGGTGAAAATGGCTTATTAAAAGGATTCGAACAGTTACTTGCTGATAAAGGAAAATTAGATAAACTAAAAGTTGACGTAAATCAAACAAGAGATTTTTACATTATCAAATAGAGTTAAAGAATTTGAAAATTTAATAGATTTTAAATGAAAGAATGAGGAGAGAAGTATATGAATGATATTACATTGAGCATATGTTGTATTACTTATAATCAAAAAAAATATATAAAAGATACTCTAAATAGTTTTATAGATCAACAATGTAATTTTAATTATGAAATTATAATTCATGATGATTGTTCAAATGATGGAACTATTGAAATATTGAAAGAATATCAAAAAAAATATCCAAATATTATTAAATTACTTTTGGAAGAAGAAAATCAGTTTTCTAAAGGGAAAAAAATTTTGCCCTTTACTTTTGATGTTGCACAAGGAAAATATATTGCTATATGTGAAGGAGATGATTATTGGATAGATAAAGAAAAGTTACAAAAACAAGTAGATTATATGGAACAGCATCCTGAATGCGCATTGACTTTTCATAATGCAAAAGTATTAAATCAAGTTAATAATAAAAATAAAGTATTTTTACCATCCTCTTATTTTAAAATTAAGAATAAATCTGGAATATATAATGCAGGAGAGATGGAATTAATAGGTTTTATTCCAACAGCTTCCATAGTAACAAGAACTGAATATTTAAAAAATATGCCAAATTATTATTATGAATCTCGTGTGGGAGACTTGCCAATAAAACTTTATTGTTCTTCAAAGGGTTATGTATATTATTTTGATAGTATTATGAGTGTTTATAGAATAAATACAGGTATTTCTGTGATAGATAATTGGAAAAATTATAATTCTAAACAATTTATTGAGTTAAATGAAAATTTGATTGATACAATTGTATCGTTTGATAAATCTACAAATTATAAATATCATGATTTTTTACAAGTTTCTCTTGATTACAGAAGATTGAATTTATTATATGTTCAAAAAAAATTTAATTCAATAAAGAAGAAACAGTATTCTTATTTAATAAAGAAATTAACTTTACAGGGTCAAATAAAATATTTTATTATTATTTATTTTCCTTATTTGGCATATATTTTAAGATTATTTATTCATAAAATTGGTGGGATTATACATGGAAAATAAACAAATTATATATTCTTTTTTTTGGAAATTTGCTGAAAGAATTGGCGTACAAGGAATTCAATTAATTGTTCAAATTTTATTAGCTCGTTTACTTTTACCTTCAGATTTTGGAGCTATAGCTCTGATAACTATTTTTATATCTGTAGCAAATGTTTTTGTTCAAACTGGTTTTAATACTGCACTGATTCAAGATAATGATGTTACAGAAGATGATTATTCTTCAGTATTTATTGTAAGTTTTATTGTTGCTTTTATTATATATATTATTTTATTTATAACTGCTCCATATATATCTGTATTCTACAAAATACCAGTATTAAAAAATGTAATAAGAGTTTTAGGAACTACATTATTTTTTGGTGCATTTAATTCTATTCAAATAGCCCATTTATCAAGAGAAATGCAATTTAAGAAAATATTTTTAGGTAGCATTGGAGCATACATTTTTTCAGGTATTATATCAATTTTCCTTGCCTTTTATAAATTTGGCGTTTGGGCAATTGTTGCACAACAATTAATTAGTCAAATTGGAGTAACAATTATATATTTATTTATTGTTCCATGGAAACCAAAATTAATTTTTAATATTTTACGAATAAAAAAACTTTTTTCTTTTGGTTCCAAAATGCTAATATCAAGTTTAATTGATACTATATATAATAATGTTTATGGTTTGGTGATTGGAAAATATTATTCAGCAACAGATTTGGGATATTATAATAGAGCAGATCAGTTTCCTCAAGTATTAGTTGTCAATATTAATAGCGCTATTCAAAGTGTAATTTTACCAGTAATGTCTAGAATACAAAATGATTCAGAAAAATCAAAAAGAATGATGAGAAGAGCTATGTTAACAAGTTCATATATAGTATTTCCAGTCATGGGGGGATTAGCCATATGTGCAGAACCTATCATCATATTACTTTTAACAGAAACATGGAAACCAGCTATACCTTTGATGCAAATTTTATGTATATCATATTCTTTTTGGCCAATACATACTGCCAATTTACAAGCAATTAGTGCATTAGGTAGAAGTGATGTTTTTTTAAAATTAGAAATCATTAAAAAAGTGATTGGTGTAACTCTACTTATTATAAGTTTACCATTTGGAGTTAAGACGATGGTTTTTACTAAAATTATCTCAGGAGTTCTTAGTTTGATTATAAATAGCTCGCCAAATAAGCAATTATTAAACTACGATTATAAAGACCAAATAAAAGATTTGCTTCCAAATATTTTTATAACAGCTTTAATGGTTCTTGTTGTATTTATTTCAAGTAGATTTTTGAATATTTCAATTATTTCTCTTATTTTTGAGGTTTTTATTGGAATAATTAGTTATGTTATTTTATCAATTATTACAAAAAATGAAAGTTTTTTTTATTTGTTACAATATTTAAATATTAAAAAAAAGGAGACATTGTAATATGAAATTGGGAATCATGCAACCATATTTTGTACCATATTTAGGATATTGGCAACTTATGAATGCTGTAGATCAATATGTTATATATGATGATGTAAATTATATTAAAGGTGGCTGGATTAATCGCAATAGAATTTTAAGTAATGGTAAACCTGTTTATTTTAACTTGCCTGTTATTGGAGCAAGCCCTAATAAACATATTAATGAAATTCAGGTTAACATTAATGAAAAAGGGATGGAAAAATGTTTAAAAACAATTCAAGGATGTTATTCAAAAGCTCCCCAATTTGATAACATTTATCCAATAATGGAATCTATAATGCTATATAAAGAAGAAAATCTTGCGAAATTCATTAAACATTCTTTTGAAATTATTTGTGAATATTTAGATATATCTACTCAATTAATTTTATCATCAGAATTGAATAAAAATGTTGATTTAAAGGCACAAGATAAAGTGATTCATATTTGCGAAATTTTACAGGCTGATGAATATTATAACGCGATTGGTGGACAGAAATTATATTCATTTGATGAATTTAGAAATCATGGCGTTGAATTATCTTTCTTAAAAACAAATATGAAAGAATACAAGCAATTTAAGAATGAATTTGTTTCAGGTTTATCTATTATTGATTTATTAATGTTTAATTCTAAACATGAGTGTAAAACTATGTTAAATGATTTTGAATTGTTTGGTGCTAATTATGAATAAAGAAATAGGAGGCTATTTAGAATTAGATAATTTTTCTATGCCAATGAAATATGAAAATGGAATAAAATTGAATTGTGGAAGAAATGCTTTGGCATATCTTATTGAAGCTAATCAAATTAATAAAATATGGTTACCATATTTTATATGTGATTCAGTAGTAAATGTATGTAAAAAATATAATGTACAAATAGAAAGATATCATATTAATAAGTATTTTAATCCATTGATTGATATAAAATGCAAAAATGAGTGGATATATATCGTTAATTATTATGGTCAATTATCTGAAAATCAAATTATAGAACTAACTCATAACTATCAAAATATTATTATTGATAATGCTCAAGCGTATTTTATTTCTCCATTTCCTGGAACACATACTATATATACTTGTAGAAAATTTTTTGGAGTTTCTGATGGTGGAATATTATTTACAAATAAACATTTAGATAGAAAAATTGATAGTGATTATTCATATGAAAGAATAAAATTTGTATTAGGAAGATATGAAAAAAAAGCTAGCAATTTTTTTCAATTATCTTCTCTTAATAATGATATGTTTGATAATGAAGATATTAAATATATGTCACGTTTAACAGAGAATTTATTACATGCAATAGATTATGATGCAATTGAACTGAAAAGAACTAAAAATTATTTATATTTATATTCAAAACTAGAAGAATATAATTATTTAAAGCTAAAAAAAGTTAAGGGTGCATATATGTATCCATTATATATTGATAACTCTCAAAAAATTAAACAAATGTTAATTAATAAAAAAATATATATTCCTACTTTATGGCCTAATGTTTTAGAAGAATTAGATGATAACTATTTAGAATATAAATTTGCAATGAATATTTTGCCACTTCCATGTGATCAAAGATATGATATTGGAGATATGAAAAGAATAATTAAAATAATAAAGGAGTCGATTTAAATGAAAAAAGTAATTATTTTTGGAGCTGCTGGTAATGTTGGTTCATATTTAACAAAATATGCTAATGATTTTTTTGATAAATCTGAATATCAAATTATTGCTAGTGGAAGACGTGATACTGATGTATTTGACAATTTAGGTGTAGAATATATAAAAGTTGACATTACAAAAGAATCTGATTTTAATTTATTGCCTCAAAAAGATGTTTATGCAGTAATGTTATTAGCTGCAAAAATTCCATCATATATGGATAACTACAATGGTAAAGAATATTTAGAATCAAACATTATGGGTGCCTATAATGTTTTAGAATACTGCAGAAAAGTAAATGCTGATAGAATTTTATATACTACAACGGTATTTGATATTTCTTTGTCTGCTAAAGATGGAGTAATTTTAATGCCAGATACACCTAAAAACTTTAGCTATAAAGGTGATCATGCAATGTATGTCATTTCTAAAAACACAGCTATAGAGATGATAGAACATTATCACCAAGAATATGGATTAAAGAAGTTTGTTTTTAGATTACCAACTATTTATAATTATAGTCCATATCATTATTATTATCCAAACGGTATTAAGACAAAACGTCCATTATACCAAATGATAGAAAAAGCTATGAAAGGTGAAGACATTGAATTGTGGGGTAATCCAAATTACTCAAAGGACATGGTACATGTATATGATTTTAGTCAAATGTTGTGTAAAGCGGTATTGGTCAATAGAGAAGAAGGCTTCTATAATATAGGAACAGGTATACCTGTAACACTTCAAGAGCAAATAGAAACAATTATTGAAGTATTTTCACCAAAAGATAAAAAATCAAAAATAATATATAGACCAGAAAAAATTAGCACAGGTGGTTTTTTAATGAATGTTGATAATGCAAAAAAAGAATTAGGATATGAACCTGTTTATACTTGTAGAAAATTGTTTGAAAACTATAAAGAGGAAATGAAATTACATAGATTTGATTCAATAAGAAGAAAATAAATATATTTATAAAACATTTTTATATAATGTCAAGTGTTAAATAAATTTGTTATTAATTGAATGAAAAGAAGAGTTTAGGATATTGTTTATATTTTAAATAATATATTAACAAATATAAGTGCTAGGAAACTAGTTATAATTAGTTACTTACAAACTACAAACTGTGCTTTTTACAATTATTCTATCTCCTTAATTATTTAACAATACAAATTATATGAATATAAACAAACCTATTATCAAAAGATTTGGATTAAGAGTTGATTCTATGTTTTTTGATCAATGTTTTAAGAGTAAGAAAAAAATATTTTAACTTGAATAAGACAAACTTGTCTCCATACATATAAAAAGTTTTGGTTTAACTGTTAATGATATTGGTTCATTTAAAACATATATTTATTTTATATTTAATGAAGGCACTAATATTTCATGATTTAAAATAGTATATCTAATTAAAGAATATTAAACTATTGAAAGTAGATAAGTAAATTAAATTTTGGTGACAACCTAATTTAGATACGAACTTCTATAAATTTATCTGAAATATAGGTATATTAGCTTTATATAAATAATAAATAGGTTACTTACATAGTACATGGTTATTTAGTCAAAAATAATAAAGATGAACCATTAACAAATTTTAAAGATTTTGCAACTATAAATTATGTTTATACAATTAAAATGAATAAATAATATTGCACATTAATTATATAAGGAGTAAATTTTATGAATAAACAAATTAATGTTACATGTTCTTCAATGCCAGATTTTGAAGAATATTGTGAAGAAATAAAAGACTTATGGGAAAGTCATTGGCTTACCAATATGGGTGTCAAGCATCAAGAATTACAAAAACAACTTGAAACCTATTTTAATGTACCACACGTAACATTATATACTAATGGACATCTAGCTTTAGAAAATATAATTGCTGCATTTCATTTACCAAAAGGAGGAGAAGTTATCACGACTCCTTTTACTTTTGCTTCAACAACTCATGCTATTGTTAGAAATGGGTTGGTTCCTATTTTTTGTGATGTGAATGATAGTGACTATACTATAGATGTTACTAAAATTGAGTCATTGATTACAGAGAAAACATGTGCTATAATTCCTGTCCATGTATATGGAAATTTATGTAATGTAGATGAAATAAAGAAGATTGCAAACAAATATCATTTAAAAGTTATCTACGATGCTGCACATGCTTTTGGAGTGACATATAAAGGAATAAGTTCTGCATGTTTTGGAGATGCATCAATGTTTAGTTTTCATGCCACAAAAGTATTTAATACTATTGAAGGAGGTGCTGTTACATATTCTAATAATCAAATTGTACAAGTTTTAAATGATATGAAAAACTTTGGTATAAGAGGTCCAGAACAAGTTGCATATGTGGGTGGAAATGCAAAAATGAATGAGTTCCAAGCTGCAATGGGGATATGTAATCTACGCCATTTAGCTATGGAAATAGCCAAAAGAAAAAATGTGGTCCAACAATATAGGAATCGATTATCATCAATTTCAGGTATAAAATTATGTAATGAACAAAAAAATGTAGTATCTAATTATGCATATTTTCCAGTAGTATTTGAAAATTATAAATACACAAGAGATGAAGTTTTTGAAAAATTAGCAGATCACAATATTGTAGCACGAAAATATTTTTATCCACTAACAAATTCATTTGAATGTTATAAAGAATACCCAACTTCAGGTGAAGATAAAACACCAGTTGCAAAATACCTTGCTGAAAGAGTCCTTACATTGCCATTATACGCCGATTTAAGCCTAAATGATGTTGACAGAATATGTAATATAATACTAGGAGAGGATAATTAATTATGAAAGGAATAATTCTAGCTGGTGGAACAGGGTCTCGTCTCTATCCAATGACAAAAACAGTTTCAAAACAATTGTTGCCAATTTATGATAAACCATTAATTTATTATCCTTTATCTGCGTTATTGCTTGCCAGTATCAAGGATATTTTAATTATTTCTTCACCAGAAGCTATTTGTCAATATGAAGAATTATTAGGGAATGGAAACGATATAGGTATTAATATACAATATAAGATTCAAGAAAAGCCTAGAGGATTAGCAGAAGCTTTTATTTTAGGTGAAGAGTTTATAGGTGATGATTCGGTATGCCTAGTTCTAGGTGACAATGTTTTCTTTGGGCAAGATTTTACAAGATTACTTAGAAAAGCTTTAAATCATAAAAATGGTGCCACTATTTTTGGATATCCCGTCAATAACCCTAAAGCTTTTGGTGTAGTAGAATTCGATGAACACGGGAAAGTATTATCAATAGAAGAAAAACCTGAACAACCAAAATCCAAATATGCTGTTCCAGGATTATATTTTTATGATAACAAGGTTATACATTATGCCAAAGAAGTCAAACCAAGCGCAAGAGGAGAAATTGAAATAACTTCTATTAATAATAGATATTTAGCAGATAATGAATTAAATGTTATCTTGATGGGACGAGGAATGGCATGGCTTGATACAGGAACACCTGAAGGTATGTTAAAGGCAAGCCAATTTGTTCAAACTGTTCAAGAAAGACAAGGGTTTTATATTTCTTGTATTGAAGAAATAGCTTGGAGAAGAGGATTTATATCTGATAAAAAATTAAAAGAAAATGGTGAAAAACTTAAAATGACTGACTATGGAAAATACATTTTAAGTCTTCTGGAGGAATAGTCTGAAAACACTTAAAAAGTGCTAAAAATGGGTGTGCTGAAACACAAAAAGGACTCTGAAAAGAGCCAAAAAATTTTATTCCCATCTAAAATCAAGTCGCACACCTGCACATTAAGATACAAATCGATAGGTAAATTTGAAATTAATGTCGGGAAGCTTATATAGCCACATATCTTATAACACTCACTTTGATAAAAAGAAATGATTTGTTTTCATGACTATGTGTGTCTTGTAGCTACTGGCGGAAAGGAAAGTAAGATTAAGATGAAAATATTAGTTACAGGGGGAGCTGGATTTATTGGCGGGAACTTTGTTCATTATATGGTCAATAAATATCCAGAAGATATGATTGTTAATTTAGATTTATTGACTTATGCAGGTAATTTG
>Ga0129308_1002323_pt1 | contig 16407 bp, 13 predicted proteins | sample L827metagenome_FD_94440 | JGI IMG/M metagenome (GOLD analysis project Ga0129308, IMG submission 94440) | Ring-tailed lemur group fecal microbial communities from Wisconsin, USA - L827 metagenome | ecosystem: Host-associated > Mammals > Digestive system > Large intestine > Fecal | place: USA...
CACGGCAGCGTTCAGCGAATCATGAAGCCCCTTGTGTTTTCAGCGGCAATTCATGATTTCATGATCGAGTATCATGGACTCTGTAACAAAGTCAGCTTCGCCGATTCTCTTTCAGCGATAGACTTTGTTGATGTTCCGGAAATATCGAAATCGATATTTCCTACATAATAAAAAGTATGAGGTAATGATATGCAGCGATATTATGATCAATTTGAAAACTGCAGGGAACATGACATCCCCTACTGTGCGGATGCCTGTCCCTTCAAAATAGATTTTCTGGATATCCAGGAAAAACTGATGAAAAAACGCTACAACGTAGCTTACAAAACCATCCGCAACGCAGCCGTTTTCCCGGATATTGTGGCCGCTTTATGCCCCGCTTACTGCCAGAAAGCCTGCATCCGATGTACGATCGACGAACCGGTTCAAATCAATATGCTGGAAAAAACCGTCATGGCAAAAGCGACACGAAAAAAGCCAAACGAATACAATCTGCCTGCCAAAAAAGGAAAAATCGCAGTCATCGGCGCCGGAATCAGCGGCATGGGATTCGCATTTCGCCTGGCTTCCAAAAAATACGAAGTTACCGTATTCGAAAAAAGCGAACAAATCGGCGGTCACCTCTGGGATCTGCTTCCGTCCGAGGTCTTCCTGAATGATTTTGAACTGCAATTTCAGTTCGAGGAATATACGCTGAAGCTGAACACGGAAATTCACGATCTGCAAACGCTTACCGAAGAAGGCTTCGATGTTATCTACGTGGCTACCGGCAACGGCGGAACCAGCTTCGGCATCGATGTCGATTCGGAGAGCCCCTGCCAAATGATCGGCGATACAGCCGTCTTTGCAGGCGGTTCTCTGTGCGGCAAAGATACCATGCATGCGCTCGCCGACGGAATCAGCATCTCCGTCTCAGCAGAAACCTTTCTCAAGGTGCACAGACTGGAATATCCGGCTGCCGAACCTGCAAGCGGCGTCGTTGCCAATCGGGATCTGCTGACCGGTACCCCTGCAATCCAGCCGACCGATGATGACGGCACTTATACGGACGAAGAAGCCGTTGCCGAAGCGTCGCGCTGCATTCGCTGTCAATGCGATGCCTGTCAGACGCAGTGCGATCTCGTAGACTTCTTCGAAAAATGGCCGATCAGCATGCGGGACGAAATTCTGCTGACCTGTAAGCCATCCAAGGCACACTGTCACAAAAATCCGGCCATGCGATACCTCAATACCTGCACACAGTGCGAGCTGCTGAGCGAGATCTGCCCGGGCGGAATTGATCTCTGCGATATGGTAAAATCGGCACGTTACAAAATCCATACGCTGGGCAAAACGCCGGGTGCATTCCGCCAGTATTATCTGCGCGATATGGAATTCGCCAACGGTTCATTGGCAGCCATCAAAAAAGCCGCGCCGAAAAACACCGGAGACGGACACTGCAAATACGCCTTCTTCCCCGGCTGCAATCTCGGCGCACTGGATCCCGACTATGTCATCAGGCCTTATCAATGGCTGCTTTCCAAAGAACCGGATGTCGGAATGCTGCTCCGATGCTGCAGCATTCCGGTCGACTGGGACGGAAATGAAGCACTGCACGAGGAGGAAATTGCCAAGCTCCGACAGGACTGGGAAGAGCTTGGAAAACCGATCCTGATCATGGCCTGCATGTCCTGCCAGAAGCATCTGCGGGAATACCTGCCGGAAGCAGAAACGATCTCCCTGTATGAAGTCATGGCAAACTGGGGATTTGAAGCAGAACAACAGGATATCGGCGAACAGCTCTGGTCTGTTTTTGACCCCTGCTCTGCCAGAAACCAGGAAAAAACGCAGTCTGCAGTCCGTTCTCTCGCTGCAAGAGCCGGAATTCCGCTGGAAGAGCTGCCGAAAGGCGACCAGCACGGATGCTGCGGCTTCGGCGGCATGGGTGATATCGCCACGCCGGAATTCACGGACTACGTTGCCAAAAAACGCAGTGAGCTCAGCGAAAACCCTTATGTGGTCTACTGCTCCAACTGCAGGGATATTTTTACGGATCGCGGCAAACCTGCCGTACACATTCTCGATCTGCTCTTTGACATCGACAAAGATGGCAGCCGTCGGCAGCCAACTGTCACCGAACGCAGAACAAACCGGATTCAATTGAAAGAAACGCTTTTACAGGATATTTGGAAGGAAGATATGAACGAAAAACCCGAAGAAACCCGCTACCATCTGGTGATGACACCGGAAATCGCGGAAAAAGTCAACAAAGGCAAGGTTCTGGAGCAGGACATCTGCGAGGTCATCGAACATTCCGAAACAACCGGCAGACGCACCCGCAACCCGGAAAACGGCCACTACAAGGCCTATAAACAGATCGGGTACATCACCTACTGGGTAGAATACGGAATCGACGGCGATTCCTATGAGATTTTTAACGTTTACACGCATCGTATGCAAATCGAATTGGAGGCGGTATTCAATGGAAGAAAAGTTGATCTGTGATAAGTGCAATGTTCCCATGGAGGAAATCGACGCTCAGTTTAAATACCTGAGCCGCGTCTTCCGTTATAAGGTTCCCCGCTGCCCGGAATGCGGTCAGGTATCCATTCCGGAAGAACTGGTAAATGGTAAGATGGCAGACGTGGAAGCACTGATCGAAGAAAAATAAAGAACCGGACATCCATATCTTTATGGTATAATTTGCAGGAATGGAATCTATTTTGTAAAGGAGGCAGGATGCTTTGAAAAAGGTAATGATCCTTGTGATTGACGGCTGTGCGCCGGAATATCTCTCACCGGAACATGCACCCAATTTGTTTTCGCTTGTGCAAAAGATGGGATTTTATAAAACGGTGCAATCTGCAATGCCTTCGGTGACCAATGTCAACCACGCCTGCATTTTATCCGGAAAATGGCCGCAGGAAACAGGCATAATCGGAAATTATTTTTACGATCCACTGACAGAACAGGAAGGCTTTATCGAAGAGCGCGGCTACATGAAAGCAACAACCATTTTACAGCAGTATCATGAGGCGGGTGCCACTACAGCGCTCCTGACTGTAAAAGGAAAGGTTCTCGGCGTTTACGGCGACGGCGCGGACATCGGAATCAGTGTCCAGACCCCGGATCAGAAACTGCTTCAGAAATATCAGCTGGATCCCCCTCCGGCAATTAACAGCCCGGAGGCAACCCGCTGGATTCTGAAAGCAGCATATCATTGCATCCAGACTGCAGATCCGGATTTGGTATACTGTACGACCAACGACTATGTCTTTCATCATTTTGCTCCAGGCGAACCGACGGCAAACGAACAGATCGCAGCCATAGATGAATACATCGCAAAAATCGTTTCCCTGGATCCGGAACGGCAGATTTACATTACGGCCGATCACGGCATGAACCAGAAAACCACGATCATAAATTTCCAAAGAATTGCCGAACACGCAGGATTTTCTGTCTACTGCCTGCCGCCGCTCAAAGACCGCTATATCGAAAATCATATTTATCAGGAAGGCGGGATGCTTTATGTGTTCCTGAAAGAACCGTCACAAAGCTCTGCATTTTACCGGTTTGCGCAGCAGCAGCAATTTATCGAACATATTCTGAGCGCAGAAGAAGCTGCGGCGCGCTATCACCTCCCGCCGGATCAGATCGGCGATTATATCCTGCTCGCCGGAAAGGACATCGCCTTTGGCGAAATCGAACAGGAAATTCTTCATACACAAAGCTCCCGAACTCACGGCTCGCTTTATGAACAGGAAATCCCGCTGGCGGCGCTCAATCCGGAACGAGCCGAAAACGATTATCACGCTTCAAAAGACATCGTTGCCTTCTTATTCGAAACATAATTCGCAGCGTTCGGCCAAAACAAAACGTGTGCGTAGGAATCAGAAATTCCTGCGCACACGTTTTATTGCTTTGCTGCCAAAATTTTTCTCTGCGCTCTGCTACAGAATCAATTCGCCTGCCAGAAAGCGTCTGGTGGTCAGATGCTTGGGGTTCTGCAACACCTCCTGTGCAGTCCCTGCTTCCAGTTGCTTGCCTTCATGCAGCATGATCGCTTCATTACAAACGCGCCCGGCCTGTGGCAGATTATGTGTCACCAATACGATCGTAGTCTGGTTTCGTGTATTTTCCGCCAGCAGAAGCCTTTCGATTTCTGCTGTAGTATACGGATCGATGTTGGCAGTCGGTTCATCGAGAAGCAGCAACTTTGGATAGAAGGACAGCGCCCTTGCCAGCGCAACCTTCTGCGTTTCACCGCCGGACAATTTCCAGGCCTTGCGGTGTCTGAAAGCTGTCAGATTCAATTCCTCCAGCAGCATTGACACACGCTGCTCGATCATCTCCTGTGAAAACCCACGCAGTTTCATAGGATAAGCGATATTGCGCTCCACCGTCGTGGAAAGCAGATACGGTTTCTGAAATACCAGCGTAATCTCCTGCTGCGGAAAAGACGCTCTGCCATCATACTGTACGGTTCCCTGATCTGCCGCCTCCAGTCCCGCCAGAATCTTCAGCAGTGTACTCTTTCCTGCTCCATTGGGTCCGATCAGCGCAGTTCTGGAGCCACTTCGAATCCTGCCGTCCGCGATATCCAGAATCGGTTTCCCATCATACGATTTTTTTAAATTTGAAAAGGCTACCTTCATCTGCTCACCTGCTTTCCCGTTCCTGAAAGTGATAGAGAACTGCATTAACCGCAAAGGCAATGATAAGCAGAATGATGCCGACCGCGATTGCCCGGTCAAAGTTGCCCATTCCTTTTAACTCCGAAATATAGGTCGTCATAACCCGGGTCTTGCCTTTGATGTTACCGCCTACGATCATCACTGCCCCAACCTCGGAAATCGCCCGTCCAAAGCCTGTAACAATCGCTGTTGTAATGCCCACACGCATCTCGTAGATCAGCAGCTTCAGCCGCTGAAGCTTTCCGGCGCCCAGCGTAATTCCCAGCTGATCGATGGTCAGCGCTTTTTCTTTAACGATATTATAAGTAAGACCGATGATGATCGGTGTCACCAGGCAGATCTGTGCAATGATCATCGCCGCAACAGTATAGTTCAGCTGCAGACTCCCAAGCGGACCTCTGCGCATGAGAATCAGAAATACCGCCAGCCCTGCAATGACTGGCGGTAAGCTCATCAACGTATAAATGATCCGGACAATAATTCCTTTGCCTTTAAAATTCCGGGTTCCCAGCAGCACGCCGAGCGGAATCCCCAATAGGGTCGAAACCAGAACGGATATCCCCGAAACGTACAGGGAAAGCCCCACGATTTCAAAGATTTCCGCATCTCCAGCCAGAATCAGGCGGAACGCTTCTACAAATCCATGTCCTATGATATCCATCGTTTATTTTGCATTCGGCACAAATAACTGTTCGCCGTATTCTTCCACGCCGTATTCTCCAATCAGCTTCTGTGTCGCTTCGGATACGATCCAGTTCTGGAAAGCCTTTGCTCCGTCATGGTTGATGTTTTCATTCTTGTCAGGGTTTACACAGATTACACCGTACTGATTGTTCAGCACACCGCTTGGATCCTTCTCACAGAGAATCTTCAGCGCTGTCTGTCCGCCGACGTTCAGCCATGTTGCTCTGTCAGACAGTGTATAGCCGGCTTTTTCATCAGTCATGGTAATAACATCCCCCATGCCTGCTGCCGCTTCTACATACCAGTCTCCGGATGGAGTCAGTTCTGCCTTTTCCCAAATGGAGAGTTCCTTTTTGTGTGTACCGGAATCATCTGCTCTGGATACGAAAACAGCCTGCTTATCCATGATTGCCTGGAAGGCTGCTACCGCATCATCACCGGCAACACCTGCAGGATCATCTTCCGGTCCTACAACTACAAAGTCATTGTACATAACGTCCATACGTCCGTCTTCATCTGCATTTCCGCCATCTACATATTCCTTTTCCGCTGCCGGAGAATGTACCAGCAGAACATCGGCTTCACCATTGACGCCCATTTCCATTGCTTCGCCGGAACCTACGGAAACAACGTCAACCGTATAACCGGATTCTTCTTCAAAGACAGGCAGAATCGCATCCAGCAGACCGCTGTCCTTCGTGCTCGTCGTGGTTGCCAGGATGATGGAACCCTTGCTTTCTGCATCACCGTTTTCTTCTGCGCTTCCACCGCATCCTGACAGAACCGCTGCCATGGACAATGTCATCACCATTGCCATAATGATCGCAAACAACTTCTTTTTCATGATTTCCTCCTCTTCATTACTTGCTACTTGCTTTTGTTCTATTAAAACAGATCCTCTGTTTTAACCTATTTGGGATTCTCGGCACAAAAAAAAGAATCATACCTAAACTGATACAAAAAAAGTCTTTCAGAATGAAAGACTAAATCGTATCGTATCAATATCATTCCTTTCCAAATACGGGAGGCTTGTCCGTTTCCGGCCAAACCCATCGGTTGCTCCTGCATAGCGCAGACCTTAGCAGAAGTAACTCGGAAATAATTTTCTGTTGTAGCTAGATTATAGCAAGCCGCTATATGCTTTGCAACCCCTCCGCATAAAAATCTTCAGCTTTTCTGTGAAATAGCTTTCAGCTTTCCTGCAAATCCTCTGGTTTCAAGGTTCACAATTATGGGAATTTTCATTTGAGCAAATTGATATCAGAAACCCGGCAAGTTGATATATGAAATCAGGCGGTGGTTTCTTGACATCAAAGCGCCAAAACTGATAAAATATTCTTACAATTTATGATGAATACATAAAAAAAGCAAAAGCAAGTATGTTGAAGTTTTAACCATGATTGGAGGCACTTATGAATTTAAAGAAGATGACGTTGAACATCAACGGTGTTGACCGTATGTTCATCTGCGATCCTGCGAAGGATACGCTGGCAGATGTAGTCAGACGTCTCGGTTTGACCGGTACGAAAGTCGGCTGCGGAACCGGAGTCTGCGGTTCCTGTACCGTACTCGTAAATGGCAAGCTGGTTCGTTCCTGTACCAAGAAAATCACCAAGGTAGAGGAATACAGTGAAGTGATCACCATCGAAGGAATCGGCGCACCGCGATATCTGCACCCGATTCAGGTGGCATTTATGCATGCCGGCGCGGTACAGTGCGGTTTCTGCATCCCGGGATTTATCGTATCTACATACGCTCTGCTGACAGAGAACCCGAATCCGACCAGAGAAGAAGTAAGAGACTGGTTCCAGAAAAACAGAAACATCTGCCGATGTACCGGCTACAAACAGATCGTTGATGCGGTTATGAACGCGGCGAAAGTCATGCGCGGCGACTGCAAGCTGGAAGATATCATGGTCAAGATGCCGGAAGACAAAGAATACTACGGCAAACCTCTGGTAAGACCTGCTGCTCTCGGCAAGGTCTGCGGCCTGACGGATTACGGCGACGATATCGAAATGAAGATGCCGGAAAACACGCTGCACGCATGTCTCGTACAGCCGAAGGTTGCATTCCACGCAAAACTGAACAAGATCAACAAGGAAGAGGCAGAACAGATGCCTGGCGTATACAAGGTGGTTACGGCTGCCGATATTGAAGGCCCGAACAGAATCGGCTTCTTCAATATGACACCGAGATCCACTGCCAAAGGACAGTCTCACCCGATTCTGGCAGAAGACAAGATATTCAACTACGGTGATGTTGTCGCTCTGGTTGTTGCCGATACCAAGGCGCACGCCAAGGAAGCTGCCAAGAAAGTGACCATCGAGTGGGAGCAGCTCCCGGAATACAGAACGTATCTGGAAGCAGCGATGCCGGACGCACAGAGAATCCACGAAGATCACCCGAACGTATGGTCCGAACAGCCAAATGTAAAGGGTGCAGGCTACGACGTACCGGAATTGATCGACGAAGCGCCGCATGTGGTAGAAGGCTCCTTCTACTCCTCCAGAGAACCGCATATGCCGATCGAAGGCGATACCGTTCAGGCTTACTGGGATGAAGACGGTCTGCTGACAATTCACTGTAAAGCCATGCAGATCTACTCCAACATCGGAGATATTGCGGAAGCAACAGGTCTGCCTGCTGAAAAGATCAGAGTCGTTGAAAATCCTACCGGCGCTACATTTGGCTGGGGTATTGCCGCAGCAACCTATGCGATGGCAGGTATTGCATGTATGGCATGTGATGGTATGCCGGTCGCTCTGTCCATCGATTATGAAGAATTCATGGCGGTATCCGGCAAGCGATCCCCTGCTTACTCCAACTCCAGACTGGCCTGCGATGCAGACGGTAAAATCATCGCTGCGGAATGGGATTGCGGCATGGATCACGGCTCCTACAACGAACTGGGCGATGACCTGATCTCCAGACCTGCCAAATTCATGTACTTCCCATACAATGTTCCGAACTGTCTGGGTCTGACAAGAGTTGCCTGCACGAACCACAATTATGGTACCGCCTACAGAGGCTACGGATCTCCACAGGCTTACACCTGTTCCGAAGCCATGATGGATATGATGGCGGAAGAGATCGGCATGGATCCATTCGAATTCCGTTATAAGAACATCGCCAGACCTGGCGATACCAACATCAATATGTATCCATTCCGGGAATATCCGATGGAAAAGATGATGGATATCATGCGGCCGATCTATGAAGAGGTAAAGGCTCGCTGCGAACGTGAATCCACACCGGAAAAAATGCGCGGTGTTGGTGTCGCATGGGGCGGCTACAACGTAACAGAAGGCATCTTCGACCAGTGTACGGTTGCTGTAGAACTGATGCCGGACGGCAGAATCGCCAACTACAACACCTGGCAGGATCAGGGTCAGGGCGGCGACATCGGTTCCCTGATGATCATGCTGGAAGCATTCAAACCGCTGGGTGTTACCCCGAAGGATATCAAATTAGTCCAGAACGACTCCAAATTCTGTCCGGACTCCGGCGCAACTGCATCCTCCAGACAGCACTACATGAACAGTAAAGCTGTTTACGTCGCTGCCAACCAGCTGATGGATGCCATGAGAAAACCGGACGGCACATACCGAACTTACGAAGAAATGACAGCGGAAAACATTCCAACCAAGTACGAATACCAGTACAACAATCCGGAAGATATGACGCTGAAATATCTGGATCCGAATACAGGCAAGGGAAATCCGACTCCTGCATTCACCTACTCGCTGACGGTTGCGGAAGTAGAGGTTGATGCCAAAACAGGCAAGGCTACCTGCATCGGCTACTGGGATGTTGATGATGTGGGTACCATCGGAAACATCGCCGCTGTTGACGGTCAGGCTTACGGCGGACTTTCCCACTCCATCGGCTTCGCACTGACGGAAAACTACGAGGATGTTGTAAAACACAGAAATATCGCGGGCGCAGGAATTCCGACGATCAAGGACATTCCGGATGACTTCAATCTGATTCACGTATGCACGCCGAGAGCTACGAACCCATTCGGGTCTTCCGGCGCATCGGAAGCATTCCAGTCCGGTGGACATATGGCAGTTATCAACGCGATCAACAACGCCTGCGGCGTGAGAATCCATGAACTGCCTGCATATCCGCAAAAGATCAAGGCCGGTCTGGACGCTCTGGCAAAGGGTGAACCAAATCCGAACATTCCAAAGAAATACTTCCTGGGATCTGACTTCTATGAAGAAATGGAATACATCAGAAACAACCCGATGGTTGATATGTATGACGACATGTTCCCTGAAGATAAAGCGGAAACATGGGAACCGATCACCAAGGAACCGGAAATCAACACCCTGAAAAATGAGGCAACGGCAGAATATCTGAACGACCTGACCAAATAAATGATAGTTTACGGATCGATTCTGCAGCGGCGATCCCGATCAGAAATGCCCTTGCAGCAAACGTCCCTATCATGTATCATAAAATGAACATAACTGATGAATCGGCCTGAAGGTTTCTTTGGGCCGATCTTGCTATGCAAATCGGAAGTTCCGCCGGAGCTTCTGAAATATCATTGAAAATGAGGTGTCGCAATGACCGACTATCTGAATCAATTTGATCATTGTCTGGAAGGCACGATTCCCTATTGCAGCGGAGCCTGCCCTTTCAACATGGATATTTTAAACTTCATCGAAAAAGCGCGCCGCGGTTCTGCGAAGGCGGCGTTTAACGTATACCGGAATGCGGTCGGCTTTCCGCGCATCGTCAGCCGGATTTGTCCGCATCCCTGTCAGGATGTCTGTCCAAAAGCGGAGCATGGCGGTGCGATTCAACTGCTTCAGCTGGAACAGGCCGCGATTGAACTGACCAGCAATACGACCGCAACCGACTACAATATCCCGGCCAAAAAGGAGCGAATTGCCATTATCGGCGCAGGCGCCAGCGGCATGGCTGCCCTGCTGCGGCTTTCCACCAAAAAATATCATGTGGAGGTCTTTGAAAAGACCGACCGTCAGGGAGGCTATCTGCTGCAGGCCGTTGATCCGCAAATCGTCCGCGAAGATTTTGCCGAACAGCTGCAGCATCAGGATTATGAAATTCACTACCGTACAGAAATCTCCTCCATTGACGATTTGAAGGATAAAAAGTTTGACGCGGTCGTTGTCGCAACCGGAGATCAGGGCGAGGACTTTGGACTTTTACAGGCTGTCAGCGAAAAAGGCGACCGTTACTGCACCGAATACGACGGCTGCGGCTGGTTTGCCGTCGGCGGTCTGATTGGTCAGGAGCTGATCGATGCACTGGCTGCCGGTCTGGCGATGGGCACGGTCATCGATAACTACCTGAAAACCGGGCATCAATATTTCCCGGCATTCAATCGGGAAACTGCGCTTTGTGAAGGAATGGTCTCTCCTGCCGACGATCGCCCCATCATCAAGGCGGCAGGTGCGTATTATACCAAAGAAGAATTTGCCGCCGAGGCAGCCCGTTGTGTGGAATGCAAGTGTTCCTACTGTCAACAGCACTGCGATCTCTGCGCATATGCGGATAAATGGCCGCTGCGGCTCAAGGATGAAGTGGTGGCGACAACGCTGGAAGGAAAAACAGAGCTGAAAGCAACACCGGCCAGACGGCTTATGTCGCTGTGCAACCAGTGCGGGCTCTGCAAAGAGGTCTGCCCGGAGGATATCGATATGGATACGCTCTTCATGGTCGGCAGACAGAAAATGTTCCGCCAGGGCAAGATGCCATGGGCATTTCACGATTACTACCGACGCGACATGCTTCAGGCAAACGGGGAAGCTGCGCTGATCCGCAAGCCTCTGAATCGGGCAACCGGCAGGGAATACGATACCTGCAGCTATGCTTTTTTCCCGGGCTGCCAGCTCGGTGCCGCGGAGCCGGAAATCGTCATCAAGGCCTACGACTCCATCCTCTTTCAACATCCGGACACCGCGATTTTCCTGCAGTGCTGCGGTATCGCAGCAGAATGGGAGGGCGATGTCAACGCCTTTCAGTCCGTGTTGGATGATATTCGCACGAAATGGAAATCACTCGGCAAGCCGACCATGATTCTCGCCTGCATGACCTGTTATCAGAAATTCAAAGAAAACCTGCCGGAAATCCCAATCATTTCTCTGTATGAACTGTTGGTTTCCCTGAAAGTCAGCGGCGGCTGCAACTCCGTTGATTACAGCATTTTCAACCCTTGTACCGCACGCCATGAAACCGCGGTCAGAGAAGCGGTCAAATCCCTGGCGGAAAACATGGGCGTAAAGCTCCATCCGCTGGAGGAAAATGAAGCCTATGCGAAATGCTGCGGTTACGGCGGACACGGAGAAATCGCCAATGCGGATTATACGGACTTCGTTGCCAGACGCCGCATGGAAGACAGCACAGGCTATCCTTATATTACCTACTGCATCAATTGCCGCGATCTCTTCAAAAAGCACGGAAAGGATGCCGTGCACATTCTGGAGCTGATCTATGGCATGGGAGCCTCCAACACACACCTGATTCATGAACACGATCATGATCACGGACATGAACACGAAAACGAACAGTACAGCGCACATCCGGACGAACAGAACCGCAGCCGAAATGCAGCTTCTTCTCCTGCTGGTCCGGAAAGCTCTACCGCAGCGGAATGCGACGGAAACTGTGCATCCTGCACGGCAGACTGCGGAGAAAAGCGCTCCGAACCTGCTCCGCTGCCTACTGTTACGGAGCGCTGGCAGAACCGTCTGGAGCTGAAGCAGGCTCTGCTGGCATTATTCTGGGACGAAATGACGGAAATCGAGGATAAGATGAACGGGATCAAACTGATCATCAGCGATGAGATCAAAGAAAAGCTCAACAAAAAACGTCTTTTTGAACATGAAATCGCGGAGGTTATCGATTTCTGCCAGAGGACAGGCCGAACGATCCGCAACGAAAAAAGCGGCACGCTGACTGGCTATCAGACCATCGGACACATAACCTGCTGGGTAGAATACCGTATCATCGACGAACAGGAACGTATCTTTGAAATCGTCAATGCCTACAGCCATCGTCTGCAGATCGAACTGGAAGCAGTCTGGAACGGTGTCAGAACAGCAGAGGAAAAATAAAAGGAGAGTCCCATGAACATTCCAAAACGAAATCAGAAGCAGGAAGCCCCTGTTGACAAGAATCTTCTTTGCAGCCGCTGCAGCTGCACGCTGCAAAACATTGAGGTCCACGTCACCTATCTGGACAGACACTTTTCTCATAAAGTACCGCGCTGCCCGCAGTGCGGTCAGGTCTACATTTCCGAAGATCTGGCAGAGGGCAAGATGCTGCAGCTCGAAAAATCACTGGAGGAAAAATGAAGGACGTATATTTTAACAGCGTTGCCATGTCCGGACTGTTTCACTACCTTCAACCCGAAGATTATGATGCCGTCTGGAACGAGCTCGGGATATCACCGCGCATATTCAACGATCAGCAGCTGATCTATAATCAGGACGAAGTGATTCACCATGCCGCAATCGTCCACCAGGGACAGGTGAAGGGAGAGAAGCTCCATCAGGAGGGAACCTCCCATCTCGCCTATATTTACACGCGCGGAGAAGTCTTCGCCTTTGAAGGCGCAATTTCCAGAAAACATACTTCGCCGCTGGATTTTATCGCCGACGGAGATTGTGTGATTCTGTTTTTCGACGTCCGGAAAATTCTCACCAGTACATATTCCCGGGAACTGATCACCGGACTGATGGAAATGCTTGCCAACGACAACATCAAAAAACTTTACCGCATCGAAACCTTATCGCAGCGCGGACTGCGTGCCCGCATTTTGACACATTTTCAGATCATCGCAAAAATGCGCAACAGCAATACCTTCCGCATTCCGATGTCCCGCCAGCAGCTCGCCGATTATCTCTGCGTCAACAGAACCGCGCTTTCCAATGAACTGAATCAGATGAAACGGGAAGGCATCATCGACTTTGAAAAGCAAACCTTCACATTGCTCTGATCTTCGCAAGTCAATATTCAAAATTCGCAAAATTATCTTTCAGAATGTTGTTCAAACAACATTCTTTTTTGTATTTTATGATATAGTAAAAACATAAAATGAATTGAGTAAGCCGGCCTCTCATGTATTACACATCAGGAGGAAATATGAAAAAAATATTATCAATTGCGACTGCCCTGGTTTTAGCGCTGTCCATGCTTTTGCTGGCAGGCTGCGGCGGCAGTGAAGAGAGCGCAGACAGCACGGAAAAAGCAGAAGTTACGGTATTGGCAGCAGCAAGTCTGACGGATGCTCTGGATGAAATCATCGCTGAGTACGAAAAGGATGCTGACTACACGATCACACCTAGCTATGCAGGTTCCGGAGATCTGGTACAGCAGATCGAAGGCGGCGCACCTTGCGACATCTTTATTTCCGCTTCCAAAGCGAATATGGATCAGCTGGAAGAAGGCGGTCTGATCGATTCTGACAGCAGACAGGATCTGCTGACAAACAAGCTGACGCTGGTTGCTTCCTCTGAAAAGAAGGATGCAGTAACGATGGATACACTGACTTCCGGTGATGTAGAAAGCATCGCGATCGGCGAAGTGGAAACAGTTCCTGCAGGAAAATATGCAAGCCAGGTTTTCGACAACATGAAGATCACAGATCAGGTTTCCGATAAGCTGATCTACGCAAAGGACGTTCGTGCGGTTCTGAATTATGTAGCTACCGGCGATGCTGACTGCGGATTCGTTTACAGAACAGATGCCGAATTGGAAAAAGACAATCTGGCAATCATCGGCGATGTAGATGACAGTCTGCATGATGCGATCGTATATCCATCCGCAATCATGGCAGAGGCTCCTGTTGCTGACGGCGCAGCAAGCTTCTATGAATTCCTGACAACTGACTTTGCCAAGGAAACATTTGAAAAGTATGGATTTACAGTAAAATAATAGTACATGCTAAAAATACGCCGGAACCGTCGGTTTCGGCGTATCCCCTACTAGTACATCGTACATCATTATAGGACACACATATGTTTGAACCCGTTATTTTATCACTAAAAGTTGCAACCATTGCAACCATAATTGCTTTTTTTCTAGGCGTTTTCTTTGCATACCTACTAACAAAGCGAAACGTCCCCGGTAAAAACATCTGGGAAACAATCTTGATCCTCCCGATGGTTTTACCTCCTTCAATCGTAGGTTACTTGCTTTTAAAGGTATTCAGCAAAAGAGGCCCCATTGGGGCATTTTTGCTGGATACTTTTGGTATTCAAATCGTATTTACCTGGATTGCCTGTGTCATTGCAGCGAGTGTAGTCGCGCTTCCATTGATGTATCAGAATGCCAAGGGAGCATTTCAGAGCGTTGACGAAAGCTATGAGCTTGCCGCCAAAACACTGGGCAGCGGTCCCTTTAAAGTCTTTCGCACGGTCACCTTTCCGCTTTCCGGTCCCGGTATCATCAGCGGCATCGTGCTGACCTTTGCACGCGCCCTCGGAGAATTCGGTGCTACCCTGATGCTGGCAGGCAACATCCCCGGCAAAACGCAGACCATTCCGACATCTATTTACTACGCGGTCGTAACCGGCAAGGAAGATCAGGCGATGACGCTGGTATTCATCATGGTGCTGTTCAGCTTCGCACTGGTATTCGGACTCAATATCTGGCTGAAAAAGAAAAACTATCAAGGGAGTTGATGTACATGGGTGTTTCCTTCCGAATTTATAAAAAACTGAATTATTTCGACCTGGATGTAGAATATACGATCGGTGATGAGCTGCTGGTGATCGAAGGCGCCTCCGGCGCAGGAAAGACTACGATCCTCAATTGTCTCGCGGGAATCCGCAAAGCTGATCAGGGACACATCGCAGTCGCTGACCGCGTGGTCTTTGACAGCGATTCTCACATCAATATTCCGGCGGAAAAACGCAACATCGGCTATCTGTTTCAGAACTACGCCTTGTTTCCCAATATGACGGTCAGGAACAATATCCTGTACGGTCTACGCAATAAAAAGGGGTTTTATAAGCAGGAAACCAGAAAAGAACTGATGCGCTATGCCGATGAGATCATGGAAAATCTGGGAATCTCCCACCTATCCGATAAACGTCCCCTGCTGATTTCCGGCGGGGAAAAGCAGCGGGTGGCACTGGCGCGTGCTATGGTTACAAAACCATCCCTGCTGCTTCTGGACGAACCGTTTTCAGCCTTGGATGAAAACACAAAAAGCCGTATCTATGAGGAATTTCAGGCCTTTAAAGAGACTCTGAAAATCCCTACGATATTAATTACACACAACCACAGAGAAAGCGAGCTTTTCGCAGATCAGCAAATTACCTTAAAGGAAGGCAGGATTATCAAATGAAGGAAGTAACCGTACAAGAAGCTGTCGGAACCGTTCTGGCACATGATTTAACGCAGATTATTCCCGGAGAGTACAAAGGCCCGAAGTTTAAAAAGGGTCACGTCATCACCGAGGAAGATATTCCACTGCTCTTATCGATGGGCAAGAAGCATTTGTATGTCATGGAAATGAATGATACAGATGTACATGAAAACGAGGCTGCACAGCGCATTGCTTCCAAAGCAGCCGGCAAAGGCATCTCTCTGACAGAACCATCTGAAGGGAAGATCGAGCTACGCGCGGAAATTGACGGACTCCTGAAAATTGATCGCGAACGCCTTTATGAACTGGTTGCGCAGGATGAAATCATGTTTGCAACCATTCATGACAACATCTTTATCAAAAAAGGTCAAAAACTGGCCGGTACCAGGATCATTCCCCTGTTTGTCTCCGAAGAGATCATGCAGATCGCAGAAACGGTATTGGGAGATAAACCGATCATTGAAGTCATTCCGCTTCCGGAGTTGAAAGTCGGTGTTGTCACGACCGGAAGCGAAGTATATTCCGGTTTGATTGAGGACAAGTTCGGTCGGGTGCTCGTTCGTAAATTCGGCGCACTCGGCAGCAAGGTCGAGAAGCAGCTGTTTGCGGACGATGATGAAGAGATGATTGCAGACTGCATCAAACAGCTTGTTTCGGAAGGCATGGACATCATTGGGATCACCGGCGGCATGTCCG
>Ga0129308_1002324_pt1 | contig 16406 bp, 14 predicted proteins | sample L827metagenome_FD_94440 | JGI IMG/M metagenome (GOLD analysis project Ga0129308, IMG submission 94440) | Ring-tailed lemur group fecal microbial communities from Wisconsin, USA - L827 metagenome | ecosystem: Host-associated > Mammals > Digestive system > Large intestine > Fecal | place: USA...
CGACCTGCCCAACGCTGCCCCCGGTGTCGAGCCTGGCTACGTCGTTGAGAAGACCGACTTCAGCCGCTGCGACCCGCTCATCGACCCCGACTATGAGTGCGGCGAGATCGAGGTCACGCTCAAGGACGGTTCGAAGGTCAAGGCCAAGCCTGTGTGGGATTACTTCTGCGCCCACGTGAACAACTACGACCCCGACACCGTGGCTGAGATCACGGGCGTCGACGCTGACCTCATCGTCGAGGCTGCCACGACCTACGCCACCCCGCTCCATCCCGAGACGGGTTACGGCAACGGCGGCATCCAGTACATGCTCGCCATCGAGCACTCCTGCAACTCGGTGCAGTGCTCTCGTGCCATCGACGCCATCGTTGGCCTGACGGGCAACTTCGACACCCCCGGTGGCAACCGCGGCCAGACCCAGGGCCCCATCGGCATGGAAGAGTTCGACATGGGTGCCGAGATCTCCATCTTCCCGTTCGCCGGTCCCGAGGCTGCGGACAAGTGGGCCAACATCGCCGGCGTGAACGATATCCCCATGCTTCCCGACCTGGGCATCTGGGGCGACTCCACGGCCATTTGGGACTGCTGCAACCGCTCTGAGCGCGCCCAGTACCCCATCTACATGGGCATCTGCCAGTCCGGCGACCTCATGAACATGTCCAACGCCCTGTACGCCTGGGAGGGCCTGAAGCAGCTCGACTTCTTCCTCGACCTGGATCTGTGGCACACGCCCACCTCGCAGCTCGCCGATATCCTGCTGCCCGTTCGCCACTGGCTCGAGGTCGACTGCGTGCGTACCTCGCAGGGCTGCGGCGGCCACGAGGGCTGCCACTGCAAGACGGTCGAGCCTCTCGGTGAGACGTGGTTCGACGTTGACGTCATCATTCAGCTGGCCAAGGCCTGCGGCATCCCGTGGCATCCGGGCGCGGAGACCGACGAGGAGAAGTGGCCCGACTCCATCAAGGACCTCGACGCTGCTGTTGCTCGCTACGCCGACCTCATTGCCGACTACCCCGGCGACTCTCCCTGGGAGAAGTTCAAGAGCTACTTCCAGGAGCAGGGCATGCAGGACTGCAAGAAGCTGCAGCCCGACACCTGGGGCACCTATCGCCGCTATGAGACCGGCATTAGGGTGAGCGCGCAGAACATCGGTGGCGGCGGTGTGACGTTCGGTGCCCCCGGCCTGGGCACCCCCACCAAGAAGCAGGAGATCTGGTGCACCAAGCTCGAGACCGTGCACACCCCCGAGCATCCCTTCTATGGCCAGGACATCGACCATTACTCGATGCCTGACTCCAAGAGCGGCGACCAGTTCGACAAGATCGGCCCGTTCACCCTGCCGACCTACACCGAGCCGCCCGAGGGTCCCGTTGCCAACCCCGAGTACGTCACCGAGTACCCCTTCATCATGACCACCGGCCGCCGCATCCCGGTGTACTTCCACTCCGAGCACCGTCAGCTTCCCTGGTGCCGCGAGCAGTGGCCTGCGCCTCGCGTGGAGATCAACCCCGCCGACGCCGCTGAGCTGGGCATCGAGCAGGGCGACTGGGTGTGGATTGAGACGCCTCGCCACAAGATCCGCCAGGTTGCGGACCTGTACTACGGCATCCGTCCCGGCACCATCAACTGCGAGCACCAGTGGTGGATGCCCGAGTTCCACGGCGCCATGAAGGGTCTCGAGCTCGTGAACGTGAACACGCTCGTGAACAAGGACCTGCGCGACCCCATCTGCGGCTCGAGTTATGCGCGTGCCTACAACGTGAACATCTACAAGGCAACGGCCGAGAACTCGCCTAACGGCAACCCCGTGCCCTGCGATGTTGACGGCACCGAGATGATCTACACCTCGGACGACCCGCGTCTGAAGGAATGGCTGCCCGTGTATGACAACGAGGAGAGCCAGAAGAACTACGCTGAGAGGAACGGTGTGCAGCTATGAGCCGCAAAGCGATCATAACGGACCTGAACCGTTGCGTGGGCTGCCTCGCCTGTTCGGTTGCCTGCAAGGTCCAGAACGAGGTGCCGATTGGCAGCTACTGGAACAAGGTCGTCCGCATGGGCCCGGTGCCCAAGGAGGATGGCGGCCAGTTCCCCAACGTTGAGATGTACTTCCTGCCGCTGTCGTGCCAGCACTGCGCCAACCCCGAGTGCGTGAACGTGTGCCCCACCGGCGCCACCTACAAGCGCGAGGACGGCATCGTCGTTGTCGACGCCGATCAGTGCATCGGCTGCCAGGCCTGCGTGAGCGCCTGCCCCTACGGCGTGCGCTACCTCGACGCCGACCTCAACGTGGTGCAGAAGTGCAACATGTGTGCCGACCGCGTCGATGAGGGCCTGCTGCCCAGCTGCGTTGCACAGTGCGGCGGCCGTGCCCGCTACTTCGGCGACCTCGACGAGGGCATCGAGTCCTTCGAGGGCCCGGCTCCTCTCGACGTTTCCTCGGGCGACGACTTCAAGAAACTCAACCCCGTGGACTACGACGCCAACGTGGGCAGCCGCGCCAAGCTCGTCGACGTGATCAACGCCTACGACGACGCCGAGGTGTACCACCTGAACGACTCGGGCAACGACCCGAGCTTTGCCTACATCCTTCGTGGCGTGAAGTGGCAGACCAACCCGGAGTTCTTCTTTGACCCCACGGCTCCCACCAAGTCTCGCGAAGAGGCAAAGCCCCTGGTGTAATGGGGTGTACGAACGATATGTTCGACCTTGTGTTGTAAAGCATAGAAGCGCATAAGCGCAGATATGCATGGTAAGTAAGAATGAGGTGGCCGGGTGCGTGCAAGCGTGCCCGGCCACGATGGGCCCTCAGGGCGGCGTGCGTGTGACATGACGAAAGCACGCACGCCGCCACCCATGTCGGCGGGGCACGCCTTTGCGACGTGCCCCGCCGGGTCTCACGGAAAAAGGGATGAACTATGACTGAGCGTATGGATGACATGCTTGACGCCGACGAACTCGCGATGTTCGAGGAGGGGCGCGAATACGATCCCCTCGACGTCGAGGAGGAGAAGGACGCTGACGAGAGGGCCGAGACGTTCGGCTACATCGGAACGCCCGAAGAGGCAGCCGCCGCGCAGAAGCCCGCCGCTCAGGAGATTCCCGCCCGTGAGCGCATCGAGCAGCTCTTTGAGGATATGCCGCCGTTCAAGCGCTGGCTGATCAACATCATGCAGGTGTGCCGCGAGCCGCAGCGTGCCGAGGACATCGAGAAGGTCGTGGAGGGGCTGCGCGCCAAGAGGCACTGTGTGTTCAACGCCGCAAGCTTCCGCACCATGCTCGAGGAGGCCGGCGCGCTTGAGAAGCTCACGCTTGACGGTCAGCCTTATGGGAAGGTCGAACCCAAGCTCGAGGAGGTCGAGGAGGATGGCAAGACCTACCTGCGTCCGACTCAGCCCCCCGAGGCCATGTGGAAGACGACGCCCGAGGGCCTTGAGGCAATCGAGTCCAACGATCCGCTCGACGCGCTCACTCAGATCATGAACGAGCAGAGGGACTACACCGAGGTGTTCACCGAAATCCTGGGCATGTGCGAGGGCGACGGTGCCTCCATCAACGAAATCAAGATGCAGGTCAACACCAACCCTGTGCTCGAATACCCCAAGAAGACGGCGCAGTTCTTCATGGACTACCTCGATCGCAACGACGCCATTGAGTGGGACGGCGCCTGGAAAATCACCGAGGTGGGGCGCAAGCTGCTGCAGAGCCTGGGGCAGAAGTAGGCAAGCTTGCCGAATCGTCTGGCGAGCTTCGTTTGAAGATGGGAGAGGGACATGGCTGAGGAAGAGAAGAGCATGATGGATGTGGCCTCTGTGGGAACAGACGCGGACGCGGCGCTGAGCGAGCAGGACCGTGCGATGCTCGTGGGTCTCAATGAGCAGCGCGAGAACATGTATGGCCTGCTGAGCCGTCTGTACAAGGTTGAGATGGACGAGGACTTCTACAAGGGACTTTGCGAGGCGGCATTCCCTACGGCAACGGGCAACGACGACGTGGACGCAGGGTACCGCCGTATCGCGCTGTACTGCGCGAGCCATCGCGACGACGCCCTGCTCGACCTGGCGCGCGATTACGCCCGCGTGTTCATTGGCCACGGCAACAACGCTTACGCCGCCGCCTATCCTTTCGAGAGTGTGTATACCTCCGAGAAGCGCCTGCTCATGCAGGAGGCGCGCGACGAGATTGTCGAAGTGTACCGCGAGAGCGGCTTCGCCGTCGACGCGAGCTGGGAGGACCCCGAGGACCATATCGCGTTGGAGCTTGAGTACATGCAGATGATGGCCCGCCGTGCCCGCCAGGCCCTGGAGGCTGGCGAGGACGAGAACGCCCTGGAGCTGCTCGACAAGCAGCGCGCGTTTCTGCTGCGTCACCTTCTCTCCTGGACGCCGTTCCTTGCTAACGATATGGAGCGTATCGCCCAGACCGACCTGTACCAGGGGCTTGCGCTTTTGACCCGCGGCCTGCTTGCGCAGGATCGCGAGTTCTTGAACAGCGTCGTGGTGTCGCAGGAGCAGGAGCAGGAGTTGGAGTAGGAGTAGCGCCGGGTCGCAGGACCTGCGTCTCGCCAGGGGAGGCAAGAGGAAATGAAAGACAAGCAACTTGAAAGCCGCCGCTGGTGGGGCATGGGTGGGGCGCAGAGCCCGGCGTTTGTGCGCAACGGCAAGGCATGCCTGGTAAAAGGCGGTGCCGCGGGTTCGGTGATGGGCGAGATTGTGCAGCGCGTGAAAGGCGTGCTTGCGGGCGGCGCCGATCCCAAGGACGTTCTGGTGCTGTGCGCCGACCCAACGAGCGCCGCGCGCATGCAGGCGGAGCTGGGTGTTGCGCGAGTAGAGGGCGCTGGTCAGGCCGCGGGTGCTGTGCGGGTAGAGGGCGCTGACGGCCAGGTTGCGGGTGCCGCGCGAGCTGCGGGTGCCGGCCGGGTGGAAGATGCCGCGCGGGTTGCGGGCCCCGCCGAAACCGGAGACGCCCCCGAGGTACAGGTGGGGCCTGACGTCAACCGGGCTGTGGACGCCGGCAAGGTGCAGGTCCTTACGTGCCGCGAGCTTGCGTGCGCCGTGCTGACCGACCCCGACAGCGCTGCGGCCACGGGGATGTCGTTCTCCTCGGGTCGGGCGCGTTTGCTCAGCGCATATGAGACAGACTTCTTGATGGAGGACGTCAAGACGCTCGGTGCCCGCCCCAAGCGTCTGCGCGAGATGCTCAAGTTTTTCTACCGCGGCTGGACCGAGCTCGCTGACGAGGACCCCGAGTGGCTCTTCACCGTTGAGGAGATTGACACGTTCGAGTTCCTTACCTGCGAGCTGCAATACCTGGGCGCCATGATGGAGCCGCAGGTGAGCAACCTTGTGACCAAGGCGCTGCGCATGGAGGGGCAGGTGCGCGAAAGGTTTGTGCGCAAGTATGTGTTTGTGTACGGCTATCAGAGCTTGAGCCGTGCCTCGCAGCTGTTTTGCCAGCTTGTGGCTGGTGAGGAGCTTGTTGCAGGGGTTGGCCCGGACATGGGTGTCGACGTGTTCGAGAGTTATGCGTACCCGGCGGGTGTCGAGGACTTTGTGCGCCTGAATCCTGCGGCCAAGGTCGTGGAAGTGGATACGCAGGGCGTTGCGGGCGACAAGGTGTGCGACGCGCGTTCATGGAAGACCCCTGCTGATGAGGTCGAAGGTACGGCCGATGCCATTGTGGCGGCCGTCGAGGCCGGCGTGAATGCCGAGGATATCGCTGTGGTCACCTTCCATCCCTGGTGGACCCAGCAGATGGCGCGTGCTCTTCAGGCGCGTGGTCTGCAGGCGAATGCCTGGCTCGGAGCGCCCAAGCTGCATGGCGACATTCGCGAGCTCGACAGGTGCTTGGGCCTTCGCACGGTCACTCTCCTGCGCCTCCTTGCGGACGAGCATGACGGTATGGCATGGAGGAGCTGGTTTGGCTTTGGCGACTACCTTGCCCGCAGCAACCAGTTTGCCGAAATGCGCCGCCGCGTGTGCGGCATGCATATAGGCGAGGGCTGCACTGTGGCGGCGAGCAAACGTGCCGAGGTGAGCGCGCAGGAGGCAGCGGGAGCATGCGACGCGGGCGCGACCTGCGGAGACACGCGGGGCGCACGCGGCGAGGGCGCTGCGAAATTGAGTGCGCATGGCGACGTGCACGGTGACCTTGCGGCTTACGGCATCGACCTCGATTCCGACCTCAAACCCCTGTTCGCCGAGGTGCGTGAATTGCGCGGCCCAAGGTTGCTGGCGTATCTGGTTGAGACGCTTGCCGGTCCCGACGTGCCGCTACCTGCTTCGGTGCGCCCACTGCTTGCGCTGGGCCCCGACGCCGACGCTGCGCAGATGGTGGCCGAGCTCGATCGCCTGCAGTTTTTCTCGGGTGTGCCCGCCCGGGCCGGTGTGACGGTTGCTTCTTATACGGCCCTGGTCGATATCGACTTCGACCAGGTGTTTGTCGTCGGATTTGCGAATGGCTTGTTCCCGCGAGCCGACTACTTCGATCTCACCAAGGTCACGGTGGACAAGCAGGCAAAGATGGGCGAGCGCGATGCCCGCGCGGCGCGTGCCATGGCGGGCCTGGGCACCCGAGGGCTGCATGTGGGCAGCTTCGAGCGTTGCGAACGCATGCTGGCCGACCGCATGGGCGTAAAGCAGGTGCGCATCTACGCTGCCGACGACTTTGGCCGCGAGATGGTCGAAGCCGCTCCCAGCATCTATACCGACGTGCTGCTGGGTGGGGCGTAGAGCCTGCCGGCCGTTCGGCTTTCCATTGGAGAGCGTCAACTTTGCGGCCGGAGAATCGGTCGCGGGGGCGTTTCCTTGTCTCCCTCTGGCAGCGAATCGGGTTTCGGTGCAGTGTTTGCGACCTTGTTGGCAGCGAATCGGGTTTCGGTGCACTGAAATCACTCACAAGCCGCCTTTTCTGGGAATATCGAGGGACGCGGGGGCTCAAATCCTGGGTTTGAACCCCTTTTTGCGTCTCGAAACCCTTCAAAACCGACCCCTCGCGGGCATTTTCATGATTGCGAATGCACCGAAACCCGTTTGATTGCCAGCGCACCCCTTGCGACTGCACCGAAATCCGTTTGATTGCCAGGGCCAGGGAGATCTGTCAGAACTGTTTCGAAACGCGTCTGGCTGTCGGCCGGCCGTTGGAATCGCCTGATATTAGTCTTGCGCCAAAAGGGGAGGGGTGATTGAGGGCATGTCGAAGGAAAGCGCGAACGCGGCGTTTTGCACGGTTTCGTCCTGCGGTTTGGTCGCACGGCGATATAGGAGCTTTGTGGCTGAGAAACGGCTCCCGGATATCCAGCGCCGACCGTATAGAATTTGCGCTGTATCCAAGGTCTCTATTTTCGACTGATGCGGAGCGCGCGATATGGCCGACGAGAACCAGCTCATCACTATTTGCGGAGTCCCCGACGAGGCGGGGCGGGCCCTTGTTGCACGCGTCGATTCTCTCGGTGCGCAGCTCATGAGCCTGGAGTTTGGTGGGCGCGAGTACCTGTGGCAGGGCGACGAGCGCTGGTGGCCGCGCCGGGCTCCCGTGCTCTTTCCCATTGTCGGCAGCCTGCGGCCGGGTACGGTGAGCGCCGAAGGCCCCCTCTCCATGGGCAGGCACGGCGTAGCACGTACGCGGGAGTTTCGCGTGGCGGACGTGCACGAGCATGCGGTAACGTTCGAGCTTCGCTCGGACGAGCAGACGCGCGTTGCCTTTCCGTATGACTTTTGCCTGCGTATGACCTATGCCGTGGAGGGGCCCTCCATGTTGCGTCAAACATTCGAGGTGGAAAACACCGGCAACGCTGTGCTACCGTTCACGCTGGGCGGCCACCCTGCGTTCAACGTGCCGCTGTGCGAGGGCGAGCGCTTCGAAGACTATGAGCTGCGCTTTGCCAAGCCATGGACCGCCTCGTCGGCGACGATGGTGGATGGGGGACTTTGGGACTTCTCCCATCGCGTGCCCGTGCTCAATAATGCTAGCCGTCTGCCGCTCAGCCATCACCTTTTCGACGTGGACACGCTGCTGCTCGAACGTGTGCCCGAAAGCCGCGTGGAGCTCGCTGGTCCACAAGGCCATGGCGTGCGCGTTGCGTTTGGGGACTTTCCCTACCTGGGCCTTTGGTCGGCAGCGGGTGACGCGCCCTTTGTGGCAATCGAACCTTGGCGCGGGTGCTCCACGGCGCTCGACGAGGGCGTCCGCTTTGAAGACAAGCGTGGAATGACGTTTCTCGCACCGGGGTGCATCGACGCCTGCTCGTTCACGATTGAGGTGTTCTAGCAACTATGGGCGCTTACACCACCATTGCCGGCCGCGTGACGGCCGAGCTCGAAGAGAAGGCAAGCCGTTTCATCGCCACGCTCGACCACGTAGCCGATGAGCAGGAGGCACTTGCCCTCATCGCGGAGATTCGCAAGGCAAACCCCCTGGCCAGGCATAACGTGTATGCCTGGGTGCTGCGCTCGGGCGGTGAGCGCCGCAGCGACGACGGCGAGCCACAGGGCACCTCGGGCCCGCCCGTGCTCGACGTGCTGCGCGGAAGTGGCCTGCAGGATGTGTGCTGCGTGGTGACGCGCTATTTCGGCGGCACGCTTTTAGGCACGGGCGGTCTTGTGCGCGCCTATTCGGGCGCTGCCCGTTTGGCCGTGGAAGCGGCCGAGTTCGTGAGCGTGTCTCGCTGCGTCGACATCTGCGTGCATATCGAATACCCGCTCTACGAGCGCGTCGCCCGCCTGGCCTCCGACTGCGGTGCCAAGACGCTTAACACGCGCTTCACCCACGAGGTCGAGATTGACCTGCGCATGCTCGACGGTACCCAGCAGCCCCTTCTCGACGCCCTGCGCGAACTCACCCGCGGAGCCTGCACGCCTGCCGTCACCGACCCCTTCGACGCGGTGTTTTAGGCAAGAGCATCGCCTTGCGCAGGGACGAAGTGCCGAAAAGTCCCAAAAGTATGCGTTATATTGCTTTTCGGCATGGCAAGATGAAAAGCAGTAAGCCATCTACCTGCGGTGATGTTATCCGACAAACAGCTCCACAGCTTTCGGCGACGGTATAACGCATACTTTTGGCGTTTTCGGGATGCGGGTTGGGGCAAGGCGGCGGCGGTCATTTGGTGACACTGCCGCTGCCTCTCATCGACATGGTTTCCGGGGCGACCCGCCGCACTTTTGCGGTTGCAGCAATTCGTCGGCTTTCCGCAGATGGGTTCTCTTTGGGAAAGCGCGAGGCGTGTTGTCGTTTTTCAGGTCTCTGCTACACTGGACAAATGCCCGTAATTCTGCAACGAGGCGATGAGGTGCGGCCCCTGGTCGGCCGCTTTTTCTGCATGCCCGTGCCGTCTTACGATTCGCAGGAGATGCGATGTCATCCAATTCCATTGATTCCGCCGGCGAAACTGTTGCTACCTCCGCTTCAAAGAAGAGCGTCTGGATCCAGCGCGGTATTCTAGTCGCCGCCATCCTCGTGCTTGTCGCCGTTTATTTCCTCGTGCCGGCGGTGCACGAGTGGGTGGGCTCCGTCTTCGCCATGTTCGCCACCGGCGATTTCTCGGTTGCCAGCGAGTTCATGGCGCAGTACGGGCCGGCTGCGGCCGTGGTGTCGTTCTTGCTTATGGTGTTCCAGTCGGTCATCGCTCCACTGCCCGCCTTCCTCATCACCATCGCCAACGCCAACCTCTTCGGCTGGTGGCAGGGCGCGATTCTGTCGTGGGCGAGCGCCATGGCCGGCGCGGCGCTGTGTTTCTGGATTGCCCGCGTTGTGGGACGCGAGGCTGTGGAGAAGCTCGCCGGTAAGAACGGCATCCGCCAGATGGAGGAGTTCTTCCAGCGCCACGGTACGCAGAGCGTTCTTATCGCGCGCCTGCTGCCGTTCGTATCGTTTGACTGGGTGAGCTATTTTGCGGGTCTCACCAGCATGCGGTTCTGGTCGTTCTTCTTGGCGACGGGCCTGGGCCAGCTGCCCGCAACCATCGTGTACAGCTACGTGGGCGGCATGCTCACCGGTGGCGCGAAGCTCCTTATGACGGGCTTGCTTATCCTGTTCGCTCTGGCCATCCTTGTGGTTGTGGTTCGCCAGGTGTATACCGAGACGCAGAAGAAGAAGGGTGCCGCACAGGCCGCCGCCCCCGCCGAGCAGGCGGACGGCTCCGCCACCCAGGTTGCGGCCCCCGCCGAGCAGGCGACTGCCACCGCTGCCCCCGTCGAGCAGGCGACTGCCGCCGCCACCCAGGTTGCGACACCCGTCGAACAGGTGACTGCCGCTGCCCCTGCTGGTCAGGCCGCTGCCTCCGCCGCTCAAGCGACTGCCCCTGCCAGGCAGGACTAGCCGAGGCCGCGTTCCATGTCACAGGTCCCGCGCCATCGCAAACTTCCGACCATCGAGGCTCCTTCCGTCTCGGTGGTCGTTCCTGTATATAACGAAGCTCGCGTGCTGCCGGCGCTCATCCCGCAGCTGCGCAAGCTCGCCGAGCGCTGCGAGCTTGTGGTGGCCGACGGTGGCAGCACTGACGGCACGCCTGAGGAGCTGGCGCGTGAGTTTCGCGTGCTGGCGACCCCCAAAGGCCGTGCACGTCAGATGAACGAGGGCGCACGCGCGACCTCGGGCGACGTCATTTTCTTCCTCCATGCCGACAGCGTTTTGCCGCCCAGCCCCGTGGGCCAGATTCTGTGCGTGGCGCGCACGCATGATGCAGGCTGCTTCGGCATTCGCTTCGACCGGCGCCATCCGGTGCTGTGGTTTTGCTCGTGGATGAGCAACGCGCGCGTGCGAGTCCGCGGCATCGCCTATGGCGACCAGGGCATTTTCATACGGCGCGAGTTGTTCGAAGAGGTGGGCGGCTTTCCCGACCTGCCCATCATGGAGGACCTCCAGCTGAGCCTGAATCTGCGCGCACGGGGTGTGCGCTTTGCCATGACGCGCTCGCGCATCACCACGTCGAGCCGCAGGTTCGGCGAGGGCACGGTGCAGATGCTCAAGACCTGGTGCGCCATGGTGCCGCTGCGCAAGATGTACCGCGAAGGCGCGGACATCCAGGAAATCGCCGCTCGCTACCGAGACATCCGTTAGGAGGGGACCATGCGAAACGCCAAGCTCTGGGCCTTCATCGGCACCGCCATCGTGCTCTTCGTGCTCGACATGGTCTTTGGCTGGTCGGATGCCTTGAGCGGCACCGACGCCATGGCCACGATGCGGGCGCTGCTGGAGGAGAACGCCCTGGTGGCGGGCCTTGTGTATGTGCTCGTGTCCACTGTTGCCTGCGTCGTGCTGATGATGCCCGGATTCGTGTTCGCCCTGGTGGCGGGTGCCTTGTTCGGCCCCGTATGGGGGCGCTTCTGTGCTGGGTGGCCGTGACGGCTGGCGCAATCGCGGCCTTTGTCGCCGGGCGCTTCTTTCTCAAGGATGCCGTGAAGCCCCTGCTTGCCAAGAGCCCCGCGCTCAACAGGCTGCTCTTCGAGGGCGCCTGCAAAAGCGACCTCTACCTGCTTGCCGTGACGCGCCTGGTGCCCGTGTTCCCCTACAACTTGCAGAATTTCGCGTATGGCATCACCGACGTGAGCTTTGGGCACTATGCGCTGTACTCGGCGGCGTTCCTGTTTCCTGGGACGGCCGCCTACACCGTGGCGGCCGCCGGCCTTGTCGACGAGGGGCAGCGCCTCGTGTGCTTTGCGGTCGCGGCGGTGCTGCTCGCGGCGATCTTGGTGGCGGCGCGCGCTCTCAAAGGGCGCGTGTAAGGGCAGGAGGGTGAGCAGGCATGAGCTTTGGCATGGCGTTGAGCCTGTTCGAAAAAGGTCACTACCCGTTTGGCGCGTACCCGAAAAGCGCCTGCTCAAGCGTGCTGTTCCCCGGATGCAGCATGACGTCGCAGTTCCCGCGGACAACCGATGCGCTTGTGGGGTTGTGCCGCCACATGGGGATGGGCGTGGCATACGACTGCTGCGCAATGGCGGTTGCGTCGAGCGGGAAGGCCGAACGGGCAGACCGCATCCTTGCCCGTATTCGCGAACGGCTTGAGCGTGTGGGCTGCACGGAGGTTGTGCTGGCGTGCCCCAACTGCTATGCGCATATGGCAGGCAAGCTGGGCATTCGCTGCATCTCTATATATGAGAAGCTGCTCCAGTGGCAGGAGGGCCCACAGGCAGGCAGGCTCGCGGGACTGCTGAGCGAGGAACGGCCGCATCTGCGTGGGGCGCTGTTTACCCCGTGTCCGGATCGGGCGCGGCGGGTTTGGGAGTCGCAGGTGCGCATGCTCATGGACATGGGGGAGGTGGAGCGGCTGCGCGGCGTGCCGTGCTGCGGCCTCAAGCCGGGAATCGCCGAGAAGGGTGCACCCATTGCGCGCAAGCTCGACGAGGCTGTTTTTGTCAAAGCCGCTGGTAGAGTGCTCTATACCACCTGTGCGTCATGTGCGGGTCAATTCGCTCGCATGGGGTATGCCGGACAGGTCCGCCATGTGTTGGGGGCGTATCTCGGCGTGGATGAGGCGCCCGACTGCGTGCGCGCCATCCCCAACCGGGCCCGCAGGAAGTTCGACCGGAACCTCGAGCCATTGGAGGAAAGGCGATGAGCGACGTGACCGCGAGCGTGGGGTCTGGCGTGGCTGACGTGCGGGAATCGGCCGGTGCGATGGTCGCGCCTGGCGCGGCCATCACATCTGACATGGGCAAAATACCTTGCATGGCCAGGTTGCTTGTCACAACTGAATATGCAGACATAAGTAGTGCGGTCAGAGAAAGTGGCGCTGGGAAAGTATCGGATATGCCCGACGTGCCCGGCGCGGCCAGGGCTGCCGCCATGCCCACGCTCATCCTCTTTACCCGTGTGCCCAAGACGGGGCAGGCCAAGACGCGCCTCATCCCGGCCCTTGGCGAGCACGGAGCAGCCGAGTTTCAGTGGCGTCTGCTGGCGCGACTTCTCGGGGAGCTTCGGCATGGAGCTGAGCAGGGGCTTTGGCGTCTGCGTGTCTACTATTGCGGCACGGAGGGGTTTGAGCGCCTGCGGTCGATGGCCGGGAAGGGCGTCGTGTTCGTGGAGCAGGCCGACAATGCAGACCTGGGCGCGCGGATGCGCGCGGCACTTGAGCGTGAGCTTGGGGCGGGTGCATCCGCGGTGGGCCTCATGGGCTCTGACCTGCCTGAAGCGACAGCCAGCGTCGTGGCCGAGGCGCTCGGTCTGCTCGAAGACCCTGCGGTCGACGTTTCCCTGTGCCCCGTCGAGGACGGCGGGTACTGGTTCGTGGGTCTCAAGCAGCCGTTTCCCCAGTTGTTTGAGGGTACGACCTATGGCGGCTCAAGCGTGTTTGAGGACGCCGTCGCCGCATGCGCGGCGCACGGACGCACGGTTGCGACAGGTCCCCGCCTGCACGACGTGGACACGCCTGAGGACCTGGCGTGGTTCGAGGGCTGGGCAGCGGGCTCGCAGGCAAGGACCGCTCCGGCGGTCTAACTCGCTGCATCTGGGCGACGGGGAGGAGCCTGCCGGGGCGCCCCAGCCGGCCGCGAGTCCGCGTTAAGCCTTGCGGTAAAAGTCACTCCAGATCATCTCGAGGTATTCGCGCGACAGGAACTGCTTGATTTTGGCGAACGTGTCCTCGTTGCGCAGGCCCGGGCCGCCTTCGGTGTAGTCGACGCAGGCCATGGCGCACCAGGTGAGGCCGCGCAGGCAGGTCACGGTGAGGTAGCCGTCGAGACGCTCGCGCAGGCCCTGCGTGGGGAAGCGCCCGGCAACGGCCTGCTCGTACTCGTCAAGGAAGGCCTCTCGCTGCACGCGGTTGAGAATCGTGCTTGTCTTCCAGTTGGTGGTTGTGGGCACCAGGAAGTGAGACAGGTCCTGCTCGGGTACACTGAACAGGGGTTTCTCCCAGTCGATGAGGTAGCTGGGATGGCCGTCGTCACCGATGAGGAAGTTGTGCGAGTTGAGCTCGGTGTTGGCGATGCAGAGCCGCTGCCCTGCAAGCTCGCCCGCATCCTGCGCGATAGCAAAGGCCGCCCGCATCATCGCGTCCACGCGTGTCAAAACGAAGTCATCGGCCGCGTGCCAGGTGCGGTACTTCTCAAACATCTGCCGGCATTCCTGGGCGATGCCGAGCAGCGGGTTGGCGGGGCAGATGAGGGCCTGTCGGGCTGCGGCCGGTACTTCGACTGCGTGGACGTCGGCCAGGATGCGCGCCGCTTCGGGCATGTCGGTTTGGTATGAAAGGGGGCGGCCGGGCAGGAATTCCTCAACACCCACGCCCCAGGGCATGGCCGTGCGGCTCGCGTCACACCACAGTGTGCGCGGGGTGCGACCGCAGGGTTCGAGCAGGTCAAGTGCGGAAAACTCGTAGGTGATCTGATTTTCCAGATGCATCTGGGAGACGTGGTTCACGCGCAGCACAAGCCTGTCGCTGCGCACGCCGCCGCGCGCCTCCAGCTGGTCAAGCGCCGCCTGGGGCGCTGCAAACCAGTAGTTGACGTTGCACTCTCCCTGGGCGAGGCGATGCAGCTGCGGGGCGGATCCTTCGATCCCCAGGGCGCGACGCAGTCCCTCGCATGTCTCAAGGTAGCGCTGAAGCGTAGCCAGCTCGCCCGTCGCGCCTGCGCCCGCCCCTGCCAGCTCGCCCGCGCATTCAGCTTGCTTGGTCATGCGCCCTTCCTTTCAGTGTCGCGCCCTGGTCCTCGCACCCGGTTGCCGCGCGCCCGTATCTGGCCACCGTGTGCTCGCATCCAGCCGCCAACTGGCGTTGCCTTGGCTCCCAATGTATCGCGGCTGCGAGTCGCGTGCCATAAAACACCTGCTAGATATGCCATGGCAGTCCCCTGCGCAAGTCTCTTACAATGTTACCTGTCGATGGCCCCAATCGCCTCGTCTAAGGGCTTGACAGCCGTGACGCCTGCGCGGGTCCGCACCAGAAGCGCGGGGCCATCTTCGATCGTCGCCGGAACACGCAGCTTGCGCGCGCAGAATTCACCGCCCTCAACGCGGCCCTCGATGGCGACCGTGTCCTTGAAGAGCTTGCCTACCGAGTCGGTCGCGGGGCGCAAAAGAATATCGGCACCCGTTCCCACCTGCTCGATTGCGCCATGGGCCATGCACACGACCTGGTCGCTCATGGTGATGGCCTCCACGGGGTCGTGCGTGACCATGAGAATCGTGAGGTCGAGTGACTCGTGCAGCGACAGCACGAGCGCACGCATGTCCTCGCGCAGCGACTCGTCAAGGGCGCTGAAGGGCTCGTCCATGAGGACTGCGCGCGGGCTTGCCACCAGGGCGCGTGCAAGGGCCACGCGCTGGCGCTGGCCGCCCGAAATCTCATGCGTGCGCCGTGTTCCCAAGCCCGCGAGCTGCACGTTTCCCAGCATACGCTGTGCTTGGGTGCGGCGCTCCTCCTTGCCCATGCCGCGCACCTTGAGCGGGAACGCCACGTTGTCGAGCACCGACATGTTGGGGAAGAGGCGCGCGTCTTGGAACACCATCGAGACGCCGCGCTTGTTGGCGGGCAGGTCGTCCACGGCCGCTCCGTCAAACAGGACGTGCCCCTCGTCGTGCACAGTCAGGCCGTTCGCCACGCGCAACAGCGTGGTCTTGCCCGCGCCGCTCTCGCCCAGGATGGAGACGAACGCGCGGTCGGGCACGCTCAGGGTCACGTCGCGCAGCAGCTGGGTGCCCTTTATTGCCAGGCAGATATGGTCAAAGTCGATGCGCATGGCGTGTCAGCTTTCGTAATACGCAGTCTCCTCGACCGCGCGCAGCTTGTGGATGAGCAACTCAAAGGCAAGGAAGACCGTCAGGGTCACGGCGATGAAGACGATACCGTAGGCGCCTGCGATTGTGCGGTCGCCGCCCCCCAGGTACGGGAAGAGCACGAGTGCGAAGGTCCGGACGGCCCCGCCTCCGATGAGCAGGGTGAGGAAATACTGGGAAAACGAGAGAATATAGCACATGAGCAGCGACGACGCGATGCCGGGCGCGAGGTCGGGCAACGTTGCGTGCACAAGTGTGGCGAACCGTCCCGCCCCGCAGGTGAGTGATGCCTCCTCCATGCGCCGGCCCGCCGCGCGGGTGACGTCGCACATGATGCTCATGGCATAGGGCAGCGCCACGATGCTGTGCGCAAGAATCACGCCGCCCACACTGCGCGCCAGGCCCAGCCGGATGAAGGCGACCTGCACGCCCATGGCGAAGACGGTTCCCGGGATGAGGAAAGGCAGCATCGTGGCGAACTCAAAGAGCCGTCGACCTCTCCATGTGTGCAGGCAGATGGCGCGTGCGCCCAGGGTCGCCACGCAGGTGGTGAAGGCTGCGCACGCGATTGCTATGCCGATGGAGAGCCACAGACTTCCCAGGCCCGTCGAGGAGTCGGCGAGCACGGTCTCAAAGCCGCGCGTGGTGAGGCTGGCGGGTGCAAGGCTCGGCCAGGGCCAGGAGGCCGAGACCGACCA
>Ga0129308_1002325_pt1 | contig 16396 bp, 9 predicted proteins | sample L827metagenome_FD_94440 | JGI IMG/M metagenome (GOLD analysis project Ga0129308, IMG submission 94440) | Ring-tailed lemur group fecal microbial communities from Wisconsin, USA - L827 metagenome | ecosystem: Host-associated > Mammals > Digestive system > Large intestine > Fecal | place: USA...
CCACTGGTTCCCCCTGTTCGGTAAGGACATGGACGACTTCCGGGCCGACGTGGCCCGGGAGATGAAAGGAGAGAGAGAATTGACCGAGAAGGAAGTACGGGCCATCGCCCGGGATGAGTTCAAAAAGATCGAGGCCGAGCGGGCCGAGCTGCCTGCCAGCGAGTGGGCGGCGCCCCACATCCAGGGGGCCATCGATCACGGCCTGATGACCGAGAACGCTGCCGGCAGCATCGACCGCCCCCAGGCGGCGGTGACTCGCCAGGAGCTGGCCACGGTGGCCGATGCAATCTATAGAGCGGTGAAATGAGAAAAGCCCCCATCCCTCGGAGCAAAATCCGGGTGGTGGGGGCGTTTTTCATAAGCAGCAGATATGTCGTCAAAGTGTCGTCATATTTATGACAGAAAGACAGCGATATACTAAAACGAGAAAAAAACAAAAGAAAAAGTTCTGAAATCATAAGATTTCAGAACTTTTATGGTGGAGACAACAGAACTCGAATCTGTGACCTTCCGCGTGTGAGGCGGACGCTCTACCGGCTGAGCTATGCCTCCATATTGACCGGCTTAAAAAAGGTGGTGACCCGGACGGGACTCGAACCCGTGTTGCCGCCGTGAAAGGGCGGAGTCTTAACCGCTTGACCACCGGGCCGTTGGCAATATAGAATCGGACGAATGTCCGTTATTAATAAATGGTAGCGGCAACTGGACTTGAACCAGTGACACCCCGGGTATGAACCGAGTGCTCTAGCCAACTGAGCTATGCCGCCATGTCTGTCTGCATCGGACGGAACAATCGATAGTATAGCCGATTCGACCCGAATTGTCAACAGGTAAATTTAATTTTTTTGGATTTTTTCCGTGGGACGTGAAAAGTGCGGCAGTTCCATGCTGGAGCTGCCGCACCTGCTGTTCAGGAAAAGTCCTCAAGGTAAATCTTATAGATTTTGGCTGGGCGTCCTCGCAAATTCAGCTGGCGATTGTATTGCACGGTGGCGACGCCGCCTGTCTCCAGCTTGGATAGGATGCGGGAGGCGCTCCGGGTGGTGATATTCAGGAAGAAGGCGAGCTCTTCGGCGGAGAGCGTGTCACTTCCCTTTTGATTCAAAACCGAGATGATTTTACTCAAATACAGGGGAGAGACAGCAAGTCGGTCGCTGAGTTGGGTCAGTTGTTGACTGGGGGCGTCGCTGTACGTGATGCGGCGGACGCTGGATAGGGGGCCGATAATCCGGTTGTCGGCCATGACGATAAAGGCGGCGGAGCTTTTGCAGAGCAGAGCTTCCTTCATGGCGCGCTGAGCGTTGCGGTGAGCGTCAATAACGTTGTTGGCACAGCCCCACCCTACGCAGATGGGGAAGTCCACACCGCTCTCCAGGTAGGCGGTGATTGGGCAGGTGGTGTACTGCTGGGAGAGCTCTTTCAGCACGGAGGTGTTGGTGGTCAATTCGTAATGGTTGCCATGTTCGTAGATGAGGAAAGGCATGCCAAACTGCTTATTGCAGGCCTGAATGCGGGCGCCCAGGGCCGCCCACTGGACGTCAGACAGTTCCAGGGGAGAACGAATCAGGCCGAGACAGGCAGCGGAGTCATGCATTGCTACGGTACTGAGCTGCATCATGAGACCCTGATAGGTCTCCAGCATGGATTCTGGGGAAGGGGAGAGATAGCGGTGACGAATTTGATGCTGGGAGAAATAATCTGTCATGCTGCCGAAACGAGTGATGAGCAGATCGACTTTGCCGCTGTTCCATACGCTGAGGTAATACTCCTTCAACGGCTTATACCAGTCTGCCGCATCCACGGCGGCCCAGTCGATGGGGGCGGTGCCAAGCAGAGGCATGTCCTCCCGCTGGAAAATGGAATAAAAATCCACAGGGATTTCAGGACGATCAAAATAGACTCGGGAGAAATCCAACTGAGGCTCCTGAACCGCGAGATGGGCGATGAGCTTGTAGTAATCCCGGTCTGAAATGTTGAAGTGAGAATGGGGCTTTTCCATGTTCCCAAACCGCTTCAGAATAATGTTATAGGGGTAAGAACCGCTAAACAAAAAGGCATCAAATTGGTCCGCGTTTTGCTCATACAAAAATATCAGATGCTCCGGTGAAGAGTAGGGCAAATAGGTGATATTGCTGTGTTGCCTCATCTCCTGGTCAATGCGCATGATGTGGCGCAGGGAACGCTCAGTGGTAAAGACACCAATGGAATACATGACAAATCTCCTTATGGCTTTGGTGTATTATGAGATCATTTTTTATTATAAATGATAATTCAGACGGAGACAAGAGAAAACGTCAAAAAATATGTCCGAAATTAAGAAAAAATAAGTGTAAGAGAGAATGTGTCTAAAAATAAAGATAATTACCAAATAACCAGTGCGTTTTTCATAAAATCAGGATGAAAACTTTGTATAAAATAGAAAAATGAAGTTAAAACAAATTTATTACTTGACATACTTGCATGGGCAAGTGTAACATTTAACTGTAATTTCCGAAACATGTCTTAAAATAAAAAATATTGTTATTAAATAAAAACAGATAAGAGACAGAACGCAGAACTGTGCTATATGGGATAGGCACCAAGACAGAAGAAAGGAGCGCGAAAGACAATGGATATAAAAAAAGAACGAGCATTGGCGGCCATTGACGAACGCAAAGAAAATTTGTGGGCGATGAGCGAGGCGCTGTGGGACCATCCGCAGACCGGGTTTCATGAGACCTTTGCCGCCCAGCTGTATTGTAAGACATTGGAGGAGGAGGGCTTCCAGGTAGAACGGAATTTGGCGGGCATTGAGACTGCTTTTTCCGGAACCTACGGCGCTGGAAGTCCAGTGATTGGCTTCTTGGGCGAGTTTGACGCCCTGCCCGGCATGAGCCAGGAGGCGGGCTGCCTTGTCCAAAAGGCGGTAGAGGCGGGCGGCCCAGGTCATGGCTGCGGCCACAATTTGCTGGGTGTTGGTTCTCTGGCTGCGGCCATCGCGGTGAAGCGGTATCTGCAGGAAAACAAGCTGCCCGGTACGGTGAAATTCTTTGGCTGTCCTGCAGAGGAGGGCGGGTCCGGAAAGGGCTTTATGGCTCGGGACGGGGTGTTTGAGGGTGTAGACGCCGCATTTACCTGGCACCCCGGCGAGGTAAACAGTGTAGCGACGGAGAGCACCATGGCAAACTACCAGATTTGCTATCATTTCCATGGTACCGCCTCTCATGCGGCCATGTCGCCGGAGCTGGGTCGCAGCGCCCTGGATGCGCTGGAACTGATGAATACCGGCGTGCAGTATTTGCGTGAGCATGTTCCCCTGGAGACGCGGATTCATTACGCCATTACGAATACCGGGGGCATGGCGCCCGGAATCGTGCAGCCCTATGCTGAGGCCCTGTACCTGCTGCGAGCCCCACAGCTCCCCCAGGTCAAGGCGCTGTATGAACGGGTGAACAAGGTTGCCCGTGGGGCGGCTATGATGACGGAGACCACCGTGGAGATCGAGTTTATCAAGGCCTGCTCCAATACCATTATTAACACAGAGCTCAACAAGGTGGTGCAGCGGAACCTGGAGCAGATCCCGCCCGCTGACTTTGATGAGGCGGACAAGAACCTGGCTCGGCAGTTCCAAGAGACCGTCAGCAAGCGCAGCTCCTATTTTGATATATTGGCCGCTCAGGTGGACGACCCGGCGGAGCGGGAGCGCCTGCGGGATGATGAGCAGTCTCCGCTTCACGCCATCGTCATGCCAATGCCCCAGGAACGGCAGGGCTTTGTCTCCTCTGATGTGGGAGATGTGAGCTGGAACTGTCCGGTTTCCCAGATCAATGCAACCACTATGCCCGCCGGTATCGCCATGCACTCCTGGCAGATGGTAGCCGTAGGCAAGAGCGACATGGCCAAAAAAGGAATGCTGTATGCCGGCAAGGTGCTGGCCGCTTCCGCCATTGACGTGCTGGAAGATCAAAGCATTATCCAACGGGCAAAGGAAGAACTGAAGCGGCGCATGGGCGGAGACAAATACGAGCCCCCGATTCCCGCCGATGTGAAACCGAAAATTTCTTGAAGCGTTATGAGTGTGCAGGATACTGTGTAAAGGAAAAATCGGACGGTAAGTCCGGAAAAGACATAAAATGAGGAGGAAAAGATATGACACAGATGACAATTTGTTTGCTGATCTTTGTGTACATGATCGTTGCGTTTTTCATTAAAAAGATACCGATGTCCTTCAGCTCTATGTCGGTCATCGTTTTGCTGGTACTGACTGGGTGCGTGGACTCCAAAACGGCCCTGGCGTCTTTCGGAAGCTCCACCGTGATTACCATGGCTTCCATGTTTATTGTGGCCGCGGGGCTGAGCCGGACCCAGATGATTAACAAAATCTCCAAATTGCTCTACAAGGTAACGGATGGCTCCTTTACCAAGGTGCTGGCCTCTTATGTGGTCATTACCTGTATCCTGGGCCAGTTCGTCCCGAGTATCGTCGCTTTGTTTGCCCTGGTGCATCCCTTGGTGCAGAACATGTGTGACCGAATGAACATCAGTCCCTCCAAGATGATGTACCCCATCGCCATCGCCAGCGTTTCCACCTCCTTCATTATTGAACCCATTGGCCCCTATGCCGCCTGGTATGTGACCCAGAACGGTTACCTGGAGTCCTACGGCTGGACTGCCACCAAACTCGGCATGTGGAGTGAGACCGCCGTTTTCCTGCCTGTGGGCATCGTTACTGTTCTATTGGCTATCTTTGTGATTCCCAAGCTGCTGCCGGATGAGCCTGAACTTGCGATCACTGCTGTTGGCGGCCGGAAGATGAAGGAACAGGAACCCCTGACTCCTGTGCGTGAGTTCCTGGGCTACGGGGTGTTTGTCGCTGTGATCATCGGTCTGATGATGGGGCTTCCCTCCTGGCAGGTCACGATGATCGGCGCTATTGTTGTTGTGGTTTCTGGCGTACTGACGGAACGTGAGGCCATCGACAATATGAATATGAGCACCATCCTGCTCTATGTGGGCGTCACTGTTTTGGGCTCTGGTCTGGCCGCCACAGGTGCGGCTGAGATGCTGGGCGACTGGCTGGCTGGTGTCCTCAGCGGCGTGAGCAACGGGTACGTCATCGGTTTTGCCTTCTATGTGGTGGGCTTTATTATGACCTCTCTGCTGTATAACCGCGCGGTCAGCACCGTGCTGGTACCGCTGGCCGTCATTACCTGCGGCTCTATGGGATGCGATCCCAGAGGTCCGATCATTCTGTGTGCCTTGGCCTCTATGTCCTCCTTGATCACTCCCCTGTCTACCGCCGTTGTGCCTATGGCTATGAATGCTGGCGGTTACAGTGCCAAGACCGTATTCAAGGCGGGCATCGTCCCTGGTGTGGTCCGTGGTATTGTCGGAACCCTGATTGCCATGACCCTTTATCCCGCATTCTGAGTGTCCCGGTGTTTTGTATCCTGCACAGATTTAAAAAGACTGCATGGTTAATCCATGCAGTCTTTTTATCGCTCTGAAGCTCCAAAAAGGCCGCCCGTGCGTCAGCATGGGCGGCCTTTTGAAGAGATTGCTTACTTAAAATACTCGGCGCCGGACTCGAAGAGAGGCTGGTGTTTGCTGCCGGGGACGTTGACGGCCACGAAGGGACCGCGGCGCTCCAGGTGGCCCATCTTGCCGAAGACGCGGCCGTCGGGGGAGAAGATGCCCTCAATGGCGTTGACGGAGCCGTTGGGGTTGGCGGTGATGTCCATGGTGGGACGGCCCTGGGCGTCCACATACTGGGTGGCCACCTGGCCGTTGGCGATCAGGCTGTCGATGACGGCCTGGGGACCGACGAAGCGGCCCTCGCCGTGGGAGATGGGCATGGTGTGCAGGTCGCCCACCTGGCTCTTGATCATCCAGGGGGACTGGACGGAGGCCACACGGGTGGTGACGTAGCGGGACTGGTGGCGGCCGATCAGGTTATAGGTCAGGGTGGGGCAGTTGTCATCCATGGGACGGATCTCACCGTAGGGCACCAGACCCAGCTTGACCAGAGCCTGGAAGCCGTTGCAGATGCCCAGCATCAGGCCGTCCCGGTTCTTGAGCAGGTCCATAATGGCGTCGGTGAGGGCGGGGGAGCGCAGGAAGGAGGCGATGAACTTGCCGGAGCCGTCGGGCTCGTCGCCGCCGGAGAAGCCGCCGGGCAGGACCACCATCTGGGCGGACCGGATGGCCTGCTCCAGGGCCTGGGCGGACTGGGCCAGGAAATCGGTGGTCAGGTTGCGGACGACCACGATCTCGGGCTCGATGCCGGCCCGGATGCAGGCGCGGGCGGTGTCATACTCGCAGTTGGTGCCGGGGAAGACGGGAATCACAGCTTTGGGCTGGGCCACCTTGTGCTTGCACACGGCGGGGGAGCCCTTGTCCCAGGAGATGGGGGCCACGGTCTCGGTGGTGCCGGCCAGAGTGGGGTAGACCTTCTCCAGGACACCCTCGTTCAGGTCCAGCAGCTCCTGGACGGGCACGGCCTCGCCGGGGAGCGCGATGTAGGGGACCTCGGTGGTCTCGCCGATGCGGCAGGCCAGATCGGACTGGAACTCCTCGGACAGCTCGGCCACGATGGCGCCGGGGCAGGCGGTGTACCAGTTGGCCTCGGCTACGCCGGCCTGGAAGCCGATGGCGTTGCCGAAGGACATCTTCATGACGGCCTCGCTGAGGCCGTTCTCCACGGCCCAGGCGGCCTTCACCTTGCCCTGGGCGTGCAGGTCGTGGAAGGCCTCCCAAGCGGCCTTCTGGCCCTCGGCGGTGCCGTCGCCGGCGAAGAGGTAGACGGGGTGACCGGCGGCCTTAAACTCGGTGGACAGGACCTCGCCGGCTTTGACGGGGGCAATGGCGAAGGAAATCAGAGTGGGGGGCACGTCCTTGTCCAGGAAGGAGCCGGACATGGAGTCCTTGCCGCCGATGGCGGCGGCGCCCAGCTCCAGTTGAGCGTCCAGAGCGCCCAGCAGGGCGGCGAAGGGCTTGCCCCAGCGCTGAGGCTCGTCGCGCAGCTTCTCGAAGAACTCCTGGAAGGTCAGGTAGGCCTTCTTATAGTCGGCGCCGGCGGCCACCAGCTTGGCCATGGAAGTCACCACGGCGTTGTGGGCGCCCATGTAGGGGTCCACGCACAGCTGGTCGGGGTCGCAGCCCCAGGCCATGACGGAGGCCTGGTCGGTCTCCTGGCCGGGCAGGACGGGGAACAGAGCGGCCATAGCCTGGGCGGGGGTGCGCTGGCTCTTGCCGCCGAAGGGCATCAGGACGGAAGAGGCGCCGATGGAGCCGTCGAACCGCTCGGTCAGGCCCCGGCGGCTGCCGCACTTCAGGCTGGCGGCCATCTCACGCAGGGAGGTGAACGCCTCCTTGCTGAGGTCGGCCCGGTCCTTGGCGGCCACAGCCACGGTGGTGTGCTTGACGGAGCCATTGGTGTTCAGGAAGGCGCGGGACAGATCGGCGATCTTCTGGCCCTTCCAGTGCATGACCATGCGGGGGCTCTCGGTGACGGTGGCCACGCGGTAAGCCTCCAGGTTCTCGGCCTCGGCGGCGGCGATGAACTTGTCCACATCCTGAGGAGCGACCACCACGGCCATGCGCTCCTGGGACTCGGAGATGGCCAGCTCGGTGCCGTCCAGGCCGTCGTACTTCTTGCGCACGGCGTCCAGCTCGATCTCCAGACCGTCGGCCAGCTCGCCGATGGCCACGGACACGCCGCCGGCGCCGAAGTCGTTGCAGCGCTTGATGAGACGGGTCACGTCGCCGTTGCGGAACAGACGCTGGATCTTGCGCTCCTCGGGGGCGTTGCCCTTCTGGACCTCGGAGGCCATGGTGGTCAGAGACTTCTTGTTGTGGCTCTTGGAGGAGCCGGTGGCGCCGCCGATGCCGTCGCGGCCGGTGCGGCCGCCCAGCAGGATGACCACGTCGCCGGCCTGGGGGCACTCGCGGACTACGTTCTCAGCGGGGGCAGCGCCCACCACCGCGCCGCACTCCAGGCGCTTGGCGATGTAGCCCTCGTGGTAGACCTCGGCCACGTGGCCGGTGGCCAGACCGATCTGGTTGCCGTAGGAGGAGTAGCCCGCCGCGGCGGTGGTGGCCAGCTTGCGCTGGGGCAGCTTGCCCTCCAGGGTCTGCTCGAAGGGCACACGGGGGTCGCCGCCGCCGGTAAAGCGCATGGCCTGGTGGACATAGACGCGGCCGGACAGGGGGTCGCGGATGCAGCCGCCGATGCAGGTGGCCGCGCCGCCGAAGGGCTCAATCTCGGTGGGGTGGTTGTGGGTCTCGTTCTTGAACATCAGCAGCCAGTCCTGCTCCTTGCCGTCCACGGTGGCGGGGACGTGGATGGAGCAGGCGTTGATCTCCTCGGACTCGTCCAGCTCGGGAAGAAGGCCGCGCTTCTTCAGGGTTTTGGTGCCGATAGTGGCCAGATCCATCAGAGTCTGGGGCCGCTTGGCGGCCTTCTCCTCGCCGTAGACCTCCACGCGGGCGGCCAGATAGCGCTCGTAGGCGGATTTGATCTGCTCGTCGGTAATGTCCACGCTGTCGATGTGGGTGGAGAAGGTGGTGTGGCGGCAGTGGTCGGACCAGTAGGTGTCCACCACGCGGACTTCGGTGATGGTGGGGTCGCGCTTTTCCTCATCGCGGAAGTAGGCCTGGAGGAACTTCAGGTCGTCCAGGTCCATGGCCAGGCCCAGAGAGGACAGCAGGTCGTTCAGACCGGCCTCGTCCAGGGCGGTGAAGCCATCAATGGTGGCCACATGGTCGGGGATGTCGTAGGTGCGGACCAGGGTCTCAGGCTTGTCCATGGAGGCCTCGCGGCTCTCCACGGGGTTGATGAGGTAATGCTTGATCTTTTCCAGCTCGGCGGCAGACAGCTCGCCCGCCAGGATGTACACCTTGGCGTAGGCGATGAGGGGGCGCTCTACGCCGGCCATCAGCTGGATGCACTGGGCGCAGGAGTCGGCCCGCTGGTCGAACTGGCCGGGCAGAGCCTCCACGGCCAGGATGGCGTGGGCATGACCGGGAACGGGGAACTCCTCGTCGTAGACTACGTCCACCTGGGGCTCGGAGAAGACGATGCCCTTGGCCTGCTCGTAGACGGCGGCGTCGATTTGGTCGGCGTCATAGCGGTTCAGAATATCGACGGAGCGCAGGCTCTGGATGCCCAACTGCTCCTGAATGGCCTTGCACAGGCCCTGGGCCTCCACGTCGAAGCCCGGCTTCTTCTGGGAATAACAGCGATAAACACTCATGGTCCAATCCTCCAGTTTTTTTGAGACAGGAGATGGAGAGAAAATCTGGTCCATCTCTTACCCGCATATCTTTTGATTTTTTATTTGGAAAATATTTGAAATTAAGAGGGGAAGATCAAGGGGAGCGCGCGGACCCTTCCTTCTTTCTTCACTGAATGGTCCACTCTTCCAAGTGGTAGAACACGTTGCCCCGGACGGGCGTTAAGCCGGATACCCGGCCCCACTGGGTGAGGACCGAGCCGTTTTTAAAACAGATGGGGGCGATGGGGACCTGAAGGTCCAGGTGCGCGAACAGAGCGGCGGCGGCCGTCTTCCGTGCCTCTCCCTGGGCCCCGCGCAGAGCGGAGAGCAGAGGTTCCGCCTGGGGGTCCTGCCAGCGGCCGTAGTTCAGAGCGCCGGTGGGGGACAGCAGGGCGGTCAGGTCAAAGTCGGCGGTGAGCACCACCTCGCCCAGGTACAGGTCGAAGTTCCCCTGGGACAGAGCGGCGGTGTAGTCGTCAAAGGGCAGGGCGGTGACCGTGACTTTCATGCCGGCGGCCTCCAACTGGTAGGCGATGCGCTGGGCGGCTCCCGCCTTGGCCGTGTTCTCGCTGTTGACCAGCAGCGTCAGGGAGCGGCCCGCAGCCCGCAGCGTTTCCAGTTCTTCCACCGCGGCGGTGGGGTCATAGGACAGGGCCTTGGCCAGCGTCTGATCGTAGAGGGGGCTGTCCGGATGGACGGGCAGGGTCGTTGGTTCGGCGTGGCGGGCATAGTCCACCTGGGCGATGACATCCCGGTCGATGGCCTTGGATAAAGCCTGGCGGACCTCGGCGCGCTGGCACAGCCCGCTCTGGGTGTTAAAGCCCAGGTAGAGAAAATCGGTGGTGGCGTAGTCCCAGGTCTCGTAGTTGCCCGAGTAGCCCAGGGCGTTGGTGCCCATCATATCCACGTCCACCAGCCCAGCGTCGCCGGAGGCAAAGGAGGAGATCAGGTCGTCGGCTCGATCCACGGAGAACAGGGAAATCTCCTGGGCGGGCAGCGGTTTGGCCTGCCACCAGTCGGACCGGGCGATGAGTCTGGGGGTTTCTTCCGTGCCGGCGAGGGTGTAGGGACCGGTGCCGGCGGGACGGGTCCCCTGACCCAGAGCGATGGGGATGTCCAGCAGAGCGGGCAGATCCCCGTTGGGACGGCTGAGGGTGATGGCGACGGTCCCATCGCCGGCGGTGACGGCGGTCACATCCGCCAGCCGCTGGGCGTAGCGGGAACCGGGCTGCCGGGCCAGATTCAGGGCGTCGGCCACCGCCGCCCCGGTGAGAGCGGTGCCGTCGGAAAAGGTGACGCCGGCGCGCAGGGTAAAGGTCCAGGCCAGCTTGTCCTCACTGGCCGTATAGCTCTGGCACAGGACGGGGACGGCCTGGAAAGCTTCGTCCACCTGGAACAGGGGCTCGTAGAGCAGGGGGGCCAGGGTCAGGTTGGCACGGTTTTCCGCCAGAGCGGGATGGAAGCTGTACGCGGGGTAAGCCGCCAGGGCGAAGGGAATGTCCACCGGCTGCTGGCTGGGCGCCTGGCTCGTATGGTCGGAGGAGCCGCTGCCGGAGGAGCTGACTGAGCCAGCGCCCGGACCGCCGCAGGCAGTGAGGGTCAGGACCAGTGCCAGGAAAAGAGGGAGTAGTCGTCTCATAGAAATTCCTTTTAAAAACGTTACACCAGTTGGATCATAGCGGCCATACTGCCCCGGACGGTGCCCTGGACCCGGTGGGACCAGAAGGCGTCCAGGTCGCAGGCGGTGCAGGCGGAGCAGATGGCAATGTGGCTGGGGTCCAGCCCGGCCAGCTCCAACCACCGGCCGTTGGCGCCCTTCAGGTCCACCTGGTACTTTTCACCACCGGGCAGAGGGCGGATGAAGGGCTCCGCGCTGCGGCCCAGACCGGCTCGTAAGCCGTTTGGGACGTCAATGTGGGTCTCAAAGCAGCAGGGGCCGATTCCGGGGCCGATGGCGGCCAGAATGTTTCGCGGGGAGCAGCCATAGTCCCGGATCATGGCCTCCGCCGCCCGGGCGGCGATCCCGGCGGCTGTGCCCCGCCAGCCGGCGTGGGCGGCAGCGATACAGCGGCGAACCGGGTCGTAGAGCAGAATGGGGATGCAGTCTCCGGAGAAGATGGTCAGGCACACCCCGGGCTGGTCGGTGATGAGGCCGTCAGCATCAAACGTGGAGGGTGCGACGGGGTCATCCATCACATCGGCCTTCGTCACCGGACGGACAAGGGCGCTGTGGACCTGATGGTTTTTCACCATGGCATTCACGTCGGTTCCCAGGGCAGCGCAGAAGCGGCGGAAGTTTTCGTAGACATTGGCCGGGGTATCGCCACGGTAGGTCCCGAGGTTCAGGCTGTCCCAGGGAGCGGGGGAGACTCCGCCCAGCCGGGTGGAGAAGCCGTGGGCCGCGCCGATCCAGTCTGGGTGGGTACAGGAATAAAAAGGGACGCCATGGCGCTCCTGCTGAGTGATGTCCATGTCGTCCCCCCTACTTGTACAATCTTTGATGCTTCGCAATGAAAATACGGATTTGAGTCCCGCGCCTTGTTCCTGCGCAGCAGCCAAGGCGGATGAGGCAAAATATAATCTGCGATCATATTTTATCCCAAAATTCCGCTTCTGGCAACCCGTTACAAGGGAGAAAAGCGCATATGTTTTCTGTGCGGAAGGGGGCGTTCTGCCAAAAAGTTAAAAAGCCTTCCTTTTTTACAGCTGCTGTAATTCCCGCAGGGTATCCTGAATCGTCTTTTTGGGCAGATAGACTGACGCCATCTCCACCAGCTGCTTCAGGGTCAGAGTCCTTGCCGCTCCCACCATGGGATGCTGCATCAGCTTACCGAACCGCCGCTGGAAAACGGCTTTGGAACGGGGATTGTCCAGCAGCTCGCCCACTGTAATTGTCTGATTGCGCAGATCCATGTGATATCACCTCCTCAACCAGTCTATGCGGGCGCCGCCGGAACTTGACTGGGGAGAAGAGCCGCATCTGCCGGGGCTGTGCTGGAAGACCCGGGCGGAGGGCGGTCTCACAGACTTGTTTTGACATAAACTTAACAATATTTGCTCAAAATTAACACTTCAGTCCCGGAACAGCCCATGAGAAAAGGAAAAAAACGGAATTTTCAGGATGCGGCCCACTTTTTACTGGCCGTTTTTTGGAAAAGATGGTATACTCTAAATACAACGGAATGGAGCCGGAGCTGCAGAGGGGGACGTCTATGGAACGGAACTTTGACTCCGATTTTTTTAAACGGGTCTTGGATCACGTCAACTCCAACATCTACATTACCGATGTGGAGACCGACGAGATCGTCTATATGAACAACTATATGAAGCAGGCATTCCGGGTGGAGGACGTGGAGGGAAAGATCTGCTGGCAGGTCCTCCAGGCGGGAAGCACGGAGCGATGCTCCTTCTGCCAAACCGGAACGATGCGGGAGAGAGAGATCGGCTGCGCCAGAACCTGGCGGGGGAAGAATCCCCGCACCGGCCGGGTCTATCTGAACCACGACACCCTGGAGGAGTGGGGCGGACGGCTCTACCATTTGCACAACTCCATCGACATCACTGGTCAGGTACAGCTGTCCATGGAGGCCTCCGTGGACGAGCTGACCGGGGTTCTGAACCGGAACGCAGGCAAAAAGCGGCTGGAGGAACTGCTGAAAAGCATGGGACCGGAGGAGCAGTTTTCCGTGGCTCTCTATGATATCAATGGCCTGAAGTGGGTCAACGACACTTACGGCCATCTGGAAGGAGACCGCCTGCTGAGGTTTGTGGCCCAGAACATCCGGCAGGAGCTGAATGGAAGGGATTTCGTGTTCCGACTCAGCGGGGACGAGTTTATTGTGGCCTTTGTCAACAAGAACCTGACCCAGGCCGAGGAGTGGATGGAGAAGATCATCCGTACTTTGGATACGCGGCGGGGGACCAGCCGGATCAACTATGATGTGTCTTTCTGTTACGGCCTGGCCAATATCCACGGGGGAGAGCACCTCAGCGTCTCTGACGTGCTGTCCATTGCCGACACGCAGATGTATATTCACAAGCGGGACCACCGCGTGGCGATGGGCAAAAGCCGGCTGGAGAAGGAGGAACATTGGGACCGGGCCCTGCCTTCTTTCCAGTATGACCGGGACGACCTCTTCGGGGCTCTGTCGGAGTCGGTGGAGGGCTATTTGTTTGTGGGCAGTCTGGCGACTGGTGAGTTCCTTTGCTCCAACCGGATGGCCTACGACTTCGGGCTGCCGGACCAGGTGCTGGAGGGCGCGCTGGCTCTCTGGGAGGAACGTATCCACCCGGACGACCGAACCCGGTTCCTGCGCGGTGTTCAGGAGGTGGCCGCCGGCCGGGCTGAACGGCACACCGCGGCCTACCGGGTCAGAAACAACGAGGGGGAGTGGGTCCGCCTGCTGAGCAAGGGCAGGAGAATCCGGGGACGGGAGGGACAGCCCGACCTCTTCGCCGGAGCCATCCGCCGTCTGGGACAGAGCGCTCCCCTGGGCGGGGCAAAGATCAGCGGACAGGATCAGGTGGAGGAGTGCATCGCCTCCATGCTGTACCGGTTTTATCCGGAAATGCGGGAGGAGGACGGGGCGGCCTTCGGCGGAAACGCGGATCGGTGGGCCCTCAATCGGGACCGGGCGTTCTACTTTCTGGACGGCATCCTGGCCAAGAGCGGCCTGGAGACCGAGGATCACCTGCTGGACTTTGTGAACCGAAATATCCCCGGGGGCATTCTGGCGGTCTATGACCAGCCGGGCTTCCCGCTGTTCTGCTTCAATCAGGCTGTTTTAGATGAGATCCACTATACATATGAGGAGCTGCTCCAGGTCTCGGGCGGCTGCTTCGACCAGCTGATCCACCCGGACGACCGGGAGATGGTGCGGGAGAGTGTGGCCCAACAGCTGGCCGAAAAGAGCGTCTACGAGGTGCGCTACCGCGTTCTGTGCGGCGGCGGCCCAGTGGCCTTGGTCTATGATCGGGGCCGGTATGTGATGAGCGGAGACGGACAGCGGATCATCCTGTCCGTTCTGCTGAAGGTGCTGGGGGAGAACCAATCCTAACGCATTCCCAAAAGCCGTCTGTTCCATTGGAACAGACGGCTTTTTTACTTTGTGGTATAGCGGAGCGTCTTTTGAGGCAACCTGACAACCGAGAGCCTTTCAGAAAAGGAGGAGGACCATGAGTTCGGTTTGGCGTCAGACAGTGGAGCTGCCCCGGCGGGAGAGCCTGGAGGGGGACCGGAATACGGAGGCGGCGGTGATCGGCGCGGGGATGGCGGGCGTTCTCATCGCCCGGGAGCTGGTGCGCCGGGGGATCGAAACCGTGGTGCTGGAGGCCCGAACCCTGGGCAGCGGCCAGACCCGGAACACCACGGCCAAGGTTACCGCCCAGCACGGCATGCTCTATCAGCAGCTGATGGGCCGGTTTGGGGAGGAGCTGACCCGGCAGTACGCCCGGGCCAACCAGCGGGCGGTGGACAGCTACCGCCGGATGGTCCGGGAGGAGGGCATCGACTGCGACTGGACGGAGTGCCCCGCCTACCTTTACTCCAGGTCGGAGTCGGCCCCCCTGGAGCGGGAGGCGGAGCTGTGCCGCAGGCTGGGGCTGGACACCAGATTTACCCGCACCACCACCCTGCCCTTTGGGGTGAAGGGAGCGGTCCGGATGGAGGGACAGGCCATGTTCCACCCCATGAAGTTTCTGAAGGCGGCGGCGCGGGACCTGACGATTTACGAGCACACCCCGGTGACTGCGGTTCGGGGGAACCAGCTCGTCACCCCCAAGGGCCGGGTCACAGCCAAGCACATCATTTTTGCCACACACTACCCCTTTGTGAACCTTCCGGGCTTCTACTTCACCCGGATGCACCAGGAGCGCAGCTATGTGGCTGCGGTGGAGGGAGCGGCGGAGTTGGACGGGGCCTACTACGGGGTGGACCAGGGGGCTCTGTCTCTGCGGAACTGGGGACCTCTCCTGCTGGTGGGAGGCGGGGGCCACCGGACGGGCCGGGACAGCCGGGGCGGGCAGTACGAGATGCTGGAGGCCTGTGCCCGGGAACTGTGGCCCAAGTGCCGCCCGGCGGCCCGCTGGTCGGCACAGGACTGTCGGACCCTGGACGGGGTGCCCTATATCGGTGCCTTCAGCCCAACAAGGCCCCGCTGGTATGTGGCCACCGGCTTCGACAAATGGGGAATGTCCACCTCCATGGCGGCGGCGGAGTTGGTTGCCGACGCGGTCTGCGGAAAGGATAACCCCATGGCACCGGTCTTCTCCCCCCGCCGGTTCAGCGGAACAGCGGCCAAAAATCTGGCTCTGGAGCTGGGAGTGGCGGTCAAAAATCTGTCCAAGGCCCGTTTTGGGCGGCCCGGCTTGGGTCTGGACGACCTGCCGCCCGGCCACGGGGCAGTGGTCTCCTGGCAGGGAAAGCAAGTAGGGGCCTATAAGGAGGAAAACGGCAAGGTCCATCTGGTAGACCCCCGGTGTCCCCATATGGGCTGTCTGCTGGCCTGGAATCCCGAGGAGAAGAGCTGGGATTGTCCCTGCCACGGCTCCCGGTTCGACTACGAGGGGCGGCTCATCGACAACCCGGCCCAGACGGATTTGTAAATTGAGAAAAGAAAAGCGCTTCGGACTATGTCCGAAGCGCTTTTTGAGGTTACAGAGACAAGAAATTTTCCCAAGACAGCGGCTGCGCCGCTGTTTCGATTAGAGAACGTTTTCGGTGGGAACTTCCTTGATATTGTGCTTCTTGGCGTAACCGGTGAGCATCAGGGTCAGAGCGCCGTCGCCGGTGACATTGCAGGCGGTGCCGAAGCTGTCCTGGAGGGCGAAGATGGTCAGCATCAGGCCAACGCCGTCGTCGCCGAAGCCCAGAACGCTGTAAATGAGCCCCAGAGAGGCCATTACGGTACCGCCGGGTACGCCGGGGGCGCCCACGGCGAAGATGCCCAGCAGGAAGCAGAACAGCACCATACTGCCCAGGGAGGGCAGCTGGCCGTATAGCACCTTGGAAACGGTCATGACAAAGAACACTTCCGTCAAAACAGAGCCGCACAGGTGAATGTTGGCGAACAGGGGGACGCCGAAGTCCACCAGGTCCTGACGCAGGACGGAGGACTTCTTGGCACAGCGCAGGGCCACGGCCA
>Ga0129308_1002326_pt1 | contig 16394 bp, 12 predicted proteins | sample L827metagenome_FD_94440 | JGI IMG/M metagenome (GOLD analysis project Ga0129308, IMG submission 94440) | Ring-tailed lemur group fecal microbial communities from Wisconsin, USA - L827 metagenome | ecosystem: Host-associated > Mammals > Digestive system > Large intestine > Fecal | place: USA...
CAAGAAGATCGAGGCCGAACGGGCCGAGCTGCCTGCCAGCGGGTGGGCCAAGCCCGGCCTGGATGCTGCCATGGCCGCCGGCGTCACCGACGGCACCCGGCCCCAGAGTCTGGCTACCCGCCAAGAGGTGGCACTGATGGTCAACAGCCGCTTTTTGACCGTGAAATGAGGAAAGCCCCCGCTGCCTGAAACGAGATTTGGACGGCGGGGGCTTTTTTGTTACGAACAGCTTATTTGTGTGCAAGCCAACAGGCAAAGAAAGGTCCCAAAAAACAATGAGTTATTGGCATGTAATGCACGGTCATTACCTAATTGACAAAAGAAAACACATGAAATTATCCTTGGTTTCACTTTTATGAACGTGCAGTTTCATTCCGCTTGGCATGCTGCGGTTAGCAGATGATGGCCCGGTTCATGGTTCCTGTGTGGTACTGGCTGATAGTGTCCCCGGTACTCAGGCGCACGGTGACGTGTCTCTCCTCTGTTGCGTCGGGATGCCGGCGGGAGGCGGAAGAAAAAGCCTCTTTTTCTCTGTCGGGCTCGATTCCGCTGATTTTCTCCTGCACCGCCGCGCTCATTTGGACAAGCGCTTCCGCATCACGTCAGCGGTACGGGGGGCGACCACCTTGATATAGGCGTCGTTGCCGAAGTGGCAGGCTCGGATGGAGGCAGTCAGGCCGGTGCCGTTTACCTCGTTGGAATCGGTATCCCGAGGAATGTCCACATAGGTACCCGGGTTCCACGCCCGATAGTGCTCCCAAATCTGGGGGCACTCGCCCTCGCTGTACCAGTGGGACACGGTCTCCACGTTGTACCACGCATCCCGGTTCCAGTCGCCATGGAACACCCGGCCGGGATATTTGTCACCGAAAAAGGAGAAAAAATCGGCTGTCATGGCGTCAAAGCCTCGAATTTGTCCGGCAGAGTCCCCATTGTCGTGCTCACCCTGAATCCACACCACACCCAGCAGTTTGTTATCCGGATTTTGGTCCAACACATAAGAGATTCTATCCTTCATCCCACGGTAGTAGGGGGATGTGACACCCCAGCGCCATATGCCGGGTTCGGGCCGCAGACCCGCCTCATCGTAGGGGCCTGGCTCGCCCACGGTAAAGCCGGTGCCGCCGTAGGCGCAGGAGAGTACCAAAATTTGATATTCCTCAGGAATTACAGGGAGGAGAAGTTGGGCCAGGGGTAAGTGAATCCCCTTGGTGCCCAGGTTGGGGCGAGGGTTGTCCGGGTTGCTGAAGGGACGCAGGTCCTGATAGCTCTGGGCGCACACACCCAGTGGGATCACGTTTAGGTTGTCATCGCCGTACAGGCCAAGTTGACGGATACGGGTGCGGTCAAACTGGTCCAGGTAATCCGCCGGCACGTAGGATTCATCGTAACCCACGGCGTTGGACTGACCAGCCACGCACAGGATCAGATAGTTCTGCTTGTCCATTTTGACACTTCCTTGTGAATTTTTAGCCAGGTCTTAGCCGGAGCCCACCCAGCACTGGCACCGTCTGGATGCGCTGACCAGGCCGGTTAGGGGTGAGCTTATTGACCAGGGATATGCACGATTTTTCGGTTCAGATCAGCATGATTAACGTACCCGCCACGATCAGCAACAGGCCGACCGCGGACTTTCTGCTGAGCTTTTCATGAAAAACGCAATAGGAGAAAACAACGGTTACCAAGATGCTCAGCTTATCAATGGGGACAACAACGCTGGCCGGACCAGCCTGGAGAGCCCGGTAATAGCAGAGCCATGAACCGCCTGTCGCCAGTCCGCTGAGACAGATAAAGCCAAGCTCCTGCACGGGGATCTCCCGGATGGTATTCTGTTTCCCGGTGGCGAATACCATGACCCAGGCCATCACCAGTACGACCGCCGTTCGGATTGCCGTGCCGAGATTGGATTCCACGCCGGAGACGCCGATTTTCCCCAGGATGGATGTCAGACTCGCAAAAACAGCTGAACCGACCGCGTAGAAGAACCAGCCGTGTCCGTGCTGAACAGACGGGGTTGCCCGGTCTTTCCGCTCAATCATCAGGTATGTGCCCACGCCGATTCCAAGAAGCCCGAGCAGCTTTGTCATGGAGACCGGTTCCTCAAGCAGGAAGAAGGCCAACAGCACGGTAAGGATAATGCTGGACTTGTCCACCGGGACGACTTTGTTGATATCACCAATCTGGAGCGCGTGAAAGTAGCAGAGCCAGGAGGCCCCTGTCGCAAGTCCCGACAAAATCAGAAACAACAGCGTTTTTCCGCTGATTGATGTGATTTCTCTTTGAGACCCGACCAGGAAAACCATAATCCACGAAAAGATCAGCACGACAACGGTTCGGATGGCCGTTGCTACATTGGAATCTGTCTTTTTAATTCCACATTTCGCCAAGATGGAGGTCAATCCCGCAAACAATGCGGAAGCGAACGCAAACGCGAGCCACATGATTGTCTCACACTCCCCTAAACCGGTATCCCGCCCCAGGCTGTTTGAATGTACTGGGAGCTACGGGAGACTTTTTCGATTTTTCCGCACATGGATGTCCACCGCAGCACGGTCGCCTGACAGGCTTGGCTGGTCTTCACCCGGGGCAACAGTACACAAGAAAATGGGCCTTTCGATGCGGCCATCCGCATGCGGTCCGAGCCGCCGGATTTTGTCGGCGTTTTCCTGGCGGACGGTAACGTCAGACCAAAGGCTCCATCCGAGGCCGGTCGGGCCGTTCGAAGCTTAAGACAACTCCTTTAGGTGCTCCATATTTTGGCGGATGCCCTGACAGCACTGGTGGAACTTCTCGCGCTCTTCAGCGGTGAGGGGCAGCTCGACCACCTGCTCCACACCGTCCTTGCCGATGACGCAGGGCACGCCGGCAAAGAGACCGGTCTCGCCGTACTCGCCGTTCAGCTCCATGCTGGCGGGCAGGATGGCTTTCTCGTCGTGCAGGACGATGTGGACCATCCGGGCGGCGGTGGTGCAGATGCCGTACTCGGTGCATCCCTTGCCCACGTAAGTGACCCATCCGCCATTGATGGACTCCTTTTGCAGGGCTTCCCGGTCAAAGCGGAACTTGGGGTCGGTTTTAGCCAACTCGTCCAGCGGCATCCCGCGGAAGGAGACGGCGGACCAGGGGGCAAACTGCTGGGCGCCGTGTTCACCCAGCATGTAGGCGGTAATGGACTTGTGGTCGATGCCGGTCTGCCGGTTCAGGGCGGACAGCAGCCGGGAGGTGTCCAGACCGGTCCCGGTGCCGAAGACCCGACCGCGGGGCAGACCCAGCCCCAGTGCCAGCTCACGGGTCACGATGTCACAGGGGTTGGTAATGTTAATCAGCACGCCGGAGAAGCCGCTGGCCTTGATCTTGCCCACATAGCTCCGCACGGCGGGAATGGTGAAGTCCATCTCGGTCAGACGGTCGTGGGTCTCCAGCAGTTCGATCTTGCCCACGCTGTTGACGATGACGTCGCAGTCCCCCAGGTCGGAAAAATCACCGGCGTTGACGGTCACCCGGTGAGGGAGGTAGGCGGCGGAATCCCGCAGATCCTGGACCTCGCTGGTCAGCTTCTCGGCCTTTTGATCGACCAATACCAGTTCATCCGCAATGCCCTGGACCACCAGGGAATAGGCCACATGGGCGCCTACATGGCCCAGTCCGACGATACCGACTTTTCTTGTTTTCATGACAGTTTTCCTCCTGTATCGCAAAACTCAACAAGGCTGATTGTAGTCCTCTCGTTTCCCATAGTCAAGACTATTCCCACCCATAAATCCCAGGGGAAAGGAAACAGAACATAGCAAACATTCCAGTTACGCCTGGCAAAACAAACAGTGGTGCGGAGCTTGACTCCGCACCACTGTTTTGAATGCTTTTCGGAAAGCGCGCTTATTGCATGCGCCGCAGAAGCTCCACTACCATAGCCCACACCCGCTGGACGGAGGAAATGTGCATTTTCTCCCGGCAGGTATGGATATCGGTCAGGTCGGGACCGAAGGAGACGCAGTCCAGACCGGGCAGCTTGTCGGCGAACATGCCGCACTCCAGACCGGCATGGATGGCCTCCACCTTGGGCTCGTGTCCGTACTGCTGGGTGTAGACCTCCACCATCTGATCACGCAGGGCGGAGTCCTGGCGGTACTCCCAGCCGGGGTAGTCCCCAAAGACCTCCGTCTTGCCGCCCAGCTGGGCGGTCAGACAGCGCAGACGGTCCACCAGCATCTCCTTCTGGGAGCCGACGCTGCTGCGCACGCAGAAGGAGGCCTCCAGCTTGTCCTCAGAACTGGCGAGCACGCCCAGGTTCAGGGAGGTCTGCACCAGACCGGCGATGTCGGCGCTCATGGCCTGGATGCCGTTGGGGGCGCAGGTGAGCATACAGAGGACCCGTTTGGTGCTGTCCTCGTCCAGGGGCATAGCCTGGGCCTCTCCCAGGGCTGCGGTGACGGACACCTTGGGATCGGTCACCCGATATTCGTTTTTCAGCGCCCGGTCCATCCGCTCACAGACCTTACGGACGGCTTCGGCATCCTGGACCGCCACGAGGGCCGCGGTCTCCAGAGGAATGGCGTTGTCCTTCATGCCGCCCTGGACGGAGATCAGCCGCAGCTCGGTCTCCTGACTGACGGTATACAGCACCCGGCCCATCAGCGTGTTGGAGTTTCCACGGCCCTTGTCGATCTCCACGCCGGAGTGGCCGCCCTTCAGACCGTCTACTTTAAGGGTCAAAAGGCTGCCGTTGAAGGGGGTGCGGGTCAGGGGCAGGGTGCACTTGGTCAGGTTTCCGCCGGCACAGCTGACCGTGAAGACACCCTCCACCTCGGAGTCCACGTTCAGCATCCGGCGGCCCTTCAGGGGGCTGACGTCAATGTCGGCTGCGCCCAGCAGACCGATCTCCTCGTCCACGGTGAACACCGCCTCTATGCGGGGGTGCTGGAGCTCAGGATCGTCCAGCACCGCCAGGGCCATGGCCACGGCGATGCCGTCGTCGCCGCCCAGGGTGGTGCCCCTGGCGTAGACGGTGTCGCCCTCCACGGCCAGGTCCAGGCCCTCGCGGGTCATATCCTTGGTGCAGTCGGCGGCCTTCTCGCACACCATGTCCATGTGGCCCTGGAGGATGACGGGCTGGGCGTTCTCATAGCCGGGAGTGCCCTCCTTGATGATGATGACGTTGCCCAGCTGGTCCTGGTGGACCTCCAGCTTACGCTCCTTGGCGAAGGTGACCAACCAGTCGCTGATGGCCTGGGTGTTGCCGGACCCATGGGGGATGGCGCTCATCGCCTCGAAGAAGCCGAAGACCCGCTTCGGCTCCAGATTTTCCAATACTGCCATAGTTATCGCTCCTTTGCAAATAGTGCCCGAGCCGTGGTGAGCAGCGGGATCGGCCCCAGAGCGCGGGGCAGAGCCAGGAAACGGCCAAAGGCCGTACCGGGTGCCCGGAGCCGTGGAGGCTTCTGCCGTGTCACGAACCGGTGAGGCGTGAATAGAGAATTTACTTCTTCAACCGGTAGGATTTCGGACCCGCCGGTTCGATATACTGCTGGTCCAGCAAAAAGGCGGTGACCTGACCCACAAATTTCTTGGGGTCCTGGACCGTCAGCTTCTTCCGGGACCAGAACTCTCCGGCGGTGACGCCGTCGATGAGCCGGGCGATCTCCGCCTCGGTAACGGCGTCGTGCTTTTTCAGGTATTTGACCACCTTGCTGCCGCAGCGGCTCAGCAGAATGCGGGTCATTTCCGCACCTTGTTCCATGGACTTGCGCAGGCCCCAGACGTACAGCACGGCGGTGACCAGGGCAAACAGCACAATGCCCAGTATGATCTGGCCCTTAGTCATGACGGCATCTTGTCCTTTCCGCCCAGGAGGATGAAGTGGTTGTTGCGCAGAATCTGCATATACTTCACCAGCCGGTCATAGAGGGGCTCGGCCTCCTGACCGAACCGGGCCTTCATGGCGTCCGCTAGCTGCCCCACGGTCTTTTTCCCGTCAATCTGGGTCCACAGGTAGCTGCCGTAGCCGTCCAGGTCAATGTGGCTGACCCGGGGTGTGTGGAAGAACTTCTGGGCGATGGCGGCGTAAAAGCCCCGGTGAACCATGTGGATGGTTACCTTGCCGTCCTCCTCGCTCCAGGTGTTCCGGGGATCGACCACGGGGACGTAGTCCAGGTAATTTTCACTTTGTTTCTTGGCCATTGTATGTTCTCCTATTATTCAAAACGGGCTGTACACTCTAAAAGTATACAGCCCGTTTTTGATTTCGGCAAGGGGGAATTTGTGATTTAAGCCCCGCTCCTCAGCCCTATGAAAAGGCCGGGAAGGACGGTTCAACAAAGAGCCGCAGGCTATTTTTACTTCTTGGAAGCCTTCTCGCCCTTGACGGCGAAGAAGTAGATGGTCAGCAGCAGACCGGCGAAGAACACCAGGCCGCCGAGGTTGCCCAGGCTCAGAGTAAAGCCGTAGAAGTTTTCGGGGTTGGTCAGGCTAAGCTTGTCGCCCAGAGTCAGGGGGTCGCCGGTGAGCTGGCTGATGCCCATGGGGATGATGGCGAACACGGCCAGCAGGATACCCACGATGCCTTCGCCGGCGATGAGGCCGGAGGAGTACAGCACGCCGGTTTGGACGCAGTCGTTCTTGGCCTTCTCAGAGGCATACTTGCGCTTCTCCAGGAACCAGCGCAGCAGGCCGCCGGCCACCATGGGAGTGGACAGGTGGATGGGCAGATACAGGCCGATGGCGAAGGGCATGACGGGGATGCCCAGGACCTCAACCACCAAAGCGATGAACACGCCGGTAAAGACCAGGGGCCAGGGCAGGTTGCCGCCCATAACGCCCTCGACCACCAGCTTCATCAGAGAGGCCTGAGCGGCGGGCAGCTCGTTGGAGCCGTAGCCCCAGGCGGCGTTGAGCAGGTACAGGATGCCGCCCACAGCCAGGGCGGAGATGACGCAGCCGATGATCTCGCCAATCTGCTGCTTCTTGGGGGTGGCGCCCACCAGGAAGCCGGTTTTCAGGTCCTGAGAGGTATCGCCGGCGATGGCGGCGATGATGCAGATCAGAGAGCCGATGGTGATGGCGGCCACCATGCCCTCGGCGCCCGCGGTACCGGTGGCCTTCAGCAGCATGGTGGAGATCAGCAGAGTAGCGATGGCCATGCCGGACACGGGGTTGTTGGAGGAGCCGATCAGACCGACCATGCGGGAGGAGACGGTGGCAAAGAAGAAGCCGAACACGATAACGATCAGAGCGCTGAAGAAGTTCAGGGGAATGGTGGGGATCAGCCACAGAGCCACGGCGATGGCCAGGATGCCCAGACCCAGCACCTTCATGGACAGGTCCTGTTCGGTGCGCAGAGTGCTGGCGCCGTTCTTGCCGTAGCCGCCGATGGCGTCGCGGAAGGTGGTAACGATGAGAGGCAGGGACTTGATCAGGCTCAGGATACCGCCGGTAGCCACGGCGCCCGCGCCGATGTACTTGACGTAGTTGCTCCACAGGCCCCAAGTGCCGGCCTCGGCCCACAGCTCGGACAGAGGCATGGTGGCGGGGTAGATGGTCAGGTCGCTGCCGAACAGGGCGATCAGAGGCATGATAACGAACCAGGCCAGAGTGCCGCCGGCGAACAGGTAGGAGGAGACCTTCAGACCGCAGATGTAGCCGACGCCGGCCAGAGCGGGCAGGACGTCCATGCCGATGCCGGCGCCCTTGTAGGCGGAGATGGAGTAGTCCACCTCGGAGGGGAACAGCTTAAAACCGTCGGTGATGAACTTGTACAGGGCGGCGATGCCCAGACCGGTGAACACGGTGGACGCCTTGGCGCCGCCTTCCTCGCCGGCAATCAGGACCTCGGCGCAGGCCTGGCCCTCGGGATAGGTCAGCACGCCGTGCTCCTTGACGATCAGAGCGGCGCGCAGAGGGATCATCAGCAGCACGCCCAGCACGCCGCCGCACAGGGCGATCAGGCCGATCTCCACCAGGGAGGGGATGGAGCCGATGCCCTCGTCCGCCCACATGAACAGAGCGGGCAGGGTGAAGATGGCGCCGGCGGCCACGGACTCACCGGCGGAGCCGATGGTCTGGACCATGTTGTTTTCCAGGATGGAGTCGCGCTTGAGAATCTTGCGGATCACACCCATGGAAATGACGGCGGCAGGGATGGACGCAGAAACGGTCATGCCGACCTTCAGGCCCAGATAGGCGTTGGCCCCACCGAAGACAACGGCCAGAATAGCGCCCAGAATCACAGAGACCACTGTGAACTCAGGCATGATCTTGTCCGCCGGAATGTAGGGTTGGAACTTTTTGTCTTCCACTTTTTCTCTCTCCTTAACTAAGAGTGTTTTGTATGAGTGCCGCAATTTCCAGCAGAGACGCCATGCGGATGGGAGGAGGCGCTCTGCTTTGAAAATTTGACACAAATCCTTATAATTATACATTATTTTTGAGTTTTAGTCAAGACATTCTCTGCGCCGCAATTGTTTTAGAAGGAGAACAGCGGGTGGGGCTTTGCATGAAGTTTTCGCTGCGGAGAATAAAAATAGGAAGAGAAAACCGTCCGATTTTCTCTTCCTATGGTTTTGTGGAAATACATGGATTCCGGCCAAGCGGGGTGTTTCAACGAAGAAGCCGACCCGCTGCCCCGACGATCAAGCTCTCTTTGTCAGAGCCGCCGCCATGAAGCCGAGAAACAGGGGGTGGGCCCGGTTGGGGCGGGATTTGAACTCCGGGTGGAACTGGACGCCCACGTAGAAATCGTTGGCGGGGAGCTCCACTGCTTCTACAATGTGCCCGTCCGGGGAGGTGCCGCTGACCAGCAGGCCCTGCCCGGTCATAAGGTCCCGGTAGCCGTTGCTGAACTCGTAGCGGTGGCGGTGGCGCTCCCGGACCTCCTCCGCATTGTAGCAGGCGGCCAAGCGGCTGCCCGGAGTGATCTTGCAGGGGTAGGCCCCCAGCCGCAGCGTGCCGCCCTTGTCCACCGCCTCGGACTGGTCGGGCATGAAGTCGATGACCTTGTGGGCGCAGGTCTCGTCAAATTCGCCGGAGTTGGCGTCGCTGAGGCCGCAGACGTGGCGGGCAAATTCAATGACGGCGATCTGCATGCCCAGGCACAAACCCAGGTAGGGGACGTTGTGGGTCCGGGCGTACTGGGCGGCGGCGACCATCCCCTCGATGCCCCGGCTGCCGAAGCCGCCGGGGACCAGAATTCCGTCACAGTCTGCCAGGACCGCTGCGGCGTTGTCCGCGGTGACAGTTTCGGAGTCGATCCACCGGAGTTCCACCTTGGCGCCGTAGGCATAGCCCGCGTGACGCAGGGCCTCAGCCACCGACAGGTAGGCGTCGTGGAGCTGGACGTACTTGCCCACCAGAGCGACCCGAACGGTCTTGTCACAGGCCTTCAGCCGGGCGAGCATCTCGTTCCAGTCCCGCAGGTCGGGAGCGGGGGCGTTAAGACCCAGCTCCCGGCAGACGATCTCAGAGAAGTGGTTCCGTTCCAGCATAATGGGGGCCTCGTACAGCACCGGCAGCGTGAGGTTTTCGATAACGCAGTCGGGCTTTACGTTGCAGAATAGGGCGATTTTCTTGAAAATGTGGTCCTCCAGAGGCTCATCACACCGCAGAACGATGAGATTTGGGGTGATACCCATGCCCTGAAGCTCCTTGACGGAGTGCTGCGTGGGCTTGGTCTTGTGCTCGTCGGAGCCCCTGAGAAAAGGAACTAGGGTCACGTGGATATAGAGTGTGTTCTCCCGGCCCACCTCCAGGCCCACCTGGCGGATGGCCTCCAGAAAGGGCTGGCTCTCAATGTCGCCGGTGGTGCCGCCGATCTCGGTGATGACCACATCGGCCTGGGCCTTTTTGCCCACGGAATAGATAAAGTTTTTGATCTCGTTGGTGATGTGGGGAATGACCTGGACGGTCTCGCCCAGGTACTCCCCCCGGCGTTCCTTGTTCAGCACGTTCCAATAGACCTTGCCGGTGGTCAGGTTGGAGAATTGATTCAGGTCCTCGTCGATGAATCGCTCATAGTGGCCCAGATCCAGATCCGTCTCAGCTCCGTCCTCGGTGACGTAGACCTCGCCATGCTGGTAGGGGCTCATGGTGCCGGGGTCCACATTGATATAGGGGTCCAGCTTCTGCGCGGCCACCTTCAGCCCCCGGGCCTTCAGCAGGCGGCCCAGAGAGGCGGCGGTGATGCCCTTGCCCAGGCCGGAGACCACGCCGCCGGTGACAAAAATATATTTGGTATCCATACGTGTTCCTCCTTCTGAGCATCAGGCCTCGTAAAACAGCAGGTCGCTGTATACGGGGAAGGGCCAGCGGTCCGTGGGCGTCAGAACTTCCAGACGGTCGGAGATATCCCGGCCCCTGGTCATGTCCGCCAGGATGACGTCGTGGCAGAACACCATGGCCTGTCTGGCATCGGCGGGGATGGAGGTCAGGTCCTGTTCCAGCTTCAGGCAGACGGCCATCAGCTCGTCGGTCAGGGGAGCCAGCTCCCCGGCGGCGGCCTTCTCGTAGCCGCAGGGCAGGCCGCAGGCGGACATCTCGGTGGTCCGACGGCACAGCTCGGCGGCGTAGCCGGAGACGGCGGGCAGAATCTGACGGCGGATCATGTCCGCCATGGTCTTGGCCTCGATGGTCAGAATAGCGGAGTAGTTGGCGATGTGGATCTCCGCCCGGGCCTGGATCTCCTCCGCGGTGTAGATGCCGTGCTTGACGAACAGCTCCACGTTCTTGGGAGCGGTGTACGTGGGCAGGGCGTCGGCGGCGGAGACCAGGTTGCACAGCCCCCGACGCTTGGCTTCCTCCAGCCAGGCCTGGTCATAGCCGTTGCCGTTGAAGATGATGCGCTGGTGCTCGGTGAACACCCGGCGGATCAGCTTCTGAAGGTCGGACTGGAAGCTGGCGGAGCCTTCCAGCTCATCGGCGAACTGCTCCAGCTCCTCGGCCATAATGGTGTTCAGGGCGATGTTGGGGCCGGAGATGGACTGGGAGGAACCCAGCATCCGGAACTCAAACTTGTTTCCGGTGAAAGCCATGGGGGAGGTGCGGTTCCGGTCGGTGTTGTCCTGGGGAATGGCGGGCAGCACGTCCACGCCGATTTCCAGCGTGCGCTTGCCGGAGTCCTTATGCTCCGTCCCATGGATGATGGACTCCACCACCCCGGTCAGTTCGTCGCCCAGGAAGATGGACAGAACGGCGGGAGGGGCCTCCTGGGCGCCCAGACGGTGATCGTTGCCCGGGAAAGCCACCGTGGCCCGGAGAAAGTCCTGATAGTCGTCCACACCCTTGACGAAGGCGGCCAGGAACAGCAGGAACCGGGCGTTCTGGCTGGGGGTGGAGCCGGGCTTAAACAGGTTCTTGCCTGTGTCGGTGGACAGGGACCAGTTGTCGTGCTTGCCGGAGCCGTTGATGCCGGCGAAGGGCTTTTCGTGGAGCAGGCACACCAGACCGTGGCGGTCGGCCACCTTCTTCATGACCTCCATGACCAGCTGGTTCTGGTCGCAGGCGGCGTTGGCGTCGGTATAGACGGGGGCCATCTCGTGCTGGGCGGGGGCCACCTCATTGTGCTTGGTCTTGCTGAGAACGCCCAGGGCCCACAGGCTCTCGTCCAGGTCCTTCATATAGGCGGCTACGCGGGGACGGATGGCGCCGAAGTAGTGGTCGTCCAGCTCCTGGCTCTTGGGGGGCTTGGCGCCGAAGAGGGTCCGGCCGCACATCCGCAGGTCCTCCCGCTTTTTAAACATTTCCTTGTCGATGAGAAAATATTCCTGCTCCGGGCCCACCTGGGCGGTGACCCGTTTGGTTTCCGTGTCCCCAAAGAGGCGCAGGATGCGGATGGCCTGGCGGCTCACCTCGTCCATGGAGCGCAGGAGGGGCGTTTTCTTATCCAGGGCCTTGCCGGAGTAGGAACAGAAAATGGTGGGGATGCACAGGGAACCCTCCTTGATGAAGGCGAAGGAGGTGGGGTCCCAGGCGGTATAGCCCCGGGCTTCAAAGGTGGAGCGCAGACCGCCGGAGGGGAAGGAGGAAGCGTCGGGCTCGCCGCGGACCAGCTCCTTGCCGGAGAATTCCAGCATGATCTTGCCGCCGCCGGTGGGGACGATGAAGCTGTCGTGCTTCTCGGCGGTGACGCCGGTCATGGGCTGGAACCAGTGGGTAAAGTGGGTGGCGCCTTTTTCTACCGCCCACTGCTTCATGGAGTCCGCAATCTCGTTGGCTGTGGAGATGTCCAGAGAGGTCCCATCGGTGACGCACTGCTTCCACGCCTTGTAAGAGGCGGAGGAGAGGCGCTCCTTCATGGTGTCCTCGTTGAAAACCATGCTTCCAAACAGTTCCGGCAATTTCATCGTTGTACTCATTTGCGTGTCCTCCTAATATCACATAAATTTTGGATACTTCTTATATAAAGTGCCGCTGGCTGATCAGTGTGGTCTGGTTTTGCGGGGAGATACCGGCGGCACGAATCTTTGCGCTTCAGACTCCGGTGTGAAGCCGTCGCTTACCGTCCGCTTTCTCCGTAGTTGGACAGCACCCGGGCGGAGGGATCGGTCACGTCGCAGCCCTCCCACTCCTTGTTGGGCATCCAGAAATCCGGAATCATCCCGGCCTGGCCGGGGTAGTACTTTTCGAAAATCTCTCGGTACAGCAGGCTTTCCTTGGTGAAGGGGGTACGGCAGCCGTACTGCTTCCGCTTTTCCTCAAATTCTCGGTCGGTGTACTTCTCCTCGGCGTATGCCTTCAGATCGTCCACCATGGAGTGGCCCACCGCGTCGGAGAAGGCCGCCTTCTGCCGCCACAGAATGTCGTCGGGCAGGAGATGGTCCGCCTCGAAGGCGTGGCGCAGCAGGTACTTGCCCATGTGGTAGCTGTTTCGTTTGAACTTGGGGTCGATGGACATGACGTACTTTACAAAGTCCAGATCACCAAAGGGAACCCGGCCCTCGATGGAGTTGACCGAGATGCAGCGGTCGGCCCGCAGCACGTCGTACAGATAAAGCTCATCCACCCGCTTCTTGGACTCCAGCTGGAATGCCTCGTCGCTGGGGGCGAAGTCGGTATACTTGTAGCCGAACAGCTCGTCGCTGATCTCGCCGGTGAGGAGGACCCGCACATCAGTCCGCTCGTGGATGGCCTTGCAGCACAGGTACATGCCCATGCTGGCCCGGATGGTGGTGATGTCCCAGGTGCCCAAGAGGGCGATGACCTCCTCCAGGCTGTCCAGTACCTGCTGTCGGGTCATATATACCTCGGTGTGGTCGGCGCCGATATAGTCGGCGGCTTCCCGGGCGTATTTCAGGTCGATGGCGTCCTGATCCATGCCGATGGCGAAGGTGCGGATCTTCCGGCCCAGAATTTTGGCCGAGATGGCGCACACCAGGCTGGAGTCCAGACCGCCGGAGAGGAGGAAGCCCAACGGAGCGTCGGCGTCCAGCCGCTTCTCCACGCCGGCGATGAGCTTTTCCCGGATCTTTCCGCAGGCGGTTTCCACATCGTCCTTGGAGTACTCCTCCACGGTGGTCAGATCGGCGTACCGGACAAATTTTCCATCGGCGTAGTAGTGGCCGGGAGGGAAGGGACAGATCTCAGCGCACAGGCCCACCAGGTTTTTGGCCTCGCTGGCGAACACGATGCCGCCGGCGCTGTCGTAGCCGTAAAACAGGGGCCGGATTCCGATGGGGTCCCGGGCGGCCACCAGGGAGCCGCTGGACGAGTCGTAAATGATCAGAGCGAACTCCGCGTCCAGCTTGGCGAACATCGCACAGCCGTACTCCCGGTACATGGGGAGCAGGATCTCACAGTCGCTCTCGCTCTGGAAGGAGTACTTCTCTGCCAATTTTTCCTTGATCGCCCGGAAGCCGTAGATCTCGCCGTTACACACCACATAGTCCCCGTCCAGATGGAACGGCTGCATCCCCGCTTCCGTCAGACCCATAATGGCCAGCCGGTGGAAGCAGAGATAACCGGAGGGAGTCTCCAGAATGCGGGACATGTCCGGCCCTCGGGAGAGGGTACGGTCAAAGTAAGGCTGAATTTCGTCCAGGGAAAGCGTTTTCTTTTCAAACCCCATGATGGAACACATAAAAAAGCACCTCCAAAAAATGAAAACGCAGCTATCTCCTAATTTCTTAGGACGAATAGCTGCGATCCGCGGTGCCACCTAATTTACTGCCGTATGACAGTCACCTTCAAGGCTCTAACAAGCCCGTGTGAAGTAACGATCACAACCCGGCGCACTTACTGACGGAATTCCCGTGTTCAGCTTGCGGCTCTGGAGTGTTCTTTCCCGTGGATTCTGGTGCGGGCCTCTCACCATCGCCCGCTCTCTGTCACTGAGCTTCCTCGGTACTTTTCTCCGTCATTGCCGTTGGACATATTGAGGAAGAGAAGCCGTTTCGGTTCCGCTTCCTTTTTATGGGCCGTATTGTAACGCATTCCGGGAAAGATAGCAAATACCTATCTGATTATAGTTATCATACGTTTTCAATATGATAAAAGGGCGGCGCCTGCCATGGCGCCGCCCCGTGATGCTTCAATTTTCGGTTTCTGGGTCACTGGCTACATATTCCCAAAAGGCGCGGGCCAGGCCGGAGATAGCCTGGCCTCGGTTCCGGACCAGTACATACTCTACCTGCCGCCCCGGCTCCACAATGACCTTGGACACGATGTCCGGGCCGGGATTGCCGAAGGTCATGGGAAAAATACCGATTCCCACTCCCTGGGCCACCAGGGCCAGCGCGTCGGCAGAGTGGGACAGCTCGCACATGATATCAGGCTCGGCGTCCACCGAATGGAACCACTGGCGGATGGCCTGGACCCGGGACTTCCGGGAAGGGACGATAAGAGGAGAACCCGCCAGCCGGGCCAGGGGGATGGTGTCCCCAGGCAGCTGGGCCAGAGGGTCGCTCCGGGAGATGGTGGCGCACCAAGGCTCCCGTCCGACCACGATTCCATCCAGCCGCTCTGTGTCATAGGGGGCGGCGATGACCGCCAGCTCTGCCAGACCCTTGTCCAGCCGGTCCAGTACGTCGTCGCTGCTGCCGTTCCAGAGGCTGTACCGCACCAGCGGGTATTTTTGCCGGAAGCCGGAGATCCACCGGGCGGACAGGTGAGGCACCTGGCCCTCTACCATGCCGAGATTCAGGGTTCCGGAGGAGCCCCGGCGCAGCTCGCTCAGCTCCTGCTTGGTGATCTCCGCCAGGTTCAGCATCTGGTCCGCCCGGCGCAGGAGCAGCTCACCCGCCTCGGTCAGCTTCAATTTTCGCTTGCCACGGATAAACAGCTTCATTCCCAGCTCCTGCTCCAGCAGCTGGATCTGATGGCTCAGCGGCGGCTGGCTCATCCGCAGCTTTTCCGCCGCATGGGTGATGTTCAATTCCTGGGCTACCGCTACAAAGTAGCCTAACGTCCGCAAGTCCACACGGATTCCTCCATTTGCGACAAAATCGAATGAAACTATCATACGCGGTCAAGCGCGGTCCGTCAAGAAATTTGGAGGAGGAATCGGAATATGGGTTTGACGGTGGGAACGGCCAGCGATATAATAGAGCATCAAGAAAGAGCGGAGGATGACTATGCCGACCATTGAGAGCAAGAAAAAATTGGGATTTGGGCTGATGAGACTGCCCCTCCTGGACCCGAATGATGCAGCCAGCATTGATCTGGAGAAGACCAAGCAAATGGTGGACGCCTTTTTGGAGCAGGGCTTTACATACTTTGATACCGCCTGGATGTACTGCGGCTTTCGCAGTGAGAACGCAGCCAAGGAGGTCCTGGTGGACCGGCATCCGAGAGACAGCTATACGCTGGCGACAAAGCTCCATGCCGGTTTCCTCAAGACCAAGGAGGACCGGGACCGGATCTTTGAAGAACAGCGGACCAAGACCGGCGTGTCCTATTTTGACTACTATCTGCTCCACGATGTGGGCTATGACCACTACCAGATCTACCAGGACCTGGACTGCTTCCAGTGGCTGGCGGAGAAAAAGCGGCAGGGCCTGGTCCGTCATATGGGATTTTCCTTCCATGACAACGCGGAAATGCTGGATCGGGTGCTGACGGAGCACCCGGAGATGGAGTTTGTCCAGCTCCAGATCAACTATCTGGACTGGGACAGTGCGGGAATCCAGGCCAGAAAGTGCTATGAGGTGGCAGCCAGGCACGGTAAGCCGGTGATCGTCATGGAACCTGTCAAGGGCGGCACCTTGGCCAAGGTCCCCCCGGAGGCGGAACGGGCCTTCAAGGAGTACGCGCCTGAGATGTCGGTGCCCTCCTGGGCCGTCCGGTTCGCAGCCAGCCTGGACAACGTGGCGCTGGTGCTGAGCGGCATGAGCAACATGGAACAGCTCCAGGACAATATGGGCTACATGTCGGACTTTGTTCCGCTGAACGAAGCGGAGCGGGCCGTGATCCAA